>JGI20157J14317_10000873_pt1 | contig 29656 bp, 42 predicted proteins | sample COG_07_FD_14317 | JGI IMG/M metagenome (IMG submission 14317)
TGCTTAACCACTTATGTGTCACTGATAAAGAATAGCCTTGCCAGTATACCTGACCAACGCCAGAAGTTTGCCAGCCACCTATCTGCTATATTATGTCCGATTAGAGTTAACTTTTTAAGTCCCCTAAAGCACTAACATACATCTCTAATGCTTCTTGAATATCAAAATCTTGGGGTAGCGTTTCTCGTGTTTCTGCTGACAGCGGTGTATTGAGTGCGATTTGCATCAAGTCTTTCGCTCCCTCATGAAACTTTGGTGTCATTCCAAATTGTTTATAAGTGTCCGCAATTTCCTCCATTTCAGGTATCCATCGACCAGAATCTAGTGGAATTCTTGGAACCATTCTCAACATCGTTTTCAAAATATCTGGCTTACTATCCTCTAATTCTAAGAATAACTCTTCCCTAAGCCCTGCAAGCTCCGACATAACCGCTACAGCGGCAAACAATGAAAAGGCACCTTTTGTTGCGCTGGCATAAATCATTTTTAGGGTGGATGCCTGTCCAATAAGATGACCAACTGGTTTTACAACCATGCCCCTACCATCAATTTGAGAAATTAAAGATAAATTTTCTCCGCTTACATATAAACGTGTTCTTCCATCTTCCTTAATTGGATTGAAGCCAACTATGCCTCCATCAATGAAATTGACAGGCAAATTACTAAATAATTCAGAAATATTTTTTGCTGATTTCGGAGAGATTGCATTGCAATCAGCATAATCGGGGAAGCAACCTATATTAGCCATCACATCTGCAACTTCAGTTGCTATTCCATGCGCATGCTGAGGTGGCAGTATAGATAGAATTAAATCTGATTGACGAATGACGTCATCCAAACTAGCGAGACTTTCTATCCCTGCACTAGCTGAAAGAGACTGCGTATGGTCGCTTCTCCCACCTAAAAAAGTTACAACTCTGAAGCCACTCTGAATTAAAGCTTGACCACAAGCATGGCCCATATCGCCGGGCATGAGTATCCCGATACTCTGAAGAGTTTTCATTTTCATAACTTCATCTCTGATAATTGCTTTGAACTTTTTGTTCCGAATAGGCTGTCACCTGAATACCATTAAAGCAATGCCTTATCTTCTGCTCTCATGCTAAGCGTAGTGGCTCATAAAATTCTACTCAGCCACTTATGTGTCACTGATAAAGAATAGCCTTGCCCGTATCTCTGACCAACGCCAGATGTCTGCCAGCCACCTATCTGGTCTATGATGTCAGATGGGCATTCGACGGCCCTTAGACGGTCTCTCAGGCTGTGCCGAAAGCTATGAACGACACAGCCCTGAGGTACATGGGGCCGCATCCATTTATTCAGAGCATTGCTAGCAAAATCCGCTTTAACTCTTTCTTGTGAGCAATAGCGTGGAAACGCATACTCTGAGGTTGATGTCTCCTTGATACGTTGCGCCGCCCATAGCGATGCCCCAACAAGAGGAACCTGTCGTTTACTCCCCCTCGTTTTCAAGGAACGCCATGGATGCTCGGTTAGCTCGATATAGGGAAGCTCAGTATCAAGACAAATGTCGGATACTAATAAACCACAGGCCTCTGCTAGTCGCATACCCGTATCACTCAGCAGTGCAATCAGCCATCGCATATCATCATTTGCCGCATAGCATAGAGCCTGAATGTCATGGATAACATCTATTGGGATTGCTGGACGAACTCTGCCCTGTTTGGCACCAGACAATATCACTTGAGAGAATGGGTTCACTAGCTCGAGGCCAGCCTCTTTGACTGTAACGTTAAAGACAGCCCGCACCACTTCGAAGTTACGCTTTATACTGGAAGCAACAAGGCCACGCTTTATCAGCATGTCCCTGAGAGTATTTGCGTCTGCTCTTGTGTAAGATGATAGCGGCTTATCACCCGCAACCTTTATAAGGTAGCCGACAGACCGCTCAGCATACCGCCTAAAGCGTTCACCCTTGCCGCGCCCCTTGTGGCGAAGATAATCAGTAAGTGCATCCTGCATTGTTATGGCGCAGTGAGGGGTTATGACAGTTGGGGGTGTTGCCTGCTGACCACAGAAGAATGCAGATAGCGTATCGTTCCGCAATCCAGCCCAGTGATTATCCAGCCGTTCAGCAAGGCAGGAAGCAAGCTTGCAAGCTTGCTGGGGGTTTTTGGTCTTCAATGAGCGGATGAGCTTAGGCGTATTATAATACGCCGTCAGGTCCGTTGGAATGCGACGCTCGAAGTAATATACGCCACGTTTTTGGAAGAGGTGCTTCGCAGGTTGCGGTGCCAAAATGTCCTACCGTTTGTCCTACCCTTTGCATGGGCGATAGGAAAACTATAGGTTCTCTGCGGGTTTTTGAAGAGAAATGGTGCGGCTGAGAAGACTCGAACTTCCACGGGGTATTAACCCCACAGCGACCTCAACGCTGCGCGTCTACCAGTTCCGCCACAGCCGCACATTATTTGTGAGGTAAGACAGGTTATGTCACTTCTTTACAGGTTTTTCAAGCGGTCAAATGCCCCCTTTTACCAGACGCCCTAATTTGCTATCACAAGGGACGGATAGTCCGCCCTCACCCTGCCTTTTCCTGCCGCGTCCTTGGGTTCTGAAATGATAGTTAATCAGCCACAAATTCATATACTTCCCGGGCTTACTTCCTATGCTGAGGCGCTTGCCTCTCTTGACACGGTCATGCAGGCGGTAAAGGAAAAAACCAGCCCTGAAGCAATCATGTTGCTAGAACACCCCCCCATTTATACCGGCGGCACCTCTGCGCAGGATAGCGACCTGCTGGCAAATACTGGCATTGAGACCGTTTCAACCGGGCGCGGCGGGCAATGGACATATCATGGACCCGGCCAGCGTATTATCTGGCCGGTCCTCGATTTGACGAAACGCGCGCAGGATGTCCGGCTTTATGTTTATCAGCTCGAAGGCTGGATGATTGATGTGCTGGCAAGCTTTGGCATCGAGGGCCTGCGCCGTGAGGGCCTGCCCGGCATCTGGGTACAACGCCGCGATATTGGCTTATCCGACAGGCTGGACAAGATTGTTGCCATCGGGGTTAGGATTTCCCGCTGGGTTACCAGCCACGGCATGGCGTTCAATCTAGATCCTGAGCTATCTCATTATGATGGGATTGTGCCGTGCGGGGTCACAGATGGCGGTGTCACAAGCCTTGCTGATCTGGGGCTTATTATCAGTCAGGCAGAACTTGATATGGCCATTCAAGATTGTTTTGCGGCACATTTTGGGCCCGATAGCCCCCTTGCTATCAGGTCCTGAGCCCCCCCAAAAAAATCATCTTAGAACTGTTCGAGCGTTTCCATGAGCGGGGTTAGTGACTGAAGCGCGCGGTCAGCATCGCTTGCAAGACTATGATAGTCTGCCTCAGCGCCGCCCATGCCTTCAACAACACCTTCGTAATGGACAAGCCCATTGCGCCGGCCCCTCAGCCAATCAAGGCCCTTGCGTTCGGGTGCAGTCAGGAACGATAAGCCACGCCCCCCATCACCCTCATCACCTTCATGCAACGCAACATCAGCAATGGTTGCTGCCAGAATGATTGTGGTGGCATACAGCCCATTATCAGCGGCTGCTAGCATATCATCAAACAAGGTTTGTGCATGGGGGCCAAGGGCAATCTTGCCGCCCAGTGATAATGACCTTAACTGGCGCGCCCCTGTCAAAGGCGGGCCCATATTATTTCGTTTCATCAAGCTCTGCCAATGTAATGATAACATCATCTACATTCAGACTATCACCCTGCGCTGCAGAAATTGAAGATACGATACCCTTCATTTCTGCTTTCAAAACATTTTCCATCTTCATAGCTTCAATGATGGCAACATTCTGCCCTGCTTCAACAATATCACCCTCAGCGACCATCAGACGGGTAAGAAGCCCCGGCATTGGCGCTGCGATAACGGTCGCAGAATGACCTTGCTGCTGCACAGGAAGATGTCTAAGGATGGCGGTTGCGGCTTCTGGATAAAGCGAAATATGCAAACTTTTTGCGCCGAGATGTAACGCATAGTGCCAGCCCTGCCATTCCACCTGAACGGCCATAACATCACCGTCTATCTCTCCATCAAAAATATGGCCTGATTGCGGGAATGCCTGACCCAGATTTCCTGAGATACGAATATCATGGTCATCGCAGGTAACAATATCGCCATGACGGTCAGCATGCCACTGCATCAAATGCGGTGTCCGACCTTCATCATCATCTCGGCAGACAGCAAAGCGCGCATTAGGCTCTTTACCGTGATGGCGCGCAGCAAGCCGGCGGGCATGCAAAGCAACGCCAAGGGCCATTAATTGTTGTGCCTGCTTGTCATCTGGTGCATCTGCAACAAAGGCATCGCCAAATTTCTCAGCAATAAACCCTGTTGTCATATCGCCTTTTCTGAAATCAGCATCACTCAGAATAGCGGCCAGAAACTGCCGGTTGGTTGACACACCAAAAATTTGATACTGGTCAAGCGCCAGGATAAGCCTGTCGATTGCTTCGGGCCGGGTTGGGGCTGTGGCAATCAGCTTGGATATCATGGGGTCGTAAAACATCGAAATAGTGCCGCCTTCACTAATGCCGGCATCAACCCGAATGCCGGGGCCCTGCGGTTCGTGATAGCAGCGCAGCTGGCCGATAGATGGCAGAAAGCCACGCGATGAATCCTCAGCATAAAGACGGGCCTCAATTGACCAGTTTTGCGGGCGCACATCACCTTGGGTAATGGTAAGCGTCTCGCCCGCCGCTATCCGGAGCATCCATTCAACAAGATCCAGCCCGTAGACTTCTTCGGTTACGGGATGTTCAACCTGAAGCCGGGTATTCATTTCAAGGAAATAGAAATCCTGATTAGCCCCAACAATGAACTCAACGGTTCCGGCTGACCGGTAATTTACAGCCCGTGCAAGCATGACTGCCTGCTCGCCCATGGCTTTGCGTGTCTTATCAGAAATAAACGGGCTTGGGGCTTCTTCGATTACCTTTTGATGGCGCCGCTGCACTGAACATTCCCGCTCGCCCAGATAGATAATATTGCCATGCGTATCTGCCAGCACCTGAATTTCAATATGCCGCGGCGATACCACAAATTTTTCAATGAAAACGCGATCATCTCCAAACGCATTTTTTGCTTCTGTCATTGCAGCCCGCATACCATCTGGCAACTCATCAGCAGAGGCAACAACGCGCATCCCCTTGCCGCCGCCGCCAGCAGAGGCTTTTACCATCACCGGATACCCAATATCTGCTGCAGCTGCCAATGCTTCATCTGTGTCAGAAACAGCTCCCTTGGTTCCGGGCACACATGATACCCCCGACCCTTCAGCCAAGGCTTTGGATTCAATTTTGTCACCCATCACTTTAATGGCATGCACGTCCGGGCCGATAAACGCCAGACCAGCCTTTTGCACAGCTTCGACAAATTCCGCATTTTCAGACAAAAATCCATATCCCGGATGGATAGCTTCTGCGCCTGTATCAAGCGCAACATCAATGAGTTTATCTATCCGCAAATAACTATCTGATGAGGCAGGACCACCAATTAGAATGGCTTCATCGGCAAGCCGAACATGCGGTGCATTTGCATCAGCTTCAGAATACACAGCAACAGTCTTGATATTGAGTGCTTTGGCTGTACGTATCACGCGGCAGGCAATCTCGCCTCTATTGGCAATCAAAATTTTGGAAAACATGGTCTTACCTTTTTTGGTGTGCCTGAACTGATTAAAGTGGCAAATTATCGTGTTTACGCGGCGGATTTTGAAGGTCCTTGGACTGCAGCATCGTCAAGGCTTTTGCAATCCTACGCCGAGAATTACGCGGCATGATGATATCATCAAGATAACCCCGGCTTGCGGCAACAAATGGATTAGCAAATTTCTCGCGATATTCGGCTGTTGCTTCGGCTAGTTTTTCTGGATCATCTGCTGCCTGCCGGAAAATAATCCGCGCCGCACCTTCTGGCCCCATCACAGCAATTTCAGCTGTTGGCCATGCGTAATTCACATCACCGCGCAAATGTTTAGACGCCATAACATCATAAGCGCCGCCATAGGCTTTGCGTGTAATCAGCGTAATCTTTGGCACAGTAGCTTCAGCATAGGCAAATAACAGCTTTGCCCCATGATTGATGATACCGCCCTGCTCCTGCGACATTCCTGGCATAAATCCGGGCACATCAACAAGCGTTACAATCGGTATATTAAACGCATCACAGAACCGCACAAAACGGGCTGCTTTGCGTGAGGCATTAATATCAAGACAACCGGCAAGCACCATCGGCTGATTAGCAACAATACCTACACTCTGGCCATCAATTCGCGCCAAACAACAAATGATATTAGCGGCAAACGCCTGATGAATTTCAAAATATTCACCATCATCAACAATTTCAGCAACCACATGCTTCATATCATAAGGCGTATTGGGGTTGGCTGGGATAATACCGTCAAGGGCTGCTGATGGTCTATCAACCGGATCAAGAGATGGCAATTCTGGTGGTGCCTCGCGGTTAGACAGAGGCAGATAGCTGAATAAGGCCCGCGTGCCGAGCAGCATCTCAAGGTCATTCGCAAACGAGCCATGCGCCACACCCGATGTTTTCGTATGTTGGCTTGCACCGCCAAGCTCTTCAGCCGTCAAATCTTCATGAGTGACAGTTTTTACCACGTCCGGTCCGGTCACAAACATATAGGATGAGCCCTCAACCATGAAAATAAAATCTGTGATAGCAGGAGAATAAACCGCGCCGCCAGCACAAGGGCCCATCACCAGCGATATTTGTGGCACCACGCCAGAGGCAAGAACATTGCGCTGAAATACCTCAGCATATCCGCCAAGCGAGGCAACACCTTCTTGAATGCGCGCACCGCCAGAATCGTTCAAGCCAATAACAGGAACGCCCACTTTCATTGCCTGATCCATGATTTTACATATTTTTGCCGCATGCGTCTCAGAAAGAGAGCCGCCCAACACAGTGAAATCTTGTGAATAGACAAATACCGGCCGACCTTCGATCATGCCATATCCGGTAACCACTCCATCGCCCGGCACCTTGTTTGTTTCCATCCCGAAATCAGTGCAACGATGCTCAACAAACATATCCCATTCTTCGAACGAGTCTTCATCTAACAGCAAAGCAAGGCGCTCGCGTGCTGTCAGCTTGTGCTTTTCATGCTGTTTTGCAATTCGCGCATCACCACCACCTTTACGGGCGCGGGCGCGGCGTTGTTCAAGTTCATCAAGATTGGACTGCATGTTATTTCCTTTGGTTACGCGGGCAGCTTACTTAAAGCATGTCATAACATAGACAAAATGCTTTCTAAATCCTTTAATTCGGAGCGAATATTGGTATGCCGAAGCGCTGCTTCTTCGTCTAAACCCCATTTTTTATTCTGATATAATTCATCCAGAAAGCATAGATCAAACAGGCTGTCGGCTGAAAGCTTGCGCTGTAGGAAGGCATATCCTAGCACGAATGAGCCGCCAAGCGTGATAGCACGGTAACCACAGCCCAATTGCCACCCATTTATGCCTGACACAAGCTCTGCAAGCACATGGCGCACCTTATCTGGCTGATTTACCGGCATCAGCCCCTCGGTGAGGATAAGGCCAACCCCAAGCTCTGTTTCAGCCCACTGGCACCAGCTATCCCAATGCTCTTTCTGATGGGCATAGATATCATCTGTATCTGTGCCAGCGCGGTAGCAGATCACATCAGTGCCGCCATAACGCACTAATTCATCCCGCAATGTGTTTTCTTGTCCATCAACACGGTCAGCAACAGTCACCGCCATCGAAAAGATAGGCATTAAAGACGGGTCAATATCAGTGTCATTATGTCCAGCAGCATCCCATTCATTAGCAACAGCCTCTGCCAAAGCTTGTGAAGGAAGAATGACTTCATGTTTCAGAGGTGAGCGCACAGCTCGCTTATCAAGGAAGACATTGTACCCTGCTGCAGCTTGCTGAACCGAGACTGATTGATAAAAACGTTTCATATTCTGTTCCTGCTTAACCGGTAAGGTGCGTGCTGATGATATCTGGTAATTCGGCAAAATCAGTGAGCACCGCCACGGCGCCGTCTTCACGCAGAATTTCAGGCTTATTATATCCCCAGCTTACCCCGATAAATCCAATGCCAGCATTGCGGGCACATCCTGAATCAGTCAGTGTATCACCCACCAAAACACAATGTGATTTTTCAACGCCCACCAGACGCATCGCCTCGAGCGCCATATCGGCTGCTGGTTTGGGTGCTACTTCATTTGGCGTTACTGTCACATCCAGCAGCGAGACTAGATTATGACGTTGAAGCAGAGAGGTCAGCCCTGCCCGCCCTTTATTTGTTGTTATCCCAACCAGATACCCTGCCTCAGAGAGCGTTTCCAGCACCTCGCGCGCGCCATCATAGAGCGGATCAAGCGGGGCATCACCAGACAGATATTCTTCGGCTGAGAGGCTGCGGTAGCGGGCCGCAAGCTGGACTGATTTTTCGGCATCATTATTTGTATAGAGATGGGCGACATGCTCAACGCCCAGCCCGATATTGGCTCTGACCATTTCAGCTGCCGGTGCTGGCACGCCAATATCTGTGCAGGCGCGGCGCATCTGCCGAATAATGGTTGTTGCGCTATCACATAGCGTGCCATCAAAATCAAAAATAACCAGCGTTAACTCACCATCTACCATACTCTTATTCCTAGCTATTATTTTTTCTTTAGGGAAAAACGCGGCATCTGTTGCGGGATAAAATCTGCCCATGAAAGCATCTGTATCGCGGCGGCAAAATGCGCCGCACAGGCAACGGTAATCGGCGCTGATAATATTGTGCCATCCGGCAGCCGCATAAACTGCGCATGAAGATGAAGTTTTTTGGCAAACCCCTCTACCGGAGAGGCACCATATTTCCCATCACCAAGAATAGGACATCCCAGATGCGCCATATGCACCCGTAGCTGGTGGGTACGCCCTGTGATAGGCTGTAGAGCCATCAGGCTTACCCTGCCGGCCTTCTCGAGCCTTAGATAGCGTGTTTGTGCTGGCTGGCCGGCTGTCTCATCAACAATCATTTTTTCCTGGCCTGCCGCGCCTGCCTTTATCACTGACGCATCACAAACACCGCGCTCGCTTGTATCGCCTGTTACCAGCGCAATATATGATTTTGAAATTTCATGCGTGCGAAACGCCTCGGTAAGCATGCGCGCAGACGGCAATGTTCGCGCTACCAGCACAAGACCGGAGGTATCTTTATCAATCCGGTGGACAAGGCGTGGCCGCGCGTCACCGAACGCTGCGAGCAACAAACCATCAAGGTGCCGCTTGGTTGCTGTGCCGCCCTGCACGGCAAGCCCAGCAGGTTTATTATAGGCTATCCAGTCAGCGGTACGGGCAACTTCCATTTCCTGCAGTAGCTCGCGGGCCAGCTCGGGATTAATCTGAGGGGCCTGCGATGCCACATGCTTTTGAGAGTTTGGCTTATTATCAGGGCGTGGCTGGGATGCCGCAATAAGACGGTCCTGAATAGTGATAAGCTCAGCCTCTATCACACGGTGATTGGATTTAACCTTGCGGCCACCTACCCGGATATCTCCCTGACGCAAGGCCCGCTCAATAATACCTTGGCTGAAATGCGGTAATTGCCGGCGCAAAAACCGGTCAAGGCGACTGCCGTCATCTTCGGGCGTTACGGCTAATTCCATGCCCCACCTCCCAGCACAAGACGCATACCAGCATAGGCCGCCATAAAACCGCCAAGAGACAGAATAACAGACGCACTCACATACAAAAATGCAGATAACAGCTCATCACGCATCCAAAAACCATAACCATCAAGCGCATAGCTTGAAAAGGTTGTGAGCGCGCCCAGAAACCCTATAGCCAAAAACCCTCTCAGCTGCGGCGACATTGTGCCAGAGCTTGCTATCAGAGCTGCAAGACCGCCCATCACGATACAACCAGCGATATTCACAAAGAGTGTGCCAACCCAGCTAGATGCCCCAAAGCGGTCTACGAGCACAGCCCCGATAAGGTAGCGTGTAATGGCTCCAAACGCGCCGCCGGCGCCAACTGACATCAACATGGTAATCATGGCTTCTGACTACCTGATTTCACACCAAATATCCAGCCTTCCAACGCAGCTTCATCTGGCACCTGCCAACACGCCTTATCGGCTGCATGATGCCGGAGCGCGGCTGCCGCAATAAGCGCATCTGCGTCATCAGCATCTGGTCCGCCAAGATGGCTATTATCAAGGAGCGGGGCACTACCATAAAAGCCAAGAGCCTGATTAAGGGCTGGCAGGGCTGCCTGTTGTTGATTCACCGGCCGGATGCCTGCTGCTGCAAAATAATAGCTTGGAAAGATTTCAACCAGCACAAGCGATGCTGTAGGATAGGAGGCATCGCCAAACGGCCAGATATGGGTTGTATCGGCAAGGTGATGTAGCATACGCATTCCTGCAAGCGAGCCAGTACCAACACCGGCAGGACCAACACAATTAAAGGTAGGGCTTGGCGCTTTTACAGCGCGGGCATCCTGTTCTGTGCGTCGCCGCCGCGATGAAAATAACGCGCCCCGCCGCCCACCGTAAGCATTATAATAAGGGCCAAATTCTGCATCATCCCAGATAGCGCCGCCATAAAGATAGGGCTGTTGCAGATTAATCTCATCAATCAGCTGCCATAAGCCGCGCGGGTTATCTGGACTGCCCGTAGCGTTCGGATAATAAGAACCGGTATCATGAAAGGGATGTGCAAACGCAAAATCAATGCCGGCAAGGACTTGTTTTGTTTCTGAGGCATGTTGCAGATAATCCATAACAGCCGGCCGCGACCAGCGCTTCGCGCCACCAGGCGGACTTACCGGCCGGGGCGGTGCATCGCCCCTCTCAGCGGCAAAAACAGAAATGCCCCGATGCATCTCGCCGCGCGCTCCTGACCAGTCGATACCCACAAATAAATCAAACGTCACTGCCCTTCACCGCCAGCAGATTTATCCGCACGGAGCCTATCCCAGTAAGCCAGCCGCTTGGCGATATCACGTTCAAACCCGCGTTCTTTTGGGTGATAATAGCGGGTTCGCGGAACGGTATCGGGAAAACAGTTTTGAGCAGAAAACCCATCAGCTGCATCATGGTCATATTGATAGTCTTTCCCATAATCGAGCGATTTCATTAATTTTGTTGGGGCATTCAGAATATGTTTCGGCGGCATCACCGCGCCTGTTTCGCGCGCATGCAGAAGTGCCGCCTTCCAGGCAACATAAGCTGCATTGGATTTCGGAGCGGTGCTGAGATAAATAACAAGCTCAGCCAGCGCTAAGGTCACCCTCAGGACTTCCTAGCCTGTCATAGGACTCCCATGCCGCTACTGCCCGGCCAACAGCAAGCGGGTCTGCCAGCCCGATATCTTCAGAAGCAAACCGCACCAGACGCCGCAGAATATAGCGCGGGTCTTCTCCTGCCAGCATCATCCGCGCCAGCCAGTAAAGCGCTGCATCACAGTCAGACGCGCGCAATGATTTATGAAGCGCCGAAATGAGGTTGAAATGCTCATCTCCTGCCTTGTCATAATTCAGCGCTCGCTGCGATAATATCCGCGCAACCTCGTCTGTGCCTAGCACAGCATCTCCGGCAGCCTCATATAGCCGCTCAACCAGATTGAGGACATATCGCCCATCCCCATCTGCATAGGCAACAACAGCCGCCCGCGCATCGTCTGTTACAGGCAGGTTGCGCTCATAATGGGCCTCAGCGCGGCTCACAAGCTGATGTAAGGCCGCCTCATCAAGGGCGCCCAGAACAATAATCTGAACCCGGCTTAACAGCGCCGAATTGAGCGAAAATGAAGGGTTTTCTGTTGTGGCGCCAATAAGCCGTATTATCCCGGCTTCTACAGCCGGAAGCAGCGCATCCTGCTGCGCTTTATTAAAGCGATGAATCTCATCAACAAACAAGATTGTCTGGATATTATCATGAGCCCGCGCTTCAGCGGCTGCGAAGACTTTCCGTAATTCACCTACCCCGTCAAATACTGCCGAAATAGCAACAAAAAAAGCATCAGATTCGGCCCCTAAAACGCGGGCAATCGTTGTCTTTCCCGTACCAGGCGGCCCCCATAATACAAGCGAGCCGGATGTGAGCTGTTCCAGACCTGTTGCTGCCAAAGCTGGCTGACCAATGATCTCGTTAAACGCTGCAGGACGCAGAATATCAGCAAGCGGGCGATAGGGACGGTTATTATCAAACATGGGGCGAATTATGCGGCATTTAACTGTTAAGTGCCAGCCCTTCACGCGCGATAAAAAAACGCCGGCAACAAGTGCCGGCGCTTTAAAAACATAAAGATGTTACAGCAGAAATTAGGCTGTTGCTGCCATTGCTTCTGCCGGCTCGCCGCTTTCGCTCACCTGAACCGGACCTGAATCCTGTCCGCGTGCGTCTTCATCACGGTCAACAAGCTCAATAACAGCCATTGGCGCTGCATCACCATAGCGGAAGCCCGCTTTGAGAACGCGGGTATAACCGCCATTACGTTCCTGATAACGCGGTCCAAGCACCTCAAACAGTTTTGCTGTCATGGCCTCATCACGCAGACGGGCAAAAACCAGACGACGTGCATGTAAATCACCACGCTTTCCAAGCGTAATGAGCCGTTCAACAACAGGCTTAAGGTCTTTAGCCTTTGGCAATGTTGTTACAATTTGCTCATGCTTGATAAGCGCCTGTGCCATATTACGGAACATCATATTACGATGCTGTGATGTCCGGTTTAGCTTTCTTCCAGAGGTGCGGTGCCGCATCTTTCGTCTCCATCAATCGCCCTGTTCCACAATGATTGGGGCGTATCATACTTCCTTAACGTTCACTTATAGACGGGCTGACCTTAAAAAGGCTCATCCATCCGCTTGACCAGCTCCTCGATATTCTCAGGTGGCCAGCTTTCAATATCCATGCCGAGTTCAAGATTCATGACCTTCAGCACTTCTTTAATTTCGTTCAGCGACTTCCGCCCAAAATTAGGCGTCCGCAGCATTTCTGATTCTGTCTTCTGAACCAAATCACCAATATAGACGATATTGTCGTTCTTCAGGCAGTTTGCAGACCGCACTGACAGTTCCAATTCATCAACCTTACGAAGAAGGTTACGATTGAACGGAAAGTTGTCTGTATCTTCTTCAGGTGATTCAAGCTGCGGCTCATCAAAGTTGATGAAGGGCTGAAGTTGGTCCTGCAAAATACGAGCTGAATAAGCAACTGCATCTTCAGGTGTCACAGACCCATCTGTTTCAATTGTCAGCAGCAAACGGTCATAGTCAGTAATCTGACCAACACGTTCATTTTCAACCTTATATGCAACCTGACGAATGGGGCTGAAAATCGCATCAACAGGAATAAGACCGATTGGCGAATCTTCAGACCGGTTCTGGGATGCCGGCACATAGCCTTTACCAGATTCAACGGTAAGTTCCATCGCAAGTGAGCCGCCCTTATCAAGGTGGCATAACACATGGTCAGGGTTCATAATTTCAACACCAGCACTCTCGCCAATCATGCCAGCTGTAACAACGGTCGGTCCGTCAGCTTGCAGACGAAGACGCTTAGAGCCTTCGCTAGACATAGAGACACAGACGCCTTTAATGTTCAGAACGAGGTCTGTTACGTCTTCACGTACACCAGGAACTGATGAGAATTCATGCACAACGCCCTGAACCTGAATTGAGGTAATGGCAGCACCCTGAAGTGATGACAACAGAACACGACGCATGGAGTTCCCAAGCGTAATACCAAAGCCACGCTCAAGCGGGCCCATAGATACCACAGCCTGACGCGGATTATATTCGGAGGCTTTAATTTCGATTTTTTCAGGCTTCTGTAGTTCTTGCCAGTTCTTTTCAATCATGGCGTCTTTCCTTTAACTAATCCGAATTGTGAATACGCGCTGCAAACGAGCGTCGCCGGTAATACGATCTGATCGAAATCAGACCCGGCGGCGTTTGCGCGGACGGCACCCATTATGCGGTATTGGTGTCACATCGCGGATTGATGTCACTGTAAACCCAACTGACTGGAGAGCACGAAGCGCTGATTCACGACCTGAACCGGGGCCACGGACCTGTACATCAATTGCTTTCACACCATGTTCAGCTGCCTTCTTGCCGGCATCTTCTGCCGCCATCTGGGCTGCAAACGGTGTTGATTTACGCGACCCCTTGAAACCAAGAGTTCCAGAAGATGACCATGCAATAGTATTTCCCTGAACATCAGAGATAGTGATCATCGTGTTATTAAAGGTCGAATTCACATGCGCAATACCGTTAGAGATATTTTTCCGCTCACGACGGCGAACACGCGACTGACTAGGTTGTTTTGCCATTTCTCAGAGACTCCCGCCTGATTATTTCTTCTTACCAGCAATGGCCTTTGCAGGGCCTTTGCGTGTACGAGCATTTGTGTGTGTACGCTGACCACGAACCGGCAGATTACGGCGATGACGAAGCCCCCGCAAACAACCAAGATCTAGATAGCGCTTGATATCCATTGATGTCTTACGACGAAGATCGCCCTCAACGAGGTGATCCTCATCAATAATGTCGCGCAGCTTTGCAAGCTCATCTTCGGTCAGGTCATTCAACCTGCGCTCTTCAGCAATACCGGCTTTCGCACAGATGGACCGCGCACTTGTTGTTCCGATACCATGAATATATGTCAGGGCAATTTCAACCCGCTTCTTGGTCGGGATATTCACACCAGCTATTCGCGCCACTGGTCTCTCCTTTTATGTATCGCCGGAAACAGCTATTCTGTCCGACTTTCTTGTTATCTACTCATCATCCGAGAGATCCGGCTATCTTATGCCAAAAATCCCGCATTATAGGGTTTTACAATGCAACGTCAAGCTGACGCTGAAAGTAAGCTTTCAATCTGTGCAGCTACCTCATCAATAGACTGCATTCCATCAACAACATTCAGCTGACCCTTATCCCGATAATAGGGAAGTACAGGGGCAGTATTCTCGTGATAAACCTTCAAACGTTGCTCTAGCACCTCAGCTGTATCATCAGACCGAGCGCCACCTGTTTCAGCAGCGCGGTTTTCGATACGAGCAAACAAAGCTGCCTCATCAACCTGAATTTCAATCACCTGATCGAGCTGGATATTACCAGCAGCAAACATCACATCAAGCGCTTTGGCTTGTGCAACGGTGCGCGGAAACCCATCTAATATAACACCATTCTTGCAATCATCATCATTCATTCTGTTAGCGATCATCCCGATAATCACATCATCGGAGACCAGCTTGCCCTCATCCATCAGCGACTTAGCCTGAAGTCCGAGCTCGCTTCCCGCAGCGATTGCCGCACGCAGCATATCACCTGTTGAAAGCTGAATAAGGCCATGGGCATCCACAATACGTTGCGCTTGTGTTCCCTTACCTGCGCCTGGAGGTCCAAACAGAATAACATTCATTATCTGCGCCCTTTCAAACGTGACTTCTTAATCAGGCCTTCATACTGATGTGCCAACATATGAGACTGAACCTGACTGACAGTATCCAGCGTAACGGTAACAACAATCAGCAGAGACGTTCCGCCCAGATAGAAAGGCACTGCGTACTGGCTAATCAGAATTTCTGGCAGAATACAAACCGCCGAAAGATAAGCCGCACCAAGAACAGTAAGCCGCGTCAAAATGTAGTCGAGATAATCAGCAGTCGGCTGACCGGGACGAATACCGGGAATATACCCGCCATTTTTCCGCAAATTATCTGCCGTGTCTTCAGGATTAAACACAATGGCTGTGTAGAAGAAGGCAAAGAACACAATCAGGCCAATATAGATCGCCAAATAAAGCGGCTGTCCGCGCCCCAACAGAGCGTTGAGCGTAACGAGCCAGTCAGCGCCGCCAGATTGCCCCCCTGTCAGATTAATAATCGACACAGGCATCAAAAGAAGCGATGAGGCAAAAATCGGCGGAATAACACCCGGTACATTGATTTTCAGAGGCAGATACTGTGCATCGCCGCCAAATACCTTATTACCGTGCTGACGCTTCGGGTACTGAATAAGAATTCTTCGCACCGAGCGCTCAATAAAGACGATGAAGGCAATGACAGCGATTGCCATCACAAACACACCCACAATCAGACCAGCTGATAATGCGCCTGTGCGCCCAAGCTCGAGCGTACCAATAAGCGCTGATGGCACCTCAGCTACAATACCGCTAAAGATAATCAAAGAAATACCATTACCAATGCCGCGGCTTGTGATTTGCTCACCCAGCCACATCAGGAATAACGTGCCGCCGACAAGTGTTACCACAGTCGTAAGACGGAAGAACATGCCAGGGTCTGCAACAATATTACCAGCTGACTCAAGCGCAACAGCGATACCAAATCCTTGGAAGGTCGCCAAAAGAACTGTTAGATAACGGGTATATTGATTAATCTGTTTACGCCCAGCTTCACCATCCTTTTTCATCGTTTCCAGTGATGGCACAATGGCTGTCATCAACTGCATGATAATGGAGGCCGTAATGTAGGGCATAATATTCAGAGCAAAAATGGTCATCCGCCCAAGCGCACCGCCTGAGAACATGTCAAACATCCCAAGGATGCCGGAGGATTGCTGACCAAAAACGTCTGATAATGCAACAGGGTCAATGCCCGGCAATGGGATAAATGTTCCCAGCCGATAGACAATCAATGCGCCAAGCGTAAACAACAGACGATTACGAAGTTCGTCTGCTTTCGCTAATGCGCCAAGGCTCATGCCCGGATTTGCCTGTGGTGACTGTGCCATCTAATTCCTTACCTTCGCCTGAGCACGCCTTAGGCGTCGCTTTCAGCCTGAGTTTCAACTGGTGCAGTCAATACAAGTGAGCCACCCGCAGCTTCAACACCCGCAGCAGCGGCTTTTGATGCGCCAACAGCGTGAATTTCAATCTTTGTTTTTAGCACGCCGTTACCCAATACCCGAATACCGTCACGCGTTTTAGTGATAACACCCGCTCCAAGAAGAGCTGCTGCATCTACCGGCTTGGAAGCATCAAGTTTGCCAGCATCAATCGCTACCTGCAAACGCCCCAAATTAACTTCAACATAATTCTTGCGGAAAATGTTGTTGAAGCCCCGCTTTGGCAGGCGTCTGTGAATCGGCATCTGACCGCCCTCAAAGCCATTGATAGACACGCCTGAACGCGCTTTCTGACCCTTGTGACCGGAACCCGATGTCTTACCACGACCTGAACCAACGCCGCGACCTACACGCTTAGAATTGCGGGTTGCACCGTCATTTTCGCGAATTGTGTTGAGCTTCATTTCTAACCCCTGCGTCATAAATGGACGTCTGTATCGTAAGCTATTCCTAAAAAATTAGGAGGCTTCTTCGACACGCACCAAATGTTTAACCTTGTTTATCATGCCGCGAACTGAAGGTGTATCTTCTAGCTCACGTTTACGACCGATTTTATTCAAACCCAGACCAACAAGTGTCTGGCGTTGTGATGCTTCACGTCCAATAGGACTGCCAGTCTGAATAACGGTTACTGTCTTCTTAGACATGATTTAAATCCTTCACTTATGAGCCTTGAGCCTTTTGTCCCTAGGACGCGACTGACTGCTCGGCTGTCTTTCCCAGAATATCTGCAACCTTGCGGCCCCGCTTAGATGCCACAGAGCGTGGCGCCTGGATAAGCTTGAGCGCAACGAATGTTGCCTTAATCATATTATGAGGGTTTGATGTGCCAATTGATTTTGCCACGATGTCCTGAATACCAAGAGCTTCGAACACTGCACGCATCGGACCACCAGCAATAATACCAGTACCAGAAGGCGCTGAGCGAAGCTGAACATGGCCAGCACCGTAACGGCCAACAATATCATGATGAAGTGTACGGCCATCACGCATCGGGATGCGCACCATATCACGCTTGGCGTTTTCAGTTGCCTTACGAATGGCTTCAGGCACTTCTTTTGCCTTGCCTGTTCCGAAGCCCACCCGGCCCTTGCCGTCACCGACAACAACCAATGCAGCAAACCCAAACCGGCGTCCACCCTTAACAACCTTAGCAACACGGTTGATACCAACAAGCTTTTCAATCAGCTCCGGCTCATCCCTGTTTGACTGTTTATCAGATCTATCATTATTGCGTGCCATTGCTCGCTCTCCTTAAAACTCAAGACCGGCTTCGCGCGCAGCATCTGCCAGCGCTTTTACCCGACCATGAAACACAAACCCGCCTCTATCAAAGACAACGTTCTTTACGCCCTTTTCAGCTGCTCTTTCAGCAACCTTCTTACCGATGATAGCTGCTGCACTCACATCCGCGCCTGTCTTCCCTGCTGAGCGGAAATCGCTCTCCAGAGTTGAGGCAAATGCCAGAGTAAGGCCTGCTTTATCATCGATAATCTGAGCATAAATATGCCGAGACGAACGGTGGATGGACAGACGAGGCTGACCATGTGACTTTTTACGAAGCGCTGTGCGGTTCCGCGTACGGCGTCTTTCGAATTTTTCGCGTGAGCTAAACATTCAGAACCATCCTTATTTCTTCTTGCCTTCTTTGCGGACAATATACTCTTCAGCATATTTGACACCCTTGCCTTTGAAAGGCTCAGGGGGACGCTTTGCCCGAACTTCTGAGGCGAACTGCCCAAGAAGCTGCTTATCAGCACCAGAAATTTCAATTTTTGTATTGTTATCAACCGTGACAGAAATGCCAGCCGGAATATCCATAACAACAGGATGGCTGTAACCAAGGTTCAACTGCAATTTGCTACCCTGCATTTGAGCACGATAACCAACGCCGTTAATCTCAAGACGCCGCACAAAACCCGTGGACACACCTGCAACCAAATTAAAGATATTGGCACGTACGGTCCCCCACAGGGCCCGTCCAGCCGTATCTTTTTTATTCGGCTTAACAACAATTATGTTGTCTGCAATCTCAATGCTCACACCTGACGGTATAGACATGTTCAATTCACCCTTGCTTCCCTTAGCAGAAAGCTCATTTCCCTGATGACTCAGAGTAACGCCGTCCGGCACTTTTACAGGGCTATTACCAATTCGTGACATCGTCGCCCCTCCTTAAAATACCTGACAAAGAACTTCGCCGCCAACATTCGCTACACGTGCTTCATTATCAGAAAGCACACCGCGCGGTGTTGACAGGATAGCTATACCAAGGCCGTTATAGACCCGTTTTAAATCATTGATGCCGGAATAAACGCGGCGACCAGGTGTAGATACACGCTTGATTTCTGAAATCACAGGCGAACCTTCATGATATTTCAGCTCAATTTTTAGCTCGGAAATACCAGTCCGCACTTCAACCGCAGAATAATCGCGAATGTAACCTTCACGCTTCAGTACTTCGAGTACATTGGCGCGTAGACGCGATGACGGGGCTGACACAATAGCTTTACGTGCAGATTGTCCGTTACGGATACGTGTAATCATATCACCGAGAGGATCACTCATAGACATTGCAATCTCTCCTTCTTACCAGCTTGACTTGACCACACCGGGAGCCTGGCCAAATGAGGCTAGATCCCGCAATGCGATACGTGACATTTTAAGATGACGATAATAGCCGCGTGGGCGACCTGTTATCATACAGCGATTACGAACACGGCACCGTGAAGTGTCGCGCGGTAATTCCGCTAATTTCAATGAAGCAGCAAATCTTTCTTCCAAAGGAAGAGACTTATTGCGAATAATCGCACGCAATGCATCACGCTTTGGGCTGCCTGCGGCAACCTTGCGAATACGGCGGTTATTTTTTTCAACAGCACTTTTCTTTGCCATGGTCTAAAATCCTTTCCGGAACTTAAGCGTTTGCAAAGGGAAACTGAAAGCCGCGTAATAATTCGCGTGCTTCGTCATCCGACTTTGCTGTTGTTACGACGATGATATCCATACCCCGAACTTCATCGACCTTGTCATATTCAATTTCTGGGAACACAATCTGTTCTTTGATGCCCATGGCGTAATTACCATTGCCATCAAAGCTTTTTGCGTTCAGCCCGCGAAAGTCACGTACTCGAGGTAGCGCCATAGTCACAAGGCGGTCCAGAAATTCATACATACGCACATTACGTAATGTAACCTTACAGCCGATCGCCATTTCTTCGCGCAGTTTAAAAGCAGCGTTTGCTTTTTTCGCCCGCGTTACAATCGGCTTCTGACCAGAAATCTTTGTCATGTCTGACACAGCAAACTCAATCTTCTTTGAGTCACGCACGGCAGAACCGACACCCATATTAATAATGACTTTCTCAACCCGTGGGACCTCAAGTACATTGCTGTACCCAAACTTTTCCACGAGCGCTGGGCGAACAGCCGTCACATAATGTTCTTCAAGACGCGTCTTCATCTCAGCTTCCTCAATCTACTTACGCAATGGCTTTGCCGGACTTTTTGGCAATACGTTCTTTCTTGCCATCAGTCACAGTATAACCAATACGGGTTGCTGACCCTGATTCAGGGTCGATATGGGCCACGTTCGAAATATGAATCGGGGCTTCAAATTGCTCAATACCACCAGGGTTAGTCTGAGTAGCACGACGATGGCGTTTCACCATATTCACGCCCTGCACCTTCAGCTTAGAGGCTGCCGGAATAACTTCCAGAACTTCACCTGTGCGGCCTTTATCACGACCAGTTGTCACAATGACATTGTCGCCTTTTTTAATTTTGAACTTCTGTGACATTTACAGAACCTCCGGTGCCAGAGACACAATCTTCATAAAGCTGCGCGAACGAAGTTCACGGGTCACTGGGCCAAAGATACGGGTACCGATTGGCTCATTCTGCTTATTCAGCAGGACAGCAGCATTTTTATCGAAACGAATGGCTGTGCCATCATTCCGGCGAATTTCCTTGGCAGTGCGCACGATAACCGCACGATACACATCACCTTTTTTTACCTTACCGCGCGGGATAGCTTCCTTAACAGAAACAACGATAACATCGCCCACTCCAGCAATTTTGCGGCCGGTACCGCCAAGTACCTTGATACACTGAACCCGGCGTGCGCCTGAGTTGTCAGCTACTTCAAGGTTTGTCTGCATCTGAATCATAATGCCGTCCCCTTAACTCTTGGCCGCGTCGTCGAATACAACCTCAAAACTCTTACTCTTAGAGATTGGTACGCATTCACGAATTTTCACAATATCGCCGGCTTTTGCCCGGTTATCTGCATCATGTGCTGCAAACTTCTTCGATGTTGTAATGAACTTCTTATAGACAGGATGCATGATGCGGCGTTCAACGCGCACAATGACTGTCTTGTTTGGCTTGTCACTGACAACAGTGCCCTGCATGGTACGCTTTGGCATTGTTACATCCTCTCCTTATTTACCGGCTGCTGCCGCTTTTTCGCCGAGTACCGTTTTGATACGGGCGATTTCGCGACGGACTATCTGTTTGCGTGCCGGATTTTCCAGCTCACCAGATGCAACCTGGAACCGCAGGTTAAACTGTTCTTTTTTCAGTTCAACCAGCTTTGTTTTCAATTCATCCGCGGTGCTGGCGCGGAATGATTCAGCTTTGACCTTCGCCATAATCCAGCTCCCCTTCTTAATCTGTGTCGCCGAGACGGCGAACAATCTTTGTCTCGATTGGCAGTTTAGCAGCTGCCAGTTTAAACGCTTCTTGAGCAAGGTCCCATGAAACACCATCAAGTTCGAACATGATGCGACCAGGGGCAACACGCGCTACCCAGAATTCTGGTGCGCCCTTACCTTTACCCATCCGGACCTCAGCAGGCTTAGATGATACAGGCAAATCTGGAAACACTCTGATCCAGAGCCGGCCTGTACGACGCAGGTGGCGCGTAATTGCACGACGGGCTGCCTCAATCTGACGAGCCGTAATACGCTCCGGTGACATTGCCTTCAGGCCGTAAGACCCAAAATTAAGGCTTGTGCCACCTTTGGCATTACCATGAATACGACCCTTATGGGCTTTTCTAAATTTGGTGCGCTTTGGCGATAGCATAATTGTCTCCTACGCCTTAACCGTTATTACCGCGCGAAGAAGGACCTGACTGTTGTTCAGCCAGACGCTTATCCTGCGCCATGGGGTCGTGGCCGATAACTTCGCCCTTAAACACCCACACTTTAATGCCAATATTGCCGTATGTTGTTGCGGCAGTAGCTTCGCCGTAATCAACTTCAGCACGCAGTGTATGCAAAGGCACACGGCCTTCACGATACCACTCAGTACGTGCGATTTCTGCACCACCAAGACGACCTGCGCAATTAATCCGCACACCCTGTGCGCCAAGACGCATTGCTGACTGAACAGCACGCTTCATAGCACGACGGAACCCAACACGACGCTCCAACTGCTGCGCGATATTCTCGCCAACAAGCTTTGCATCAATTTCCGGCTTCCGCACTTCAACAATATTCAATGATACTTCAGTGCCAACGCGCTTTGTTAAGTCAGAGCGTAGCTTCTCGATATCCTGACCTTTTTTACCAATAATCAGACCCGGACGACCTGCATAGATAGTAACACGCGCGCGGCCCGCTGGACGCTCAATAACAACCCGGCTAATACCAGCCTGCTTAAGACGGTCCATAAGATGCTTGCGCAGCTCAATATCCTTGTGAAGCAAGTCACCATAGTTGCGATCTGCATACCAGCGAGAATCCCACGTACGGTTGATGCCAACACGAAGACCGATTGGTTTAATTTTCTGACCCATCAGGCCTGCTCCTCTTTCTCACTTACGATAATGGTGAGGTGTGAATATGGCTTTAGGATACGAGACCCACGACCACGTGCCCGCGCTTTGAAACGCTTCATCACCAAACCTTTACCCACATGTGCTTCTTTGACATAGAGACGGTCAACATCAAGTGAATGGTTATTTTCGGCGTTTGCAACAGCTGACTGCAACGCTTTCTTCACGTCATTTGCAATACGACGGCGTGAAAATGACAAAGCAGCTAGTGCCTTATTCGCATCCATGCCTCTGATCATAGTGGCGACCAGATTTAGCTTTTGAGGGCTAATCCGAAGATTACGAAGCACTGACTGTGCTTGGTTATCGGCTAAACGCCGTGGAGTAGACTGCTTACCCATAATGCTATCCTATCGCTTGGATTTCTTGTCGGCAGCATGACCGTAATAGGTCCGTGTCGGTGCAAACTCACCGAACTTATGACCCACCATGTCCTCAGACACAGCTACTGGCACATGCTTTTTGCCGTTATACACACCGAAAGTCAGACCTACGAATTGCGGTAGGATTGTTGACCGGCGAGACCAAATCTTAATCACATCATTACGACCTGAAGCTGACGCTTTTTCTGCTTTCTTAAGCAAATAGCCATCAACAAACGGGCCTTTCCAGACTGAACGAGCCATGCTGAGCAAACTCCCTTACGGCTTACGACGACGCACAATCAAGCGGTCTGTCTTCTTGTTATTACGTGTACGCTTACCTTTAGTAGGCTTGCCCCAAGGTGTAACCGGATGGCGACCACCTGATGTCCGACCTTCACCACCACCATGTGGGTGATCGACCGGGTTCATGACAACACCACGAACATGTGGACGCTTACCAAGCCAGCGGTTACGACCAGCTTTACCAATTTTAATGTTCTGCTGGTCAGGATTAGAGACAGCACCGATAGATGCCATGCACTCAGAGCGCACCAGACGAACTTCACCAGAGGCCAAGCGTAAGATTGCATGCCCGCGGTCACGGCCAACAAGCTGAACATAAGTTCCAGCAGAGCGCGCTAACTGGCCACCCTTGCCTGCCTTCAATTCAACATTATGGACCAATGTCCCAACTGGGATATTCGCTAATGGCAATGCGTTACCAGGCTTGATGTCAGAACCAATACCAGCTTCAACCTTATCACCAACAGCCAAACGCTGCGGAGCTAGGATGTATGACTGCTCACCATCTTCATATGTGATAAGAGCAATAAACGCTGTCCGGTTTGGATCATACTCAAGACGTTCAACAACAGCCGGCATACCGTGCTTGCGACGCTTGAAATCAATCATGCGATAACGACGTTTATGACCGCCACCACGCTGCCATGCTGTCACATGACCTGAATTATTACGACCACCAGACTTCGTAAGACCTTCTGTTAATTTCTTAACAGGACCGCCCTTATGAAGCGCAGACTTATCAACCAATACAAGGTTACGCTGGCTAGGTGTTGTGGGATTAAACTTCTTCAATGGCATTGGACTATGCTCCCATCAGGTCGATTGCTTGACCCTCGGCCAGCGTCACAATCGCTTTTTTCGTATCACTGCGACGCCCTGGACGACCGCGGAAATTTTTGGTCTTACCCTTGAGGATAGACGTATTTACCGCAGTTACCTTCACATTAAACAGCATTTCAACAGCTGCCTTAATTTCTGGCTTCGTTGCGGTAATCGCAACAACAAACGAGACCTGACCATGCTCATTACCCATAGTAGCCTTTTCGGTTACTAAAGGCCTGACAATTGTGTCATAGGCTTGAATCTTAGAGATTGTAGTCGCCACTCTTGGGCGGGGACGAATACTCATTTCAGACGCTCCTCAAGATAAGCAGCCGCATCACGTGATAGCACAAGCACATCACGGCGCAGCATGTCATACACATTGGCGCCCTGCTGGGGCAATACATCAATAAATGGCAAGTTTGAAGCCGCGCGGCCAAAACCCTCATCTACCTGCTCACCAGCAATCATAAGGGCATTTTCAGCGCCTAATTTAGCCAGCTGAGCGCGTAACTCAGATGTTTTGCCAGAACATTTCATTTCATCGACAATAATCAAGCTACCCGCTGCCATTTTAGCAGACAGCACCGAACGCATGCCCAAATTCCGGACTTTTTTCTGTAGTGAATGTGCATAGCTACGGACAACCGGACCATGAACAACACCACCGCCACGATACTGACTAACAGACGCAGAACCTGCACGTGCACGACCAGTACCCTTCTGACGGAACAATTTAGCACCGGTACGGGCGATCTCAGACCGACCCTTTACCTTGTGTGTTCCAGCGCGGCGCTTTGCAAGCTGCCACTTAACAACGCGAGCAACAATATCAGACCGTGGCTCAATTCCGAAAACGGATTCTGCCAAGTCGATCTTGCCTGATGCGCCATTATCAATGGTTTTAACATCAACCTTCATCTGACTTACCCTCTTCTTTTGAGTCAGCCACTACGTCCGAAACATCGTCACTCGGTGTAGCATCTGCGGCTGTTTCAACAATCTTTTCAACAGGTGCATCAGACCCAGCCACAATAAGACCAGCTGGAAACGGTGCTTCATCTGGGCGCTTAATCTTCACAGCGTCAGACACAAACACCCAGCCATTCTTTGAGCCAGGTACTGCACCTTGAACAAGAAGCAGACCCTCTTCTACATCAGTAGAAACAATCTCAAGATTCTGGGTCGTAATACGGCGGGCACCCATGTGACCGGCCATCTTCTTACCCTTGAACACCTTGCCTGGATCCTGACACTGACCAGTAGAGCCGTGTGAGCGGTGCGATACAGACACACCGTGCGATGCCCGCAGACCACCAAAGTTGTGACGCTTCATCGCACCGGCAAAACCCTTACCTTGCGATGTACCAACGACATCAACTTTCTGACCAGCGATAAAATGCTCAGGGCTAATGGTAGACCCGACATCCAGCATGGCATCCTCAGTAACGCGAAATTCTGCAAGCTTACGCTTTGGCAGAACTGACGCCTTACCAAAATGGCCCCGCAACGCCTTTGATACATTCTTTACCTTGGCAAGACCGGCGCCCAGTTGAAGCGCGTTATAACCATCACGCTCCTGATTCCGGACAGACACAACCTGAACATCATCCATTTTCAGGACTGTTACAGGAATATGTTCGCCAGTCTCATTAAAGACCCTTGTCATTCCAATTTTTCGTGCAATTACACCGCTACGCATAACGCTGTTTCCTTTTTATACGTGATCAGCTGTTAGAGCTTGATCTCAACATCAACACCGGCAGCCAGGTCCAGCTTCATTAGAGCATCCACAGTCTGAGGTGTGGGATCGATAATATCGAGCAACCTCTTATGTGTGCGCATCTCAAACTGTTCGCGACTTTTCTTATCAATATGTGGGCCCCGCAGAACGGTGAACCGGCGCATATTGGTAGGCAAGGGAATCGGGCCACGGACATTAGCGCCAGTGCGCTTGGCTGTGTTCACGATTTCATTCGTGGACTGATCCAGTACACGATGATCAAATGCTTTCAACCGAATACGAATATTCTGGCTATCCATGGACTATTTCCTTTTCAATCAACAAAAAGCAGCAGAACAAATGTCCTGCTGCATATTAGTATTATTTACTCGACGATGGAAGCGACGACACCGGCGCCCACTGTGCGGCCACCTTCGCGGATGGCAAAGCGTAGGCCTTCATCCATCGCAATCGGGGCAATCAGTGTTACAACCATGGCAATATTATCGCCCGGCATAACCATCTCTGTGCCATCCGGCAATTCAACAGAACCGGTCACATCTGTGGTCCGGAAGTAGAATTGTGGACGGTAATTCGAGAAGAACGGTGTATGACGACCACCTTCATCCTTGGTCAGGACATAGGCTTCACACTTGAACTTTGTATGCGGTGTAATTGAACCCGGCTTGGCAAGAACCTGACCACGCTCAACATCTTCACGCTTTGTACCACGCAGAAGAAGACCAACATTATCGCCAGCTTCACCTTGATCCAGAAGCTTGCGGAACATCTCAACACCAGTACAGGTTGTCTTTGTGGTGTCTTTCAGACCGATAATCTCGATCTCTTCACCAACATTCACAATCCCGCGCTCAATCCGGCCTGTGACAACTGTACCACGTCCAGAAATTGAGAACACATCTTCAATCGGCATCAAAAACGGCTGATCCTTCGCACGATCGGGCTGCGGGATAAACGCATCAACCTGCTTCATCAGCTCGTTAATCGCATCCTTGCCAATCACTTCATTGCTATCTTCAAGTGCTGCTAGCGCAGACCCTTTAACAATCGGAATATCATCACCAGGGAAATCATATGATGTCAGAAGCTCTCTTATCTCCATCTCAACAAGCTCAAGAAGCTCTTCATCATCAACCTGGTCAACCTTGTTCATGAAAACTACCAATGCTGGAACACCAACCTGACGCGCTAGCAAAATATGCTCGCGTGTCTGGGGCATCGGGCCATCAGCTGCTGATACAACAAGAATCGCACCATCCATCTGTGCCGCACCAGTAATCATGTTCTTCACATAATCGGCGTGGCCAGGACAATCAACATGCGCATAGTGGCGGGCTTCTGTTTCATACTCAACATGCGCTGTCGAAATCGTAATCCCGCGCGCCCGCTCCTCAGGAGCTTTGTCAATCTGATCATAGGCCTGAAACTCAGCGCCGCCAGCTTCTGCCATCACCTTCGTAATCGCTGCTGTCAATGTCGTCTTACCGTGATCAACATGGCCAATCGTGCCAATGTTACAATGCGGCTTAGAACGATCAAACTTCTCCTTGGACATAGTGTCTGGTCCTCTTGCTGTGATGCCCCCCGATTTGCGGATCGCAAATGAGGGCGAGTTGAGTAATGGTGGTGGGGGTAGGATTCGAACCTACGTACGCTACGCGGGCAGATTTACAGTCTGCTGCCTTTAACCACTCGGCCACCCCACCATGAAAAAAATGTCAATTTCGCTGAGGGTGCGAAATAAACTTGGTCATGCGGGATAAGAAAGGTAGAACCACTTGTCAACTGGGAAGTACATAATGCAGCCAAAAAACACGAAAAAAACCTCATATAGCCGAAGAACGTCTCCAAAGCCGTCTTCAGAACGCCAAGATAGACCCTTTACGACGGGAAAATCAGCGGCTCATTCCGGCAAGAGGAGAGGTTCGTCTGAATCGGGCGCCCCACGGCCTCAATTGCCTGAAACTGCACGTGCTGCGCGGCAAGGCTTATGTTTGTGGGGACAGCATGCTGTCGAAGCAGCCTATGCTAATCCAGACCGCACCATCATTACCGCTTTTATCACACCCGAATCCGAAGATAAGCTGCATGCTATCTATCAGAATCTCCCCGCATCACGTCGGTCATCCTTGCCAGACCCTGTTATTCTGAGCCGGACTGAAATGGATATGATGACAGCCCAGCGCGATGAAGCTCATTCATCAATTCATCAAGGGCTGGCACTGCATGTCAAACCTCTTGATGGGCTTGATATCACTGATATTCTCACCCTTGTTGAACAGGCAGACGATAAGGCTGTGCGGCTTCTGATTCTTGATCAGGTCACAGACCCCCGTAATATTGGCGCCATCCTGCGCTCCGCCCGCGCCTTCGGCACTGATGCCATCATTATGACGTCACGTCATGCCCCCGAAGAGACAGGTGTGCTTGCACGCGCAGCCGCAGGCGCTCTGGAAACAGTCCCCCTTGTGCGGGTTACCAATCTTGCCCGTGCCCTTGANCAGTTGCGCGATCATCATGTCACCCTTGCCGGACTTGATGCCGCAGGGACAACATCACTGGATATCTTGGCACGCACGCCTCATCTGGGGCTTGTCCTTGGCTCTGAGGGAAGCGGCATGCGCCGGCTTACCAGGGAAGCGTGCGATCACATCACAGCCATTGAGATGGAAACCGAGAGCGAGTCACTCAATGTATCGGTTGCTGCTGCGATTGCCCTTTACGCAACACGTCGCCACTCAAGCTGAGCCGTCAAAAACACTCTTCTCAAAACTGAGATAAGAGGTGTTTCTGATACTTGACACACAATGGAGCCTGTTGTAATAGTCCGCCTCAGTGCTGGCATGGCTCAATTGGTAGAGCACCCGATTTGTAATCGGGCGGTTGGGAGTTCGAGTCTCTCTGCCAGCACCATTTACCCCCACATATCATGTGTTAACACATTGTAATTGAAGCATTGTCGTTGTTTCAATTGGAGTGTGGGTAGACCATATGGTAGACCATTTTAGTACCTATCTGTATCAGAAGCGTGGCTTCTATTACTTCTCAAGACGTGTTCCACAAGAGATACATAAGCACTTCCCCAAGCATCGCATCGTACTTGCGCTGAATACAAGAAGCCGTGCCAAGGCTTTGAAGTGTGCACAGGTAATATGTCAGCGATTAGATGAGCGCTGGCTTCCTATGAGGCTAGATGCGCTAGGATTAGGCAATGTGGTTGCGCATGATGTGAAGCCTATTGATGTAGCCCCTACCCTGTCAGAGGCTACACAGCAGTATCTTCAGCTAAAGGGTATGGGAAAGGCTAAGACCTTCCATCAGGCTGCCTTACGTAATGCTGGCACAGTGATAGAATTATGCGGAGATGCAGTTGTTACTGAGTATAGGACAACAGACGCAGGACGAGTGCGTGATGTTCTCATCAGTAAAGGTTTGAGCGTCTTATCAGTTAGACGTTCCTTTACCACTATCAAAGCCATTATCAATCTTGCGATAGCTGAACATGGCTTAGATATGCGCAACCCCTTCTCCTCCATCTTCATGCCAGAGGCTGATAGTAAGAAGCGAGTATCCATTCCTGTTGAAACTATCCGTGAGATACAGGAAGCCTGTTATCAGATAGATGATGATAGACGGTGGCTGATAGCACTCATCAGTGATACTGGTATGAGGTTAGCAGAAGCTGC
>JGI20157J14317_10000879_pt1 | contig 29565 bp, 22 predicted proteins | sample COG_07_FD_14317 | JGI IMG/M metagenome (IMG submission 14317)
CACGGTTTTGATGAGTTGAGTGCAGAAATCAGTCTTTTAAAAATTGACAATAGTGTCTTGGAAATCGATGGTTTTCGTCGTCTTGCTGCTGCCAATGAAACGACTAACATTCTCCTTAAGTTTTTCAAAAAATTTAAAGAGTACTATCCAACACTCAATGAATTAGGCCGCGATATTGAAGTCACCAAAGAGCCAAAACATGAGGTCGATTTAGTGATCGATCGTTTTGGGGAAATACGCAACAATGCTTCAGACGAACTGGCACGATTACGTAAGCAAATAAACAGTGTACGCTCCAAAATTGGACAGAGTTTTCAACGTGCGCTGGGCACCTATACCAGTGCAGACTATCTAGATGACATACGCGAAACGGTGGTAGACAACAAGCGGGTTTTGGCTGTCAAAGCCATGCACAGAAGAAAAGTAAAAGGAGCTATTATGGGGAGTTCAAAAACGGGAAGCATTGTATACATTGAACCAGAAACCACCCTGCAATACTCACGTGAACTCAACAATCTGCAATTTGAAGAAACAGAGGAAGTTCAGCGCATTCTAAGAGAGTTAACCGCATTTTTTCAACCTTATCGCCCTTTATTTATTCGATATCAAGACTATTTGACACAACTGGACAGTATTTATGCCAGGGCCTGTTACGCACAATCTGTCAATGGTTTGTTACCCGTTATATCAAAGAATCGTGAACTTGAATTGGTAGATGCCTACCACCCGCTTCTTTATCTGAGCCATCAAGCCGAAAAGAAACCTACCTACCCGCAAGACATTACCCTAGATTCTACACAGCGTATCATTGTGATTTCTGGACCCAATGCAGGAGGAAAAAGTATTACCCTAAAAACAGTTGGGCTTTTGCAAATCATGCTGCAAAGCGGATTATTAATCCCCGTACATGAACGTTCACGCGTGTGTTTTTTCACGCAAATAATAACAGACATAGGCGACAACCAATCCATTGAAAACCATTTAAGCACCTACTCCTATCGCCTTAAAAACATGAAGTATTTTATGCGAAAATGCAATGCTTCTACCCTCTTTCTAATCGATGAATTTGGTACTGGTTCTGATCCTGAACTTGGGGGCGCTTTGGCCGAAGCGTTTCTGGAAGAGTTTTATAACCGGGAGGCCTATGGGATCATTACCACCCACTACTCCAACCTAAAAGTACTGGCCAATGAATTATCGCATATGACCAATGCGAACATGCAATTTGACAACAGAACCTTAGAACCCGTTTTTAAACTTATTATGGGTGAAGCCGGGAGTTCTTTTACTTTTGAAGTGGCACAAAAGAATGGGATTCCTTATAGTTTGGTCAACCGTGCTAAAAAGAAAATTGAACGAGGAAAGGTTCGCTTTGATGCGACCATTGCCAAGTTGCAAAAAGAGCGCAAGCAAATGATGGACACTGGCGCTTCCCTAAAAGCCAAGGAAAACAAGGCAGAGAAAGAAGGGCTTAAATTAGAAGAACTCAACCAAAAAGTTAAAACCAAACTCAATAGTTACCAAGAATTGTATGACCACAATCAGCGGATGATTGTGTTGGGTAACCGGGTAAATGAGGTTGCTGAACGCTTTTTCGACAATGGAAAAAAACGTTCGTTGGTTTCTGATTTACTTCGCTTGGTAGAAACCGAAAATGCCAAACGCAAAAAGAAAACGGCTGCGGAGAAACGCAAAGAAAAAGAAATAAAGATTAAAGCTGAAGAAGAAACCCAACAAGCCATTGTTAGTATTCGCAAGGAAAAGAAGAAAAAGAAGACAGAAGTAAAACCCGAGCCTGTAAAACCAAAGGTGAATTTCAAAGTAGGCGATCAGGTACGCTTGTTTGATGGAAAATCGGTGGGTACCATTGACTCTATCGAAAAACGAAAGGCTGTCGTCAATTACGGTGTATTTACCACCCAAGTCAATCTAGAAGCCTTAGATTTGGTAAAAGCTGCAAAGAAAAAGAAATGAAACCGCTAATCGTATTTTATGACGGCCCCTGCGTGATCTGCAATTGGTGGGTGCGAAAACTATGTCAGTGGGACAAAAAGGATCAATTGCGCTTTGCTTCTCTAGACAGTGACTTGGTAAAACAGTTTGCCCATGAGCGCAATATTGATTTAAATGCCATAGATACGGTCATTATTTGGGATCAAACCTACAGTTATGCAATGGAGGTAGAGGCGACTTTTATGCTATTTAATCGCCTAGGTGGTGTTTTCTCTCTTCTAACCCCCTTTTCCTATCTCCCCAAAGTATTGACCAATGGAATCTATCGATTCGTTGCAAGAAACCGCTACGCATGGTTTGGCAAACACCACTCCTGCCCTCTACCAGATCCAAAATATACACACAAGTTTCTGTAAGGTTTTATACCTTGCAAACATGAAAAAATATTTATCTCTTGCTCTTATCTTAAGTTTTTTTATGTTAACAGCACAGGATTGGCCACAACTTGGCAGGTGTCAGAAAGACAATGCTAAAATCTTAGAACAAGAAAAAACAGTTAATACTGTCTTTTTTGGAGACAGCATAACACAAGATTGGGCTAGCTTTAATCCCGTTTTTTTTAAGGAAAACGCTTTTCTCGGTAGAGGGATTAGTGGTCAAACCACTCCACAATTACTGTTGCGTTTTCGACAAGATATTTTATCATTTCAGCCCAAAAGGGTTGTTTTGCTTGCAGGAATAAATGATGTCGCAGAAAACACAGGTCCCATCACATTGGAAGAAACCGTTGGCAATATAATCTCTATGGCAGAAATTGCTAAAAGTAACGGAATTGAAATGATCCTTTGCTCTGTCTTACCTGCTAATTATTTCCCATGGCAGCCAAAAATAATTCCCACCTTAAAAGTCATTGACCTTAACAAAAGATTGCATCTTTATGCGCAAGAAAATGATTTAACCTATGTAGATTACTACTCAGCAATGGTTGACCAAAAGAAAGGCTTAAAAAGCGAATTAGGCTATGATACAGTGCACCCAAACAAATCAGGCTTTGATATCATGGAAAAAATTTTATTAAAAGCATTAAAAGAGAAAGAATGAATGCAAATGAACGCAAGAAACATTGGGGTACTATTTACACCAAAAAAAGTCCACAAGAAGTAAGTTGGACACAATATAAACCCAGCCTTTCGCTATCAATTATAGCGTCTCTTGCATTGCCTAAAAACTCACCCATCATTGATGTTGGCGGTGGAGAAAGCCTTTTAGTGGACCATTTACTTTCATTGGGCTATACCGACATTAGCGTATTGGATATTTCTGCAGAAGCGTTAGCACGTTCGAAAGAACGTCTTGGCAGCAAAGCTGATGAAGTTAAATGGATCGTAGCAGACATAACTCAATTTAAGCCAAAACGCGCTTATACACTCTGGCACGACCGTGCAGTTTTTCATTTTCTAACCGAACAAAAAGACATTCAATATTATGTAAACACGGTGAGTGAGTCTGTAAACGAACATCTTCTATTGAGTACTTTTTCATTGGATGGTCCGCAAAAATGTAGCGGCCTTCCCATTACACAATATTCTGTTCAATCCCTTACAGATATTTTTTCGACATCTTTTGATTTAGTTAAATTTGAAGAAGAAGTACACACCACTCCTTTCAAAACAACACAAGCATTTCTGTATTGTCTCTTTCATCGAAGAGCGCTTTAATTTTTTTCTTTACTTTCTACCTCCTTAAATCTTTAAAATATGAACTAAACATTCTTTCTTGTATTGCGCATTATCGTCGCTTTAATTCTTTTACAAACACTTTGTTTTAAATTCTTGGCCCATCCAGATAGCGTTTATATCTTCACTACCCTAGGAACAGAACCCTATGGCCGTATTGGGATTGGAATCTTAGAGTTGATTGTCAGCATCTTATTGTTTACCAACCGCACCACATGGTTAGGGGCATTGTTGACTACCGGTCTTATGGCTGGAGCTATTTTCTCTCATCTCACTCAACTTGGCATCGAAGTAAAAGGCGATGGTGGAACGCTGTTTTATATGGCTGTGGGCACATGGGTTTTAAGCCTTGTCATTTTGTGGGCTAAACGCAAAGACATTCGTTTATCAACTAAAAATTTGATTATGCATTCAACTACATCTCCCGGCGGGTGGTTTAAACCACTCGTCGTTTTAGCCATTCTATGGAACGGAATGGGTTTTTATAACTTTTATGCTCAGTTAACTATAAGCGTAGAAAATATCGCCAAACTTCCCGCCCCCGAACAAGCCTTAATGACTGATGTTCCTCTGTGGACCACTATTGCTTTTGCCATAAGAGTTTTTGCTGGTACTCTGGGTTCAATTGGCTTATTGATACAAAAACCGTGGGCATAGGTTCCGTTACTTCTTTCCTTTGTTGCGGTCTTTTTCTAAATGGGTTATTGGCTGTTTTTTACCACAGCGGTAGAAGTAAATGGTCCAACAACATACTTCATGCCTATTGTTGTTATTCTTGTTGCCTATTTATTATTAAAACTATGCCTGAATGGTGTGCGCAAAGGCTACCTAAACTAATTCTTTAGTTTACCAATTGATTTTGCGACAAACATGGATACTGCCGCATCTCCGGTCACATTGACTACGGTGCGGCACATGTCTAGTGGTCGGTCGATGGCAAAAATCAAAGCAAGTCCGGCTTCTGGAATACCCGCTTGAGCTAGAACGATTACAAGCATTACAATTCCCGCACTTGGAACAGCGGCTGTGCCAATCGAGGCTAGTGTTGCCGTAAATATAATTCCAAGCTGAGCAGCTAGGCTAAGGTCTAAACCAAAGGCTTGTGCAATAAATACAGCCGCTACCCCTTGGTAAACACTAGTACCATCCATGTTGATTGTAGCGCCAATGGGTAACACAAAGCTGGTCACTTCTTTGTCCACCCCTAAATTATCTTCAACACATTCCATGGTAACAGGAAGGGTAGCTGCACTAGAACTCGTGGAAAAAGCAAGTAATTGTGCAGGGGCAATTCCTCTGAAAAAGAAAGAAATACTTTTTTTGACGATTACACGAACAAAGAGTGCATATACGCCAATCATGGTAGCAAGCCCGAGTAACAAAGTAATGGCATAAAGCGCCAGTGCTTTAAATAGCTCTAAATTAGGTGCTTCTACAACCAGGGCTGCCAAAAGGGCAAACACACCATAAGGAGCGCCAAGCATGATTAAATCAATAAGTTTTAAAATAACCGCATTGAACGAATCAAAAAAGCTTTTTACAGAAGTAGACTCTTTTTCGGGAATAAGAATAATTCCAATCCCGAAAAACATAGCGAAAAAGATGATTTGAAGCATATTACGGTTATTGCTTGCTGCAGCAAAAATATTTGAAGGAACAATATCGACAAGCGCTTGTAAAGGCCCTACACTACTCTGCTTGGCAGCGGCTTCTCGCTTTTGATTTGCATCAGAAGCATAGGCCTCGACCAATTCTTTACGTGTTTCCACACTAATCGATTTACCGGGTTGTATGGTGTTGACCAAAATTAACCCAATGATAACGGCAACCAAAGTGGTACTAATATAAGTAAGAATAGTTCTCCCGCCCATTTGCGAGAGTTTTGAGATATCTTTTAAATCCGACACCCCCTTTATTAATGAGGCTAAGATCAGTGGAATGGCAATTAACTTTAGAAGATTAATGAAGATGGTTCCAAATGGTTTGATATAATCTCCAACAAATTGTGATCCACCGGCAACATAAGACATCACTAAACCAAAAATAACACCCAGTGCCATCCCAATTAAAATTTTCCAGTGCAAGGCTAATTGTTTCATTCCTTTTAAAGTTTATTTGTTCGTCTAATCAGTTCGTAATCGGCAATAACTAGTGCGGCCATAGCCTCAACAATAGGTACTGCTCGTGGTAGGACGCAAGGATCATGCCGTCCTTTGCCTTCCATAACAACCTTTTCACCTTTACTGTTAATTGTATCTTGTGCCTGCATGACTGTAGCAACAGGCTTAAAAGCCACTTTAAAGTAAATATCCATTCCGTTAGAGATTCCTCCTTGAACACCACCAGAACGATTGGATTGGGTGGTTCCATCTTCATTGAAAGGGTCATTGTGCTGACTCCCTTTTAGCTCTGCACCGGCAAAACCGCTCCCGTATTCAAAACCTTTCACAGCATTGATGGAAAGCATCGCTTTTCCTAACTCTGCATGAAGTTTATCAAACGCAGGTTCTCCAAGTCCAACAGGAACATTTTGTATTACACAGGTAATGATTCCACCAACGGTATCGCCTTCTTTTCGTATTTGACGAATATAAGCTTCCATTTCTTTTGCTTTCTCTGGATCGGGACAACGTACAGGATTTCGCTCACTTTCTGCAAAATCCAACTCCTGATAAGGTTTCTCTAGATGAATAGATCCAACACTCGACACAAAAGCATTGAAGGTAACTTCGCTTAAAAATTGTTTGGCAATTGCTCCTGCCACTACTCTACTGGCCGTTTCTCTTGCCGAGCTTCTACCACCACCACGATAATCTCGAAAGCCGTATTTTTGATCGTAGACATAATCTGCATGAGAAGGACGATAGCTGTCTTTTATATGAGAATAGTCGTGTGATTTTTGATTGGTATTGTGAATGGCAAAGCCAATGGGAGTTCCAGTCGTTTTTCCTTCAAAAATACCTGAGTAAAAAGCGACTTCGTCCGGTTCTTTGCGTTGCGTCACAATTGCAGATTGACCTGGTTTTCTTCGATCCAAATCGGTTTGTATTGCTTCTATATCCAATGAAATTCCGGCGGGGCATCCATCAATTACACCTCCAATAGCCCCTCCATGCGATTCTCCAAAGGTTGTTACGCTAAAAAGTTTTCCAAATTGATTTCCTGCCATGCGAATTATTTGATACAAATATAAGACGAAATAAATCCTTTTGCTAGTTCCTCAATTTAATTCATGTGTGTCTAATTGGCACGGATTATGTATTTTTGTACATATGAAAAAGACAATCTTCTATAGCCTACTTATTAGCTTAGCTTTCGCAGCCTGTAATGGCATTGAAAAAAACACCTTCGTCATTGAGGGCACAACAGATTTACCCGAGGGAAAAAAAATATTTCGCATCATTGCTGGACCAAATGGTCAACCTCAAACCGTGGATACTACAGAAGTCGTCAATGGGAAATTTGCGTTGAAAGGAGATGTTGATCAAATTGATGTAAATTTTCTTTTTATTGAAGGAACTCAGTCCAATTCAGCCATTATCATTGAAGAAGGTCAAATTGACATTACACTGTATAAGGACAGTATTGGTTCATCCATAATTGGTGGGACTGCTTCCAATAAAGATCTACAGGCCTATAGAAAAGAAACCCAAGAGTATGCAGCTGCAATGAGTGCCATTGTGCAAGAAATTCAAGCAGCCAATTCGATGGGTGACAACCTCATGGCAGAAGATTTACAACAGCAATACAAAAACATTGAAGGCAAATTAAATGCTTACGAGAAAGATTTCATGCAAATAAAAAATGATTCCTACATATCAGCGTTGATCTTGGAACGTTTCTTGTCACAAAAAACAATGAATAAAAACGAAGCTAACGAAATTTTCATGACCTATACTGATCGTATTCGAGGGAGTAAATCAGGAATGAAAATATCAGGTTTTGTAAACGCCCCTGTTAATCCAACAGCTATAGGAGAAACAGCTCCTTTGTTCGAGGGGCCAACTCCTACTGGTGAACGTATTGCGCTTGAAAGTTTTCGTGGAAAGGTAACCATCATCGATTTTTGGGCATCTTGGTGTCGTCCGTGTCGAGTAGAAAACCCCAATTTGGTGCGCTTATACAAACGCATGCACGATAAAGGTTTAGAGATTGTTGGTGTTTCACTTGACAAAAACAAAGCAAGTTGGGAACGCGCAATTGCTGACGACGGACTTCCCTGGAACCATGTGTCTAACCTACAGTATTGGTCAGATCCCATTGCACAACTTTATAGTGTACGAGCAATTCCTGCTGCTTTTGTATTGGATAAAGAAGGAAAAATTGTGGCTAAAAATTTACGTGGTGCACAGTTGGATGCAAAAATTGAAGAATTACTCGGAAACTAATTTTCTCTTCTAAAAAAGACAAAACCAGCCACTACTGTTACCACTAGCATTAATATCAATGTTAGAAAAGACTTTTCAAACACCATTGGATCATATAACAGTGTACAGAGTATTCCTCCTGCTGCACCGCCCAAATGTTCTGTATGCCCAATTCCATCACTTTGAGATTTCATCCCAAACAAGGTGTAAATTAGGTACCCAATCCCAAATAGATATGCCGGGAAAGGGACGGGAAAAAAGATTAAGGCAAGCTTCATTTCTGGAAACATGAGAATACTACTGTAAACTACTCCCATAATTGCACCACTGGCTCCAACTGCACTGTAGTATGGATTATTTCTGTGGTAGTACAACGCGAAAAGATTACCCATCATCAGGCTTACAAAATAAAGAATGACAAAATGAATCGCCCCCAATCCAAGTAATGCATTGTCACCAAAAAAATATAGGGTCAACCCATTAAACAATAAATGGTTTTGGTCAACGTGAATAAATCCAGCAGTAATTATACGGTAGTATTCTCCGCTTTGAACAGCTTTAATATTGAATTTTAATCGGTTGAATAAAACGGAATCGCCAAAGGCTTTATAGCTCAAAGAAACGATTCCAAGTAGTAAGACTAGAATCAATGGGGAAATCCCAAACATATCAAAAGGTTTAGCTCAAATATAGCTATATTTGCAGGAAATATTACACTGGTGCAACTTCTGATTTTTCTTCTTACTTATCCTATATTATTGGCCGTTTCATTATTGCCCTACCCACTACTCTACGGTTTATCCAACCTTCTTTCGTTTGTCCTTCATCGTATTGTAGGGTTTCGAATAAAAGTGGTTCAGAAAAATTTAAAGTTATCCTTTCCAGACCTAAGTGACATCGAACGATATGCTATTGAGCGTGATTTTTACAAAAACCTTTGTGATGTCTTTTTAGAAATGGCCAAGAATCTCACCATTTCAGAAAAGCAAATTAAGAAGCGTTTTAAATTCGAAAACATGCATTTAATCAATGCCCATGAAGAAAAAGGTGAAAGTACAATTCTACTACTTGGTCACTACTCTAACTGGGAAGGTATGTTAAGTATTGGGTACCATCTTTTGGCTAAAGGTTATGGGATATACACACCGCTAAGCAACAAGTACTTTGACCGACTTATTGCTCGCTCAAGGAAAAAACACAAAGCTCATCTAGTTTCCCGTTTCAATACAATCGATTTTATCCGTAAAAACGAAAATGAAAATAATGTTGGTCTTTATGGTTTTATCAATGATCAATCTCCTAGAGTTAAGCCAAAAAATTATTGGCGAACCTTTATGGGGGTAAATGTGCCTGTCTTTACGGGTGCAGAACGTCTGGCAAAAGAACTAAATTTTCCAGTATATTTTGCGGAAGTTAAACGTACAAAAAGGGGGTTTTATACCGCAACAATGTCCCTATTGGCGAAAGATCCCTCCCAATTTAAAGAATATGAAATAACCGATTTGTTCACCGCTAAACTTGAGGCACAAATAAAACGTGATCCTAGTCAATATTTGTGGTCGCACAATCGATTCAAACATCGTCATTTAAGCCCAACAGCTAATTAGCTTCTTGCAGTAATTCGGTAGAAAAACGCAGCATTATTTCGTCTGCTGCTGCTTGTGTTTTTGCTTCTGCATATACACGTATAATGGGCTCTGTGTTTGACTTTCGCATATGTACCCAGCCTTCAGGAAAATCAATTTTCACTCCGTCAATGGTCAATGGCTTATCATTTGCATAGCGAATTTCCATTTTTCTTAAAAGGCCGTCAACATCCATTGTTGGTGATAGTTCAATTTTCCCTTTACTCATAAAATAGACAGGATAGCCCGCTTTTAAAACAGAAACTGTACACTTGCGTTCAGCCAAGAGGGATAGAAACAAGGCTACTCCAACAAGAGCATCTCTGCCGTAGTGAAGATTTGGGTCAATTATTCCGCCATTGCCTTCTCCTCCAATAACCGCTTTTTTGGCTTTCATTTGCGCCACTACGTTAACTTCTCCTACGGCAGAAGCAAAGTATTCACCCCCAGCTGCTTCTGTAACATCGCGTAACGCTCTAGTGGAGGACAAATTTGAAACGGTATTTCCGGGTGTTTTAGATAAAACATAGTCAGCGCAGGCAACCAAGGTAAATTCTTCGCCAAACATTTCTCCCTTTTCATCCATAAACGCCAGACGATCAACATCAGGGTCAACAACAATTCCTAGATCCGCTTTTGCACGAATAACTTCATGTGATAAATCGCCCAAATGCTCTTTTAATGGTTCCGGATTGTGTGGAAAATGACCAGTGGGGTCACAATATAATTTCGTGCAATGTACGCCAAGAGCGTCGAGTAATGCAGGAATAGCGATGCCTCCCACAGAATTCACTCCATCTACAACAGCAGTAAAGGAGGCAGCTTTTATAGCTGGTAAATTCACCAACGGATGGGCTAAAACAGCATCAATATGATCATCAATAGCCGTAGTTTTCGTCGTTCTACTTCCCAAGGAATCAACATCAGCAAAATGGAAGTCATTATTTTCTGCAAGAAGCAAAATCTCTGCACCAGCTGCTGCATCGAGAAATTCTCCTGCTTCATTGAGAAGCTTAAGGGCGTTCCATTGTTTAGGGTTGTGGCTTGCTGTCAAGATAATTCCTCCATGTGCTTTGGCATTGACAACCTCCATTTCAACCGTTGGAGTGGTAGATAAATCTAAATCGATGATATTGATCCCCATCCCAATTAAGGTTTGCATCACAAGACTTTGAATCATTTCCCCAGAAATACGGGCATCGCGTCCAATCACAATTGTAAGCTGCTCTGCTGTTGCATTCCGCTGAATATAGGTGCCATAGGCTGCCGCGTATTTAACCGCATCTACTGGAGTTAAATTCTCCTCGGGCTTTCCTCCTATTGTGCCTCGAATTCCTGAAATGGATTTGATTAATGTCATCAGTAATTTTTTTTCAAATATACGGATAGTCTTCCACTAAAAACAGCAGAGATTTTGTAAAAGAGGCTTACTTTTAAGGGCATGAATTTCTTAGCTCATATTTACTTATCTGGCAACAACAACGACCTGCGTTTTGGTAATTTTATTGCGGATTCTATTCGCGGAAAACAGTATCAAGATTTCTCTCCTAGTGTCCAAAAAGGGATTTTTCTCCATCGTGAAATAGACACTTTCACGGATCAACACCCCATTTTTAGACAACATTGCAAGCTTTTTTTTCCTGAACACGGCCACTATGCGCGGGTTATAATGGATGTCGTTTACGACCATTTTTTGGCCTTGAACTGGGAACAATATCACCCAGATCCCTTAGAAGATTTTATAGCGGCTTTTTATAAAAGCACTGCCGCCAGAAGTGAAGATATTCCAATAAAAATGTTGCCGCTTTTTAATTCAATGCAGCAGCAAAATTGGCTGCTACAATACGCCTCTATTAATGGGCTAGAAAACATTCTTCGGCAAATGAGTAAACGCACTTCATTTCCTGCTCAGTTTGACCGTGCCATACCAATAATTGTAAAGGAAAAGGAAGAAATGCTGCCCTTGTTTAATGAGTTCTTTAAAGAACTTTGTTTGTTTAGTAAGAATCATTCACTTTTAGGGGAATAGTTAGCGAAGATTCTTTAGCTTTAAGGTCTTAAATTCTTAACATGAAAAAAATAATCTATTCAGTGTTTTGTGTTATTCTTTTTGGCGTGTTCTTCAAACACTTCTACCCCAATAAAAGGCGCAGTGGTGTCTGCTCGCATAGAAGCTTCAGAAGCTGGTAGAAATGTCTTGAAAAAAGGAGGGAATGCTTATGACGCCATGGTCGCAACGAGTTTTGCTCTTGCGGTGGTTTATCCGGTTGCAGGAAATATTACTGGCGGTGGGTTTTTCGTTTACCGCTCAGCAAAGGGGGAAACAGGTTCGCTAGACTATCGTGAAATGGCTCCATTGAAAGCGACCAAAGATTTATTCTTAGATAAGGAAGGAAATGTAATTCCTGGGAAAAGCACCGTTGGCGGATTAGCTGTTGGAATACCTGGAGCAGTTGCAGGGATTTTAGAAGTTCACCGAAAACTTGGTTCACTGCCATTGGCCGAATTAATTCAGCCAGCAATAGCTCTAGCTGAAAACGGCTATGTTGTCTCTGCAAAACAAGCAAAAAGTTACAATTGCTATAGCAAACAATTCACAGCGGTAAATGGAAAAGTTACCCTATATGCAAAGGGATATAAGGAAGGAGATGTTGTGAAAAACATTCCCCTTGCCAATGCATTAAAAGAAATTGCGGCAAAAGGGAATGCTGGTTTTTATCAAGGCTGGGTTGCCGAAGCCATGGTGGCCAAAACCCAAGCTACCGGCGGAATTCTATCGTTAGATGATTTAAAGGTTTATGAACCTAAATGGCGTGATCCATTAAAATTTAGTTACAAAGAATTAGACCTAATTTCTATGGCGCCCCCCTCCAGTGGAGGAATTTGCCTTGGTCAGATGATGAAAATGATTGAACCCTATGATTTAAATCAAATGGGGCACAACAGCTTTGAAAGCATGCACCTAATGGTTGAAGCTGAACGTCGTTCCTATGCAGACCGCAGTCATTTTCTTGGAGATCCAGACTTTGTAGATGTTCCCCAAGATCATTTGATGAACGAAGAGTATTTACTAGATCGCATGGTGAATTATTCCCCAGAAAAAGCAACTTCATCGGCAGATGTATCCCACGGGAATATTATTGTTGTTGAAAGCGATGAGACCACCCATTTTTCAATCCTTGACAGCATGGGCAATGCAGTAGCAGTAACAACTACGTTGAATGGTGCCTACGGCTCAAAGGTTTATGTTGATGAGATTGGTGTATTCATGAATAATGAAATGGATGATTTTAGCAGCAAACCAGGTGAACCCAACATGTTTGGTTTAACGGGCAGCGAAGCAAACAGCATCGCACCAAAAAAGCGAATGCTTAGCTCAATGACACCTACCATTGTGGAAAAAGATAATCAATTGTATATGATCGTTGGCACCCCTGGTGGCTCTACCATTATCACCTCTGTTTTTCAAACCATTCTCAATGTTTATGAACACGGAATGGAAATGCAAGAAGCGGTGAATGCTGCACGCTTTCATCATCAATGGCTCCCGGACAATGTTGTGCTGGAACCAACAAAGTTTGACACAAAAACAATTGAAGGCTTACAAGCCAAAGGGCATTCAATTGAAACAAAATATTCTAGAATCATTGGCAAAGTAGATGCCATACATGTAAACGAATTGGGCACTATTACTGTTGGCGCAGATCCACGAGGAGACGATGCTGCAGCGACCCATTAACGAAACACTATATATAACTCGGGTAAAATAATGACTAAAGACGACAACTGTATTGATGTACAAGGAGCACGCGTACACAACCTGAAAAATATTGACATAAAAATTCCACGGGATCAACTAGTGGTCATTACTGGTTTGTCTGGAAGTGGGAAATCTTCTCTCGCATTTGACACCATTTATGCCGAAGGACAACGGAGGTATATGGAAACATTCTCCGCCTATGTACGGCAGTTCCTTGGTAATTTAGAGCGTCCAGAGGTAGACAAAATTGATGGCCTTTCTCCCGTCATTGCAATCGAACAAAAGACAACTTCTAAAAGCCCACGCTCAACCGTTGGAACAATCACAGAATTGTATGATTTTTTACGGTTGATGTATGCGCGTATTGGTACAGCCTATAGTTATGTTACCAACGAAAAAATGGTAAGCTATACAGATGATCAAATCATTGAGTTAATTGTTGCCGATTATGCGCAAAAAAAAGTGATGCTCTTGGCTCCTATCATAAAATCGCGTAAAGGCCATTATCGGGAATTGTTTGAAAATTTAGCCCGACAGGGCTTTGTTAAAGTTCGAATTGACGGAGTTGTTGTTGAGCTTTCAAGAGGAATGAAAGTTGACCGATACAAAACCCATGACATTGAATTGGTTGTCGATCGTTTGACTGTTTCTGAAAGTGAAAATGCATTAAAACGCTTGCGCGAATCAATGATTGCTGCCATGTACCAAGGGGAAGAAACCCTGATGCTGCTTGATATTGAGACGCAAGAAGCCCGCTATTTTAGCAGAAATTTAATGTGTCCTAATTCAGGGATTTCTTATCCAAAGCCAGAGCCTAATTCTTTTTCGTTTAATTCTCCAAAAGGAATGTGCCCAAAATGTAAGGGACTCGGAGTACAGCAGGTAGTCAATACAACTAAAATCATTCCAGATCCGTCCTTATCGATTAATGCGGGTGGAATTGCGCCTTTAGGCAATAAGAAAGGCACATGGGGATACAAACAAATGGAAACCATAGCCCAGCGCTATTCTTTTTCATTATCAGACCCCATATCAGCAATACCCCAAAAGGCACTTGACGTAATTTTAAGAGGGGGTAATGAGTCTTTCACTGTGGAGTCGAAAACCCTGGGTGTCTCGCGAAAATATAAGATAGACTATGAGGGAATAGAAAATTTCATCCTAAGTCAGTACCATGATTCTGAATCAATGAACCTAAAACGCTGGGCAAGCGAATACATGGATCAGGAAAGTTGCGTCAGCTGCAAAGGTTCGCGTCTAAATGACCAAGCAATGAACTTTAAAATCAATGGACTCTCTATTGCAGAATTAGCTGCTTTGGATTTGAGTGAATTGTATTCATGGATCGATAAACTTCCGGCAAGTTTATCGGCTAATGAATTGAAAATAGGGGAAGAAATAATCAAGGAAATTAAAACCCGAACACGTTTTCTTCTCAATGTTGGTTTAAATTATTTATCGCTTAATCGTTCCTCTAAATCCCTTTCAGGAGGAGAAGCACAACGGATTCGTTTAGCCACGCAAATTGGCTCTCAATTGGTTGGTGTACTCTATATACTCGATGAGCCTAGTATTGGGCTACATCAACGTGATAACGATCGTTTAATAAACTCACTTATCGACCTTCGCGACATTGGCAACTCTGTTATTGTTGTTGAGCATGATAAAGACATGATTGAGCGCGCCGATTATGTGATTGACATTGGTCCACATGCAGGAAAAAATGGTGGTGAGATCATTTCGCAAGGTGTTCCCTCCTCTATTTTAAGCGAAAACTCATTGACGGCTGACTATCTTACGGGTAAGAAAAAAATTACTATCCCAGCCACACGCCGAAGTGGAAATGGCAAAGAACTAGTTCTCAAAGGCTGTACAGGAAATAACTTAAAAAATGTTGACATTAGGTTACCACTAGGTTTAATGATTGGTGTTACGGGTGTTTCTGGAAGTGGGAAATCTTCGCTGATCAATGAAACGCTCTACCCAATTTTAAATGCTCATTACTACAATGGGGTGAAGAAACCTCTTCCCTATACTTCTATTAAAGGGCTTGAGCATTTAGATAAGGTTGTTGATATCAATCAGAGTCCCATTGGGCGAACGCCCCGTTCTAACCCAGCAACATATACTGGTGTTTTTAGTGAAATTAGAAGCCTTTTTACACAAACTCCTGAAGCACAAATCCGCGGATATAAGCCGGGTCGTTTTAGCTTTAACGTATCTGGAGGTCGCTGTGAAACATGTATGGGCGGTGGATTAAAGGTAATTGAGATGAACTTTCTGCCCGATGTATACGTTGAATGTGAAACCTGTCAAGGAAAGCGATTTAACCGCGAAACACTTGAAGTGCGTTTTAAAGGAAAATCTATCTCCGATGTACTACAGATGACCATTAATCAGGCCTGTGAATTCTTTGAGCCAATTCCAAAAATTTACCGAAAGCTCAAAACATTGCAAGACGTTGGACTTGGGTATATTGCACTAGGTCAATCATCGACCACCCTATCGGGTGGAGAAGCACAACGGATAAAATTAGCCAGCGAGCTTTCGAAACGCGATACAGGTAATACGTTATATATATTAGACGAACCAACTACTGGACTGCATTTTGAAGACATAAGGGTATTACTCGAAGTACTTAATAATCTTACAGACAAAGGAAACACTGTTCTAATCATTGAGCACAATTTAGATGTAATCAAGCAAGTTGATTATGTTTTTGATGTAGGGCCAGAAGGTGGAAAAGGCGGTGGTACAATCATTGCACAAGGAAAACCTGAGGAAATTTTAGTAATAGAAGAAAGCCATACGGCAGTTTACCTAAAAAAAGAATTTATTGCCCATGAAAACCTACAATAAGAAAGACTTTAAACCGAAGAAGAAAGATGCCTGGTCCATATTTAAGATTATGGGAGAATTTGTCAATGGATATGAAAAACTGAGCGCAGTTGGCCCCTGTGTTTCCATTTTTGGGTCTGCGCGTACAAAACCTGATAACCAGCATTATCAATTGGGCGTAGATGTCGCTCGTGCCATTGCTGAAAAAGGTTACGGCATTATTACGGGTGGTGGGCCCGGAATTATGGAAGCCGGGAATAAAGGAGCGCAATTGGCCAACGGAGTTTCTGTTGGTTTAAACATACATTTACCCTTTGAACAATCATCTAACCCTTATATTGATCCAGAGCATAACTTAAATTTTGAATACTTTTTTGTGCGCAAAGTCATGTTTGTTAAGTTTGCCCAAGCCTTTGTTGTCTTGCCAGGAGGTGTAGGAACCTTGGATGAATTATTCGAAGCCCTTACACTCGTGCAAACAAATAAAATTAAAAAAATACCCATCATTCTTGTTCAAACCACTTTTTGGTCAGGCCTTGTAGATTGGATGAAAAACACCTTGGTTGCTGAGGGCATGATCCATGCAGACGATTTAAATTTAATTCATCTGGTCGATTCCAAAGAAGATGTTCTAACGCTTTTAGACGAATTCTATAGTGTCGAAAAGTTAAAACCAAATTTTTAAGTTAGATGCAGCGGATACTCTTTCTCTCTTTGTTTATGATTTGCATGAGCTTGTCCCTTTGGGGGCAAAGCACTATTCCCAATTATGAACTAAATGTTAGGTTAGACACCGCCAATGACCGATTGTATGTTAAGCAAAAAATTACTTTCAAGAACACAGAAGACACTGCGTTGAATCAGTTGATTTTAAACGATTGGGCTCATGCATATAGTTCTACAAAAAGTGCTTTGGCAGACCGTTTAGTCGAAGAATACAACCGAAGTTTTTATCTCGCTCAGAAAACGAAGCGGGGTAAAACATCCATTAAAACAATAGCATCCAACAATTCAATTCTGCAATGGAAACGGACCAACAATCAATTTGACATTATTGAAATTGATTTAGTCCAACCGCTAAACAAAAACGAAGTCATTACCCTAAACCTTGAATACACCATTGATTTACCCGATGGAAGGTTCACAGGTTATGGCGCTATTGCTAAAGAAACTTATTTAATTGAAAACTTCTTTCTATCGCTTGCAAAGCGTTCTGAAGGAAAATGGCAGAAAATCAGCAACCTAGACTTGGAAGACGCCCCAATGGGTTCCAGAAACATTGCCTTTACACTTATAATTCCTTCTAAGTTAGCAGTTCACTCAAGTATAGAAGAACAGAAAAGAATTGAAGGAAATCAACTGACAACCTATTTATTTACAGCAAAAGAACAGAAACAGGTACTTTTCCATATTGGCAAAGATATTGTGTACAAGCATTTTGAGTTAAAGGACAAAAAATTCAAAACGAACATTGATTTAGACGACTTAAGCGAGACAGAAAGAAGGGCAAGCTTGTCAAAAATAAATGACTTTCTAAAAGATGCTTTAGGAGAATATCCACATAATGTCGTTTTGCTTTCACAAGAAAAATACAAAAAACGTCCATTTTACGGGCTTACACTAATTCCGAGCATTTTAAAACCATTTCCTGCTCAATTTGAGTTCGAATTAAAAGCACTAAACACTTATCTGTACGATTACTTATCGGAAACACTTCCACTCCACTCGCGCAACGATTATTGGCTTTTTGGCGGATTGCAAACGTATTTAATGGCACAATATGTTGCGGTTCATTATCCTGACAAAAAACTGCTAGAGTCTTTTATGCGTCAACCATTGATTCAATTTTTTGCAGGTAGATATCGTTTTTCAAACCTCAGTTTCGAGGAAACATTCATTGAGTTTTACGAGTATATTTTGCGTAAAAACGCTCATCAAGAACTATTTCGTTCAAAAGCAGAATTGACTCGATTTAATGAACAGATTGGTCAGCCAAGTCATATGGGAAAAATCTTAGGTTATTTAATTGAAAATAACTCTGCTGACCTTAGTGCATTTATTCACCAAATTAGGCAGGGTCAATTGACAGGGGTAGCCCTAAAAGCATCTTTTTTTGATCATTTTAACATCAACAAAGGCACTGGATTTCAAGACTATTTTTCAAGCCGCAAATCGGTAGACTTATCCTTTTCTAAATTAAGTAGGCTAGACACTTTAGTAACTTTTCAGGTAGAAGAAAAGAATGACTATTCAATTCCCTATTCTATTGGATGGGTTAGAAATGATTCTCTTATAAAAACTGAATATTTTGGACCAAAAAGCATTGGAACAAACATCCGCCGTTCGAATGAGAAAGCCGATTACCTAGTCATTAATCCGGTAAATAAACTTCCAGAGTTTAATCCAAGAGATAATGTTAAACGGCTAAAATCATTTGGCATTAAACCTATTCGATTCACCTTTTTAAAAGATTTAGAAAATCCTAAATACAATCAACTTTTCTACAAGCCGGGAATCAGTTTCAATGTTTATGATGGTATTTCTTATGGAATTCGTTTAAACAATAAAACCGTTAAAAGGCGGACTTTTATATTTTCAGTTGATCCGCTCTACTCTACAAAAAACAAACAATTGATTGGATTTTTCTCCACTAGCTACAATAAGTTCAATCAAGCATCAAATTATTACTTAAAGAACATTGGCTTCTCTGGTGCTTCGTTTCACTATGATGAAAACCTTCGGTATAGTCTTTTATCTGCTTCTGCAAGTATTGTGAAAAGACCAACCAATTTAAGGGATAATCGTCGGGAAATCCTTCGTTTTTATTGGCAGTATGTGAACAGGGAACAAAATACAGACCAAATACAAAACCCAAACTATACCGTTGGGGGATTGAACTATATAATTTCAAATAAAAATGCGTTGGATTATTTCACCATGGTGAATAATTTTGAAGTTGGATCAAAGTTTGGAAAGATTAGTGTTAGAGCCGACTACAGGCATTTAACCAACAGTGGACGACAATTTTCGTTGCGCTTATTTGCAGGAAAATTCTTGTGGCAAAATGACCTAAATTCAGATTATTTTGATTTTTCGTTAAACCGACCAACCGATTACCTTTTTCAATACAATTATTTAGGGAGATCAGAAACTTCCGGGATTTATAGCCAGCAATATATCCCCGCAGAGGGAGGCTTCAAAACAAAAATTGACAACCCCTTGTCTAATGATTATTTGATTACAGCTAACACCAGTATGGGGATTTGGAAATGGGTAGAAGCTTATGGAGACATTGGATTTATTAAGCAAGATGGCCAATCATCTCGCATACTATTTGATTCTGGAATTAGATTAAACTTATTGCCCGACTACTTAGAATTCTACTTTCCAATCTACAACAGCAATGGGTTAGAATTTAATCAAACAGGCTATGAACAAAAAATCCGTTTTGTACTTACATTGGACCCTTACACTTTGACACAATTGTTTAGTCGAAAATGGTTTTAGATGACTAAATACTGAGGTTTCTTTATTCCGTTTTAATTTTCATACTTTAGCATAGCGAAAATCACGATATGCCCAAAACCCAAGATGTAGCGATTTCTACCCTTACATTTGATTCTTTCAAAGATCAGTTACTTGTCGATTACCGTTTAATCACCTTAAGTCGGGAGTGCAGTGCACTTGGAAGAAAAGAAGTCATGACTGGAAAGGCAAAATTTGGAATTTTTGGAGATGGAAAAGAATTGCCGCAACTAGTGTTGAGTCGTTTTTTTGAAAAAGGTGATTTCCGCTCTGGCTACTATCGTGATCAAACCATTTTGATGGCGCATAAATTACTCCAGCCACAACAACTTTTTGCCGCCCTATATGCTCATCCCGATTTGAAAGAAGAGCCTATGTCTGGAGGCCGTCAAATGGGAGCCCATTTTGTCACTGCCAGTCTTGATGAAAATGGCGAATGGCTATATTTAACACAACAGTATAACCACAGTTCAGATATCTCACCTACTGCAGGACAAATTCCACGGTCGATTGGTCTAGCTCAGGCTTCCAAAGTATATCGTGCCCTTTCCATAAAGAATAGTGAGAAATTCAGCAATAATGGAAATGAAATTAGCTGGGCAACCATAGGAAATGCCTCTACCAGTGAAGGCTTGTTTTTTGAGGCAATGAATGCAGCAGGAGTCCTTCAAATACCACTTGTAATGAGTGTTTGGGACGATGGCTATGGAATCTCTGTAGACAACGAAAAGCAAACAACCAAAGGAAGCATTTCAAAAGCCCTTGCAGGTTTGAAACGTACCGCCTCTGAAAAAGGGTTTGAAATACTACGGGTAAACGGTTGGGATTATCCTGCCCTAATGGAGGCCTACCAAAAAGCAGCTACTCTAGCCCGTGAACAACATATTCCTGTTCTCGTTCATGTTGATGAACTAACACAGCCCTTGGGTCATTCCACTTCAGGATCTCATCAACGCTATAAATCAAAACAACGCTTAGAATGGGAAGCAGATCATGATTGCAACCTAAAAATGCGCTCATGGATTCTTGAAAAAGGCATTGCCACAGAAGAAGAATTGACGAACATCGAAACCTCTTGTAAAGCAGAGGCAAGAGAAGCAAAAACAAAGGCTTGGAAAACATACCAGTCCCCAATTTTGGTAAAGAAAGAAGAGATCTTATCTCTGCTCAAAGCCCTTTTAAGTCAAACAAATAACGATCCCTCAATTCAACTGCTCATTGGTGAATTAGCAGCATTTAAAGAAGTTACCTACAGAGACCTCTTGCACAGTGCGCGTAAAGCACTTCGCTTCAGTAGAAATCATTCTTCTGCTGCACGTTCTGCTGTTTCCGATTGGGTAAGTGTTTTAACAAGCGAATTAAATCCGAAAATGCATTCGCATTTATACAGTGAATCGAATTATCGGCTAAGCAACATCCCTCTCGTCGAGCCAAGTTATGCTGCTGAAGAACAACTAGTAGACGGTCGAATTATTATTCGTGACAATTTCAAAGCATTATTCGAGAAAAAAGATAATGTACTCTTGTTTGGTGAAGATGTTGGAAAAATAGGCGATGTAAACCAAGGTGCAGAAGGTTTGCAGGAACAATTTGGTGAAACAAGGGTTTTTGATACAGGAATTCGCGAAGCGACCATCATTGGTCAAGGAATTGGTATGGCTTTACGTGGACTTCGTCCAATAGCCGAAATTCAATATGTAGATTATGTATTGTATTGCTTGCACACCCTTAGTGACGATTTAGCCTCTTACCTCTATCGTACAGTTGGTCAACAAGCCGTCCCGTTAATCATTCGTACACGTGGGCACCGTTTAGAAGGAATATGGCATAGTGGCTCTCCAATGGGTGCTATGATTCATTTATTGAGAGGAATAAATCTATTGGTTCCACGAAATATGACACAAGCGGCTGGTTTTTACAATACCCTTTTGGAAGGAGACGAACCTGGAATTGTTGTTGAATCTTTGAATGGATATCGTTTAAAAGAAAATAAGCCAACAAATCTCGGCGAATTTAGGTTGGAGATTGGCAAAATTGAAGTGTTAAAAGAAGGAACAGACATTACCTTGGTTTCCTATGGTTCAACACTGCGTTTGGTGCAAGAAGCAGCTCAAGAATTATTGAAATTTGATATTGACGCCGAAGTAATTGACATTCAGTCCTTATTACCTTTTGACGTTAGAAAGGAAATTAAAAAAAGTATCGCAAAAACCAATCGTGTAGTCATCATAGACGAAGACGTGCCTGGCGGTGGAACAGGATATATTTTACAACAATTGCTTGATGTCCAAGAAATTTTCCCGCTTTTGGATAGTGCGCCACAAACCTTAAGTGCTCAAGCGCACAGACCAGCCTATGGATCAGACGGTGATTATTTCTCAAAGCCCTCTTTAGATGATATTATTGAAAAGGTTTATGGGGTAATGCACGAGAGTAATCCTACTAACTACCCAACAATTTAAACAGAAACGATTTTTAAAATCATTTCTTTCATCAGTTCTTCGAGTGGCAAATTTTGTGCCCCTACTCCTTTACTTTTCAAATCGAACTCTTTTAAAACCCCCAGCACGCCGGCTATTTGTTTCATGGTATATTTTTGTGCTGCAATTTGGTAATCTTTCACAAAAAAGGGAGAAACACCAAGAATTCTTGGTGCATCTGCTGGAGACTTAAGGCCGTGATACATGAATAACTTTTGGAAAAAGTTAAATACTACTGTAATGGTAAGCGGAAATGGATGCTGCGTGGGGTTCCCAGCCATATATTGTACAATGCGATAGGAATGAGCGAGGTTACGTTGCCCTAGAGCATTCTGTAATTCAAAACTATTGAACTCTTTGCTGTAACCAATATATTCTTCAATATGGTCTGGAGTAACATCGCTCCCTTCTGGAATGTTAAGTGATAGTTTCTCTAATTCTTTGCTGATTTTCCCTAGATCTGTCCCCAGAAAAGCAACTAAAAGAGCAATTGCATGTGGATGAAAACGAAAAGAATATTTTTTTGCTTGCTGCTCTATCCAACCGCTTACTTGATTCTCATAAAGCGGTTGTGCATCCAAAACAGTACCCGAAGCGGCAATGGCCTTGTAAGCTTTCTTTCGCTTATCCAGTTTCTTGTGCTTGTAGCACAAAACAAGAACAGTTTGGGATTGAGGGTGACTCAGGTATGGTTCCAATTGATCGATATTTCGCTCCAAATACTGGGCCTCTCTAACAACAATCAATTGTTGTTGCCCCATCATGGGGAAGCGTTTAGCTGCTTCAATAATTTGATCTGCATTGGTTTCTTTTCCATAAAGCACCGTCAAATCAAAGTCGCGTGCACTTTCCTCGACTACGGTAGACATCAAGCGATCGGTTATTTGATCAATAAAGAAAGATTCTTTACCCATTAACAGATAAACTGGAGAAAAATCACCTTTGTTAATCGAAGAGAGTATGTTTTGTGTTTCTTTCAATGGGAAAATTTCGTCACATTTGTGGTATGGAACAACTCAATTTCAAGCGTTATCCTTTTACTTTCAAAATTAAGGAAAATAAGCGGTACATTTTTGATATCATTCGTAAAAAAGAGATTCTATTGACACCCGAAGAATGGGTGCGCCAACATTGCCTTCATTTTTTGATGGAAGAAAAAAAATACCCGATTGGTTTGATCAATGTTGAAAAGAAAATTGAGATATTTGGGAAACAAAAACGATATGATATTGTGGTCTATAACAAAACAGGTACCGTAGCCGTGTTGGTGGAATGCAAAGCACCGAAAATTGAAATCAATCAGGGTGTTTTTGATCAAATTGCACGTTATAATTTAAGTGTAGACAGCACCTATCTTATGGTTACTAATGGACTAAAACACGTTTATTGTCAAATGGATTATCAGGCACAAGCTTATAACTTTTTACAAGATCTTCCCCCCTATACCGCTGACAAATGAAATTAGCGATTGTTATTTTGAACTGGAATGGCAAGAAACTCTTGGAGGAATTTCTGCCCTCGATTATCCGTTACGCTGATTCAGCTGATGTATATGTCATTGACAATGCATCTACCGACGACTCCGTTGTCTTTTTAACGCATACTTTTCCGACCATAAAACAGGTTGTTTTGACTGAAAACTTTGGCTTCGCAAAAGGCTACAACGAGGGATTAAAACAGATCGACGCTGACTTATATTGTTTACTTAACAATGATGTTGAAGTAACCGAAAACTGGCTAAAACCACTAATCCAAGCCTTTGAAAAAACAGATGTTTCTATTGCGCAACCACTATTACTTCAGCATAAGGAAAGAAGCCGTTTCGACTATGCTGGTGCTGCAGGTGGGTTCATTGATAAACTAGGTTTCCCTTATTGCCGTGGAAGAATTTTTAATGTGCTTGAAGAAAACACCAACCAATACAATGAAACACAAAATTGTTTTTGGGCCTCTGGCGCATGTTTCTTTGTTCGGCAAAAAGTTTGGAAGGAATTGGGTGGGTTTGATGAAGACTTTTTCATGCATCAAGAAGAAATCGATTTTTGCTGGCGCGCTTTCAATGCAGGCAAAATAACACAAACTGTTGGAGCATCTGTTGTCTATCATGTTGGAGGAGCTTCCCTAGCCCCATCGCCAAGAAAAACCTATTACAATCATCGAAATTCACTTTGGATGATGCTGAAAAATTTGCCCAAAGCATCTCTTTTTCCAATACTATTGCAGCGTTTTATTCTGGACGGAATTGCTGGAATTCAGTATTTACTCAAAGGAAACTTTGCCTCTTTTTTTATGGTCATTAAAGCACATCTAGTCGTCTACGCAACCCTGAAAAGGACAATTATCAAGCGGCAAGCCGGCTTCTCCAAAAAGCAGTATTTTCATCAAAAAAGCATAGTTTGGAATCATTTTATCTTAAGGAAAAGTAAATTTCTTGATTTGTGAGCTATTTAAACAGAAAAACAATTAATTTTAGCACTTATTTAAAAGCAATTTATACCAACATGAAAAAAATCTCTCTTTTACTAGGCCTATGTGGAGCCCTTTTGGTTTCCTGTGTATCTTCAAAGAAATATGCTGAACTTGAATCTCTTCAACAAAGCACAAATGATCTACTCAATGCAGCGACTGTTAAATTAAATACCTGTGATGATGAGAAGGCAAATGCATTAGCCAGTCTTGCTTCTATGGAAGATCAATTAAATTTCTTCAAGTCAAATAACCAGGACTTGATCAACAACCTTGGAAACCTGACTACACTTTCTCAAAAAGGTGCTGAAAACCTTGAGAAGTCATTGGAAAGTCTCAAAGAAAAAGATTCTCGTATTAAAAACCTTCGCGATGCCGTTACACGGAAAGATTCAGTAACACTAGCCTTGGTAACGAGCCTCAAAGGTGTCTTAGGGGATATTGCAGATGAGGACATCGAAATCAATGTTGAAAAAGGTGTTGTATATGTTTCTATCTCTGACAAACTACTCTTTAGAAGCGGAAGTTTTTCTGTCAATGCTGCGGCAAAAGAAGTGCTAGGGAAAGTTGCCAAAGTAATCAACGACAAACCTGAATTGGAATTTATGGTTGAAGGTCATACAGACAATGTACCAATCAAAGTAGATGGAACAGAAGACAATTGGGACCTATCTGTACGTAGAGCAACATCTATCGTACGCATCCTTCAAAAAGACTTTGGTGTAGCACCTGAGCGTATGACTGCAGCTGGTCGTAGTCAATATGTTCCTTTAGCGGACAATGACTCTTCTGCTGGACGTGCAAAAAACAGAAGAACACGCATAGTAGTGTTGCCTAAATTAGATCAATTTTATGACATGATCAATAAGGGAATGGAACAAGCTGCGGCTGCATCCAACTAAGATAAATGATAGTATAATTTAAACGCTCCCAACCGGGAGCGTTTTTTTTTAGATAAAATCTATTTTTCCTTTTCCTTGTCTGACAAGCGCTATAGCGTTATTCGACAAGTCAACCACAGTAGAAGGAACATTGCCCCCAGCACCAGCCTGAATAAGAACATCAACCTTACCATCCCAGGCAGATAAAATCTCATCCTCGTCAGAGGTGTACTCCAGAATTTCATCTTTATCGTGTAAAGAAGAAGTCAGTAAAGGTGTATCGAGCATGGGCAACAAACTTTTCAATACTGGATGGTCGGATATACGCACACCAATTGTTTTACGCTTGTGAAAAGGTTTCGGCAGTTTTCCATTCGATTCCATAATAAAGGAATAAGGTCCCGGAAGTGTACTTTTCAATAAACGAAAGACACTGGCATCAAATGGTTTTACATAGGTAGAAAGTTCACTAATGTCATTGAACAAAAAACTCAACGGAGCCTTCTCTAATTTAATCTGTTTCAAACGGGCAAATTTATCTAGAGCAGAAGTACTAGAACTCAGGCATCCAATAGCATATACAGTATCTGTTGGATAAATCATCAAAGCCCCCTTTTTAAGTTGGTTTGCAATTTTTAATAAATCACGTTCGTTGGGAGAGCTTGGAAAAAGGGTATATACAGCTGTAATCATTCAATGATTTTTAGTTTAGCGAAGCGTAAAAGCAATTTTTTCTCGCCAATACCAGCAAATTTTATGGTGGCTTTTTTGTCATTTCCAGCACCTTCTACTTGTACCACAACCCCCTTACCAAAACGCTGGTGTTCAACTTTTGTACCTGCCGGTAATTGAATCAATTCTTCTTTTGAACTGTTGGTTGGCAATTCTGCCTGAATTTGACGCAACTTTTTTAGCTGAGAGGAATTGGGCGCTGTATTGGGTTTACCTTCCCAAGATTTGGGTACCTGTGATGCAACTTTCTTTGGCCGAGGGTCGCCAAATATAGATGTATTCACTAAGGGCTTATATTCATAAGCAGATTTTGGTAGTTGAATATCTAGAAATTGCTCATCAATTTCTTCGATAAACCTACTCGGTTCTGCATCGTTTAGTTTTCCCCATCGATAACGTGACTGGGTATAAGACAAAAAAGCCCGCTTTTCTGCTCTAGTCAAAGCAACATAGAATAAACGACGTTCTTCTTCCAGACCAGAGCGGGAATCTAAGTTCATTGCAGAAGGGAATAAATCTTCTTCCATACCAACGATATATACGTAAGAAAATTCAAGCCCCTTGGCTAAGTGTATGGTCATTAGAGACACTCTTGGGGTGTCGTCATCAGCACGTTTTCGTTATCAAAATCTGTAGCCAGAGCCACATCTTCCAAAAACTCGGTAAGCGAACCAGTAGCATCGGCAAGTTCTTCTTGACCTTCCGTAAAATCTTTGATTCCATTAAGGAGTTCCTCGATGTTTTCAATCTTACTGATTCCTTCGGGAGTGCCGTCCTTTTTTAGGTCCAAGACAATTTTCGTTCGTTTGGCAACTTCGTCGGCAACCTCAAAGGCGTTGGCAGTCTCATTGAATATTTGTAAGCTTTTGATCAACATAACAAAGTCAGCTAATTTCTGAGCAGTTCCGGCATTAACCCCAATATTAAGTTGCATAGCACGTTCAGCTACCCCAAAAATGGTTAACCCGTGATGCTTAGCACCAACCACTAGTTTATCGATGGTTGTTTGACCAATTCCTCTTGCAGGATAGTTGATAACCCGCTTTAAACTTTCTTCGTCCTTGGGATTGACCAATACACGCAAATAGGCCAAGATGTCTTTTATCTCTTTTCGTTGGTAAAAGGAAAGTCCCCCGTAGATACGGTAGGGAATATCGCGTTTCCGTAATGCATCTTCCATGGCTCTGGACTGTGCGTTGGTGCGATACAAAATAGCAAATTCATCGTGCTTTAACTGCTCACGCATATTGAAGTCAAAAATACTTCCGGCGACATAACGACCTTCATCAGCATCGGTCGGACAGCGTTGAACTTTTATTTTTGCACCTCTATCATTAGCCGTCCAAACCTTTTTATCCAGTTTTGTTTTGTTGTGGTTGATGATAGAATTTGCTGCCTCAACAATGTTTTGGGTAGAACGGTAATTTTGTTCCAAACGGTACATGGCCACATTGTCATAATCTTTTTGGAAATTGAGAATATTATTGATGTTTGCACCACGAAAGGCATATATACTCTGTGCATCATCTCCTACAACACAAATATTCTGAAATTTATCTGACAAGGCACGCACAATTAGATACTGTGAATGGTTGGTATCTTGATACTCATCAACCAAAATATACCGAAAGCGATTTTGGTATTTGGCCAATACATCGGGGAATCGATTCAATAATTCATTGGTGCGCAGCAGTAAATCATCAAAATCCATTGCTCCCAGCTTTGAAACATCGATCGACATATTCTTTATAAATCTCACCCATTTTAGGGCGCTGCGCCATGGCATCTGCTTCTTGCAGATCGGCATCGTTGTAATATGCCCGAACTGTAATAAGACTATTCTTAAAGGAAGAAATACGGCTTCTAACTTGTTTGGTTTTATACTGATCCTTGGTTAGCCCCATTTCTTTGATGATGGCACTCAACAAGCGATCACTATCTTGGGTGTCATATATAGTGAAATTGGAAGGGTAGCCCAGTTTATTGGCCTCTGAACGTAGAATACGGGCAAAAACAGAGTGAAAAGTGCCCATCCATAAATTTTTGGCTTCACTCTCCCCTACCAATTCAGCGATTCTCCCCTTCATTTCACGGGCTGCTTTGTTGGTAAACGTGAGGGCTAGAATGGAAAAAGAATCCACCCCCTGTGACATGAGGTAAGCTATTCTAAAAGTAAGTACACGCGTTTTACCAGATCCTGCTCCGGCAATAACAATTAATGGCCCGTCTTTGTGTAAAGTGGGTGCACGTTGCGCTTCATTTAAAGCGTTTAAATTGGCAGTAAGTTGGTCTTTCATAAGCACTCTAAAATTAGCCATTTAATAAATTTGTACTACACTTTCCTGCTTTAATTATAAACATTATCTTCACAACTTAAACGAAAAATCATCATGAAAAAACAACTTTTCATCTCACTACTTCTAAGCAGTTTTTTATTTCTTAATGCGCAGAAAATCGATGCTGAATTAGAAGCAAAAGTGATTGAGTGGAGACATGAGATTCACCAAAATCCAGAGCTTTCAAACCGAGAATTTAACACAGCCAAAAAAATTTCAACGCATCTTGAATCACTAGGAATGTCCGTGCAAACGGGTGTTGCGCATACTGGTGTGGTGGGCTTATTAAAAGGAAAACGTCCCGGAAAAGTTTTAGCACTAAGAGCTGACATGGACGCTTTACCGGTGATCGAAAAAAATGAATTGCCCTACAAATCGAAGGTGCGCACAACATTCAACGGCCAAGAAACCGGCGTAATGCATGCCTGTGGTCACGATACCCATGTAGCAATTCTCATGGGAGTTGCCGAATATTTGGCAAAAAACAATGATTTTGCAGGAAGTGTCAAATTTATATTTCAACCCGCAGAGGAAGGTTCTCCAGAAGGTGAAAATGGTGGTGCTTCTATGATGGTAGAAGAAGGTGTTTTAGACAACCCAAAAGTGGATGCGATTTATGGATTACACATAAATTCAGCTACTCCTGTGGGGACTGTTCGCTATAAATCCAAGGGAATCATGGCTGCTGCTCAGCGTTTTGTCATTGACGTTAAAGGAAAACAAGCCCACGGTTCTGCGCCATGGATGAGTGTCGATCCCATTTTAATTTCAGCACAAATCATCAATGGAATACAAACGATCATCAGCCGTAATTCTGAATTGACAAAAGAAGGTGCTGTTATTACCGTTGGCTCTATTCATTCTGG
>JGI20157J14317_10000901_pt1 | contig 28960 bp, 30 predicted proteins | sample COG_07_FD_14317 | JGI IMG/M metagenome (IMG submission 14317)
TTGAGTGTTAAAAAAAGCAGCGAAATGCTGCTTTTTTTATTCTTCTTCTTCTGTACTAGAAGCTTCGGTTTTAAAATCTAGGAGCTTATGCTGCTGTAATAAGTTATACCAACTGATAATTTTTTTAATATCGCTTGGATACACACGATCTTCATCATAATCGGGAAGAACCGAGAAAAAATATGCTTCTAAATCGTCTTTTGATGCTTTTGGACTCGTACTAGCCTGGCCTCCATTTTCTTTCTCAAAAACTTTTAAAAACACCTCTTTCAAGGGTAATTCTTCAGCAAGAGTGTATATCGCTATTTCGCTTAATAAACTGACATTACTGGTGATACTCACCGAAATTCGCTTTTGATCCAACAGTGATTCTGCGATAAACCCGCCACGAGATTGAGCTATTAATTTGTATAAGCCTGGTTTTTTGGCGATGGATAAAATTTTATCTAATTCCATGTATTCTATTTTGATTTAAGATCGTTTTTTTGAAATATTTGGAAAACGCATCCGGTAATCCACACTCGTTTTTCCTTTTGAAATATTATTTAATTTACCTTTTAATAAGCGTTTTTTTAAGGACGATACTTTATCCGTAAATAAAACACCTTCGATATGATCATATTCATGTTGAATAACTCGAGCTATCAAGCCTTGATACTCTTCAATATGAGTATTGAAATCCTCGTCTTGATATTCTATTTTAATCTTTGGCTTTCGAAACACATCTTCACGAACGTTTGGAATACTTAAACAGCCTTCATTGAATCCCCACTCCTCTCCCGACTCTTCAAGAATCTTGGCATTTATAAAGGTTTTTTTAAACGCTTTTAGTTCTGCTTGTTCTTCTGGGGAATAGCTTTCATCTTCAGAAAAAGGAGCTGTATCCACCAAAAACAAACGAATTGAAAGCCCTACTTGTGGAGCAGCGAGCCCCACGCCATATGCACCATACATTGATTCGTACATATTTGCTAGTGTTTCCTTTAAGTTTGGATAGTCTTTAGAGATTTCAGAGGCTCTTTTTTTGAGCACTGGATCCCCATAAGCTACTATTGGTAAAATCATACTATAAAATATAAGAGGTCAAAAATACAATTTTTGGTATTATAAAATAATACTTATAGAATTATTTATTGTGAAGATAGGATTGCAAAATAAGTGTCGCACTAATTTCATCTACTAAAGCCTTGTTTTGGCGTTGTTTCTTTTTGAGTCCACTAGCAATCATGGTTTGAAATGCCATTTTAGAGGTAAAACGCTCATCTACTCTCTCAATAGAAATCTGAGGGATTTCTTTTTTTAAACGGTCTATAAATTTCAAAATTAATGGCTCACTCTCAGAAAGTTCATTATTCATTTGTTTTGGCAAACCGATTAAAAACAGCTCTACGGATTCAGCTGCGCAATAGGTTTTCAAAAATGGAATTAGCATTTTAGTCTCTACAGTGGTTAGCCCTGAAGCAATAATCTGCATTTCATCGGTAACAGCTATTCCTGTGCGTTTACTCCCATAATCAATTGCTAAAAGACGTCCCATAGGCTGCGAAAATACAATTTATTCACCAACTGTGTTTTGAAGCATTTCATAGAAAATCGATATCTGTTTAATTTTTAATAGAAAATAGACGAAATTTACTCAAATTGACAAATTTTATTCAAAATATAAAAGGCGTTATAATTTAGCTCTTAATAAGCTTATATTTGACAAAAAAAAATTACATCATGGACAACTTAAAGTCACTTATTGAAACTGCTTGGGAAAACCGAGCACTCTTAGAAGAAACCACCACTAAAGAGGCGATTAGAACAATTGTTAATTTATTAGATACTGGAGACTTAAGAGTCGCTGAACCTACAGCAGATGGTTGGCAAGTAAATGAATGGGTGAAAAAAGCGGTTGTGATGTATTTTCCCATTCAAACCATGGAAACCATTGAAGTAGGACCGTTTGAATTTCATGATAAAATTCCATTAAAAACCGGCTATGCCGAAAAAGGCATACGTGTAGTACCACATGCTGTTGCCCGTCATGGCGCTTATATATCTAAAGGTACTATTCTAATGCCGAGTTATGTAAATATTGGAGCCTATGTCGATGCTGGTACAATGGTAGATACTTGGGCTACTGTAGGTAGCTGTGCGCAAATTGGCAAAAATGTACACCTTTCTGGAGGTGTTGGAATTGGTGGCGTTTTAGAACCCTTACAAGCGGCGCCTGTAATTATTGAAGACAATGCTTTTATTGGCTCTCGATGCATTGTTGTAGAAGGTGTTCGTGTGGAAACAGAGGCGGTTTTAGGCGCTGGGGTTGTACTTACTATGAGCACAAAAATCATTGATGTAACCGGAGATGAGCCCGTAGAATACAAAGGAATTGTTCCTGCCCGTTCAGTAGTCATTCCTGGTAGTTACTCAAAAGAGTTTCCTTCTGGAAATTTCAATGTGCCCTGTGCTTTAATTATTGGAAAACGAAAAGAAAGTACCAATAAAAAAACGTCCTTAAATGATGCTTTAAGAACCCATAATGTAGCGGTTTAGTTCGAAGTTTTAAAAGTCATTTTACGACCACTCCGTTTTAGCTTTTTAGAATCAATTTTTTTCTGAAATTGTCGACTGTAATGAAGCATTAGTTTTTGAATTTCAGGGAGAGGAATTTTACTTAAAGCTGCATATTCCACAGACATAATGTGTATCATCGCTTTTGACAACCATAGCCGTCTAAAATTATGCATTCGTTTTCTTAAACTCATAGTCTCAAAACGCATTCGGTTTAAATCAATTAAATAAAAATTATATTGACCAGCATCTGATTTTACAATCAACGTATTTCCAGGAGAATGATCTAAAAAATTAATCTTTTGTTCGTGGAGTTTAAAGGTGAATGCTGTAAACTGTTTAAGGATTTCGAATCTGTTAGGAATCTTTAAATCGTGTATCAACACTCTAAAGTCAAAATCATAGGTTACATGCTGACTAACATAATAACTTTGTTTGAGACCAAACCATGAGAAGGTTTCAAAATAAGCAATTGGAGTGGGCGTTAAAATAGATTTTTGAGTTAATATAACTCCATACTCAAAAGATCGACGTGCTTTAGACTTACGAATGAATTTATAAATAAACGCATTAAAAATATTTGGAGTTTTAAATTGTTTTATATTCATATTCAAACCTTCAATCTCTATAGATTTAATGGTATTTCGATCTCCTTTTAATACAGTTTTACCTGAGGACTCAAAATCTCTTATAGCTTTTGATATCGCTTTTGAATAAGAAGTAAATTTGGAATGTATAATAATATTATTCATATAAACTTTTAGTTACTTTAAAAAAAGTAATATCTTGCTAAGATAGTCTTTAGTAGTTAATGAAAAAAATACTTGTAATCCAAAATAAGCGAATTGGAGATGTGCTCATCGCCTCTTTAATTGCTGCAAATATCAAAAAAATAATTCCAAATTCTAGGATTGATTATTTTGTCTATGATTATACAACAGGTGTCATTGAAAATAATCCTAATATTGACAAAATCATTCCATTGAAGGAAAAGGAGTTGAAAAAAATTTCAAATCTTATCAAAACAGCCTGGCACATCCGAAAGGAAAACTATGATATTATTTTTGACCCCTATTCTAAGTTTCAAAGTAAGTTTATTTCATTTTTTTCAAAAGCAGGTATTCGTGTTGGGTATCAAAAAAAAGGAAAAACCTCTATAATTAATTCTTACACACATAAAGTTCATCCTTTGGATAAAAAAACACTGCCTTGTGGAAAATCGATCGAGGAAAGAGTACATTTAGTAAATTCTGTATTTCCTTTAGAAACTCCCGTTTACAAGCCTAAGCTCTATTTGACGGATACTGAGAAATCGTATTCTAAATTAAATAACTATTCTAAACCTGTGATTATGGTTGGAGTTTTAGGAAGTACGCCTCAAAAATCTATGCCATATCCCTATATTATTGCGCTAATTGATTATATAACTTCAAATTTTGAGGTGAATATAATGTTTAATTATGCCCCTAATCAGAAAGCAGAGGCTGCTAAAATTTTTGAGGCATGCAAGCAAAAAGAAAGGATTATTTTTGATATTTATGAATCGAATATCCGAGGTTTTATTTCTTTAATGAACCAATGTGAACTTTTGATTGCCAATGAAGGTGGTAGTATTCATATTGCAAAAGCACTTGATAAACCAACATTCACAATTTTTTCTCCTTACATTTTGAAATCAGATTGGGCAAGTTTTGAAGATGGAAAATTGCATACCTCTGTTCATTTATTAGATGAAAAACCTAATTTATTTTCCATTTCAAGAAAAGATCGTAGAAAAATTGAAAAGAATCCTACATTTTTATACAATCAACTGACTCCAGAAATAATTCTAAAGAAGCTTATCCCCTTTTTAAAACATCACGTGAAATGAATAAACTAAGTCTTTTAGACCAATTTCATATTTGGCGACGAAAAATTCGTTGGAATCGACAATACAAAAAAGGGCGATGGGAATACCTGAAAAATAACGTTGAAGCTCCAAGATATGCAAAAATATTGGAATCAATAAAACAAGATGCTACAGCACAGCCTAGCGTATTGGATTTAGGATGTGGTGAAGGCGTTTTAAGGCTACGATTAGAAAATGAAACTATAGGTTATTTTTTAGGCGTTGATTTCTCAAAAGTTTCTATCAAAACCGCTACTAAATATAATTTTAAAAACAGTGATTTTCAGGTTGCGGACTTGCATTACTACAAACCGCCTCAAGAATTTGATGTCATCGTATTTAATGAAGCTTTTTATTATATTAATGACAATGTTAGAGCAAAGGTCCTAAATAGAATTTTAGGAAAATTAAAGCACGGAGGAATATTAATCAACTCCATTTATAAAGAAGGTGTTGGATGTTGGGAATACTTTGACATTCCAGAACTAGAACAACTGGATTTTTCTAAAGTAACTTCTAAAAAAGAATCAACCTATTGGAAAGTAGGGGTATACAAAAAGACGTAAACACGCATTTACTTCTTTTTTTCTATACCATAATCTGTCCAAGACCTATTTTCCGCTTTGATAATTCTTCTAATTTCCAGATTTTTATCAATTGATGCTTTTGTTTTATAGCTCCTTGGATGATCCAAATGCACACAAATGGCACTGTATCGGATTTGTTTACTTTTTAAACCGTTATTAAACAGCCGTTCTCCAAGTTCACGGTCTTGCCCACCATATTGCATGCGTTCATCAAAACCATTTATTGCCATTATATCTTTTTTCCATCCTGAAGCATTGTGTCCGTTCCAGCTTGCATTGGTTGGTGTAAATAAATTTAAAACCCATGACTTTAAACCTGTTGAAGTAAGTTTATTGTTTTTAAAAGAAGGTTTTAAACCGTTTGCTTTTAACCATTTCAAATCAAAACAATGACCATCATAAATGTCTTGTTCCGAAATTAAATTTGAAATATGCATAGGCAACATAAAATATCCTCCTGATAAAAAAAACCCTTCTTCTCTGTGTTTCACATGAATTTCAACAAAATCAAATCTTGGAATGCAATCTCCATCAGACATAATAATATAAGGGGAACTGCATTTTTTAATTGCTTTGTTTAATATTTGTGATTTTTGAAAACCATTATCCTCATGCCACACATGTACAATGGGATAAAAGACTTCTTTTTGAATTTTTTCAATTAAATCAAACGTTTCTTGACTAGATCCATCATCAGCTATAACAATTTCAAATAATCTATAAGTCTGATTATTGTACCCATAAAGAACTTTAGCCAGCCATTTAGGGGAGTTATAAGTGCTTATAACAATAGAAGTATCTATACGATTCATAGGGTACAAATATAAAGTTTTTTTGTAAGTTTACGTTTTAAACTCGTATGCAAACTTTAACCGTAATTATTCCAACCTATAACGAAGCTCAATACCTTGAGGGTGCGTTGTATTCTGTTAAATTTGCAGATGAAATTATTGTCGTGGACTCCATGAGCAACGATGACACTGTTAAAATTGCAACAGACCATGGGTGTAAGGTTATTACTAGAAAATTTGATAATTTTTCGAATCAAAAAAATCACGCATTACAGTTTGCTACAAGTGACTGGGTTTTGTTTTTAGATGGAGATGAACGCATCACATATACGCTTCAAAAAGAGCTTTTAAACGCTATGAAGACTAACAAACATACAGGATATAAACTTAATTTTCCTCACTTTTATATGAATCGTTTTTTATACCATCATTACAATGATGTCACACGATTGGTAAGGAGAGATAAATGTCATTTTGAAGGAAATGTTCATGAAAAACTTATAGTTAAAGGCTCGGTTGGAATGCTAAAAAACAAAGTCCTACACTACACTTATAAAGGATTGTTGCACTATATTAGTAAGAAAGATTCCTACGCTTGGTTTCAAGCCGATCGTCTTTTATCCAAAGGAAAAAACATGAATTACTTTCATTTGGCTTTTAAGCCAATCTATCGTTTTTTTCACGAATACATTATAAGGCGTGGATTTTTAGACGGAATACCTGGGCTTGCCGTTTCAGCTATCAACTCCTACGGCGTTTTTTCGAGATATGCCAAAATTATGCTTCTGAAAAAAGGATTAAAATAAGGATAGTTTACCTAATTTTAATTTCATTTTGAATTTAAACAAACTGTCTTCCCCTTTGATATCCAATCGATTTAACTCATAATTATTTTTCAATGGCAATGTATTCAACCGATTTCCAATACGTAAGCCATAAGCAATATTTTGATTTTTTAATTCTTCAAAAAACTGTGTTTTTTGAGGCTCTTTTCGAGGGAAATTTCCGTACGGATATGCCAAAACATTAGATATATTAAGTTTGTATTTGGATACAAAATCATGACATTTTTTAAAATCTTCTTGTATGGAATCAACTGACAATGAACTGTAGGGGCGGTGCGCAAAGGAATGCAATCCAAGTTCGATGACAGCTGGATCTAAATCCTTTAGTTGTGAGACAGACATGAGTTTTTCTGTACCATCGTTCCAAGAATCCATGCCTCCAACAAAAGAAAGCGGGGCATAGAAACATGCTTTTAAATTGTACTTTTTAAGCAAAGGATAAGCAAATTCATATTGATTTACATAGACATCATCAAAGGAGATAATAATGGGTTTTTTAGGGAAATCATTGGTATGTCTAAACTTTTCAATGTCTCTAAAATGTAAACTTGTGTAGCCTTGAGCTACTAAATATTGAAACTGTGCTTCCAATTTATCATAGGACAAAGTCAACCCTTTGCTATTAGATGAGTGATTGCAAATAGCGTGATACATTAAAATTGGTAACTGCGACATGGTTTAGTAGCTTATATTAGTTGTAAAATTATTACTTTTACAGCCGACTACACAATTATTTTTAATTAGTTTTATTTTTATGATTAGTGCCCTTATTATTTCATTTTATGACCACAACTACATCGAAGAGTGTATTGCTAGCCTCTCGTTTGTAGATGAAATAATTGTAATTGGTAAAATTGACCCAGTTGTACTCTCTGGAATTGAACACCAAAATCTCGTTCAGTTTATTGAATCTGAGAACCTCAATTTTGATTTTTTACTTGAAAAAGCACATTCAAAAGCAAGTCATAATTGGATTTTAGGATTGGAAGCAAATCATTGCATTTCAAAGCAGTTGGCTGAAGAAATTAATGAGATTATCATGAACACTGATTCCACAGGGAATTATAAAGCTAAAATACGCTTCAAGTTTATGGGGAAGTTCTTAAAATTTTCTGGATATAGAAGTTCCTATACTTCTTTATTAGTTCATAAAAACTCAATTAAAAACAAAACAACATCAAAAAAATTAAAATACTCTATTGAGGAACTTTATTTAGATTTTGATCGTTATAGTGAACGACAGACAATACAAGCAAAGCAAAAAGCTCAACAATTATATACTAAAAGTAAACAACCAAATTTATTTCATTTCTTAGTAAAGCCACTATGGAAGCTCAAAAAAATATTTTTACTAAAACTCGGATTTTTAGATGGTAAAGAAGGATTTGTATTTGCTTATTTAAACGCTTTCAAAGAATTTAAAACGTATTTATTTCTTTGGTTAATGTATAGAAATATAGAATAAATATGATAAAACTTTCAGGAGTTATTATAACGTACAACGAAGAGGAACATTTAGAAAAATGCTTAGCGTCTTTGGTAGATGTTGTAGATGAAATCCTCGTTGTGGACTCCTACTCTACAGATAATACTAAAGCTATTTGTGAAAACTATCCCGTTACCTTTATTCAACAAGAATTTTTGGGCTATAAGGAGCAAAAAAACTTTGCTGTGGAGCAAGCTAAATATGACTACATATTATCTTTAGATGGTGATGAAGCTTTGTCTGACACTCTAAAAACTTCAATTCTTAAGGTTAAAAACGATTGGAAATACCCTGGTTATTATTGTAATAGAAAAAATAATTATTGTGGGCAATGGATTCATCATTCTGACTGGTATCCAGATAAAAAATTAAGGCTATTCAAAAAAAATAGTGGGGAATGGAAAGGGATTAATCCTCATGATTCTTATAAACTAAAAAATAATACCAAAAGCGGTAAATTAAAAGGAGATCTCTTACACTGGATTTATAGAGATTATGAGGAACATAAACAAAAAGTCGAACGATTTTCTACAATAGCCTCAAAAGCCTATTTTGAGCTAGGAATTCGATCCTCTATTTTTAAAATAATTATCAGACCCTCATGGGCCTTTTTCAAGGCTTACGTTTTAAGGTTAGGGATTTTAGATGGTGTTTTTGGATGGCGAATTTGCAAACAAACATTTATTGTTACATTTCTAAAATACAAGAAATTGAAACTATTATGGGACGCTTCTAAAAAACGTTAGATAATATATTTATTAATTCCATTTTCGCACCAAGTCAGTGATTCATTAATGACCTTTTGTTCTATTTTATCATTTAGCTCAAACCTATCCTTTGACTTTTCTGTATGCCAAATATGAAACACAATTCCCCTGTAGCGTAATCTACGAGTTTTCACACCGTTATTGTGCAGTCGCAGCATGAGTTCACTATCCTCCCGTCCCCAACCAGTAATATCCTCATTATAGCCATTAACAGCAATACAATCTGATTTAAAAAATGACGTATTACAACCACGGAATTTTTTTGAAAAGTTATTTTGTACTTTATAAAAACGACTTAAAAACGGAAAATACAGTGCACGGGTTCTTTTTTTTATTCCTTTCGAAAAAGGATTAAATTTAATTTGTTTCTCAGAAAACAGACGTTTTAAATGGTTGGCTTGAATATTTACTCTGCTTCCAAATAAATATTGATTCTTTTTCAAAAAACTCAAATGATCTTTTACAAAAGAAGCATGTAGAATACAATCTCCATCAGATTGAATAATATAATCTCCTTTTGATTTTATAATAGCTTTATTTAAAATCATAGACTTATTAAAACCCTGATCTTCATGCCAAACATGAATTAAGGGAACGGGGAAATCTGCTTTAAAAGATTCAATTAATTCTTTGGTTTCATTAGTTGAGCCGTCGTCTGCAATTATGACTTCAATTGGCAGAACGTGCTGGCATTTTACACTTATTAAGACTAACTCTAAAGCTTGTGGCCAATTATACGTGGATATTATTAAAGAACTTTTAATCATTTTTAATTAAATCCTTATAAATTGAAAAAGTATTTTCAGCCAATTGAATTGTAGTGAATTTTTCAAACAATAGCTTATAAGATTTCTCTGCAAATGATTCTTGAAGCGGTTTATCTGTTATTAGTTTCTTTAAATTTAGTGCTAAACTGCTAAAATCTTTGACATCAGAAAGCATTCCATTTTCTCCATGAATTATAGCCTCTGGTATCCCACCAGCTACAGTGGTTACAATGGGTGTTTTTTTTAAAAAAGCCTCATAAATTGTAATCGGCAATCCCTCGCGCTCAGAAGTCATTAAATACAGATCGAGTTGAGTTAATAAATCCATAGCATTATCTAAAAAACCAGTTACCGTGAAAAAAGAGTCTAAATTATACTTTTGGATTAAGGGTAAAAACTCATTTGAATACTTTCCTGTTTTTCCTATTTGAATGAAATGAATATTTTTAATACCAAGGNTATGAACCAATTCATTAGCTGTTTTTACTAATGTTACCAAATCCTTAGCTCTTGTGTGGTTAGCAATATTCCCAATTAAAATTTTAGAACGCTCAATAGAAAAATGTTCACGAAGATTGACAGTACTTTTATGTTCTGAACGTTCTACTTTAATTCCATCATAAACAACACATAATTTATGGTGGTTTGCGGACTTAACAACTGTTTTAAAAGCATCTTTAACCGCTTTAGAAACACAAACAATTTTATTGATGTTTTTATAGTTATATTTAAAAATACTGAGCTTGCTTGTGGAACCGCCTATCCCCTTTTTTGAAAAAATAGTAGGTGTTTTTAATTTATAAATAATATCCGCAATCACAAAGGCTGTAACAGAATTGCTTGTATGAATGTGAATCACATCGGGTTGATGTTTTTTGACATAATTATTTAAGAATTTAGCATATTTTAAAGCATAGGCTTTGACTTTGGGAATACTGTAATACTTTATATTACTTTCCTTAGCATAAATTTCTAAAGACGAATCTTTGAAACAAAAAAGAGTATTCGAAACATGAATCTTTTCAAGACCATAAACAAGATCAACTAATTGTTGTTCATTTCCACCCCAACCTGTTGAACCCGATAGATGTAAAATATTCATGAATTAAATTTTAAACAAATATATAGGATAATTTTTATTTAACCCTTCCCTTTTTAATTACATTTGTATTTAAGAAAACATGTTTTTTCGAAAGATAAAATGATATAATTACATGCACACAATGCAAAACGAACTCAACGGCACTATTAAAACTTTAAAACAAGGAGGGCTTATCCTTTATCCGACAGATACCGTCTGGGGATTAGGATGTGATGCAACTAATTTTTCGGCAGTTGAAAAACTTTATAAACTTAAGAATCGAGAAGATCAAAAAGCAATGATTTGTTTAGTGAGCGATTTTAATATGTTAAATTATTATGTTGAGGAAATTCCAGAAGCCGCCTATAGCATTTTGGAATATGCCACAGCACCTACAACCATAATTTATGATAAACCGCTAAGAATAACAGAAAATCTCATCGCAGCTGATAACACCTTGGCTATTCGTATGGTAAAAGAAGGGTTTTGTGCTGATTTACTGAAACGTTTTAAAAAACCAATCGTATCAACATCGGCTAACATCTCTGGAAAACCGACTCCAAAAGCCTTTCAAGAAATTGAAGACTATATTTTAAAAGGTGTAGACTATGTCGTAAATTTGGAGCGCACAAACAAATCTTCTAAACCCTCTTCGATTATTAAGTTGAGCACAAATGGAGAAGTGAAAATTATTAGAAAATAAGCATTAAAAACGCTTGGCAAATCGCAAAACATAATGAACTATAAACATGCACTAATAGCGCCCATTTTTCAGCGAATTTCAAAATCTGCTGATGAACTTGGTTTGGATTGCTATGTCATTGGAGGGTTTGTACGCGATTTTATTTTGGAACGCGGCCGGGAAAAAGATATTGACATCGTTGCCATTGGGAGTGGAATAGCCCTGGCCAAACACGTGGCTAAAAACTTACCCAACACCCCAAAAGTTCAGGTCTTTAAAACTTACGGGACTGCGATGATTAAGTATGAAGGAGTTGAATTAGAATTTGTAGGCGCTCGAAAAGAATCATATAACCCAGACAGTAGAAATCCTAGTGTGGAAGATGGCACTTTGGAAGACGATCAAAACCGTAGAGATTTCACCATCAATGCCATGGCAATTAGTCTAAATTCGGCAACCTACGGAACGCTCCTAGATCCTTTTAATGGGCTTAAAGATTTAGCTGAAAAACGCATCAAAACGCCTTTAGACCCCGCCATTACTTATAGCGATGACCCACTTCGAATGTTAAGAGCTATTCGTTTTGCTACACAACTGAACTTTGACATTGAAGAGGCTTCTTTTGAAGCCATTAAAGCACAATCTGACCGAATAGATATCATCACCAAGGAACGCATAAATGTAGAGCTCCAAAAAATAGTAGAAAGTCAAACGCCTTCTAAGGGCTTTTTATTACTTGAAAAAACTGGGTTACTTCAGCGTATTATTCCTGAGTTAACAGATTTAAAAGGCGTTGATGTTCAAGAAGGACAAAAGCATAAAGATAATTTTTACCACACTCTTGAAGTTGTCGATAACTGTTCTAAACATACCAACAATGTTTGGCTTCGATGGGCAGCACTTTTGCATGATATTGGAAAAGCACCTACAAAGCGATTCAGCAAAAAAGTTGGATGGACATTTCATGGACATGAACTCAAAGGGTCAAAAATGGTCTATCATTTATTTAAACGTTTAAAAATGCCCTTAAATGATAAGATGAAATATGTTCAAAAATTGGTTTTTATGAGCTCACGACCAATTGTATTGGCACAAGAAAACATAACGGATGCTGCAGTGCGACGCCTTGTTTTTGATGCAGGTGAATACGTAGATGACTTGATGACACTTTGTGAAGCAGATATCACTACTAAAAACCCCTACAAATTCAAAAAATACCACAATAATTTTAAGCGTGTTAGAGCAAAGATTGTCGAAGTTGAGGAACGTGACAAAGTCCGTGATTTTCAGCCCCCTGTTTCTGGCGAAACAATTATGAAGACCTTTGATTTAAAACCTTCAAAAGAAATTGGAATTATCAAAGAATTTATCAAAGAAGCGATTTTAGAAGGCGTCATTCCAAATGATCCTCAAAAGGCTTTCGAACTAATGATACAAAAAGGAACTGATTTAGGATTAACTCGTACTGATGGAACATAAATTTAGAACACTTTCAAAAATTGCTTTAGTACTCATCTACGGCGTCATTATAGCAGGAGCTATTGTCCGAATGACAGGTTCTGGAATGGGCTGTCCAGATTGGCCAAAATGTTTTGGGTATTACATCCCTCCAACAGAAAGTACCCAATTAGAATTCAAATCTAATCATACCTATAAAAAAGGCATGATGATTCTTAGCGATCAAAACGCATTTTTAGTGGCGAAAGCCGACTTTACTTCAGCTGAGACATTTAGCGCCTCTAATTGGGATGTCTATACAACCCATGACTATGCGACCTATGACCCTGTACATACTTGGGTAGAATACGTTAATAGATTGATTGGCGCTTTTTCTGGAATTCCAATATTGGTGTTTACTGTTTTATCATTTTGGTTTTGGAAAAAAAATAAATGGATTACTATTCTCTCTTTATTGACCGTATTTGGGATGGGGTTTCAAGCATGGCTTGGCAAAACGGTGGTAGATTCAAACTTAGCCCCTTACAAAATTACAATTCATATGGTAATGGCTTTGCTTATCGTGGCCATAATTCTGTATTTGATATTTGTCTCTAAAACAACTCATAAACCTCAAAAATATCACAAACTATTTTTTACTATTCTGATTGTAGCGGTAATAGTTACGTTAATACAGATTATTTTAGGGACTCAAGTTCGGCAATTTGTCGATGAGCAAACAAAACGCATAGGTTATCAAAAAGCCTTGTGGTTACAGTCTCCAGATCTCAACTTTTACATCCACCGCTCTACATCTATTTTAGTTTTAGCATTAAACGGGTTTTTGTGGCAGCTAAACAACTCAAAATCTCTTGGGTACACAAAATTGAAATTGGTGATTTATTGTGTAATTCTAGAAGCGTTTACAGGTATTTTGATGTATTATTTTGATTTTCCATTTTTGAGTCAACCCTTACATTTAGTTATCGCATCTATTTTATTTGGAATTCAGTTCTATATACTCCTAGAATGCACATATAAAAAAAGACAAAATGAGCACGCATAAAAAAAATGCAACTTATATTTGCGCAATATTATTAACCTATGATTTTTAGATTTAGAGTTGTTTTAGACAACGATACAAAAGACGATATTTTCAGAGATATTGAAATCAGAAATACAGATACTCTCGAAGATTTACACAATGTGATCACCCAATCTTTTGGGTTTGACGGTAGTGAAATGGCGTCCTTTTACCTGAGTGATGAGGAATGGAATCAAGGTGAAGAAATTTCTTTATTTGATGTAAGTGAAGGAGGATCTGATATTCAACTCATGAGTCAAACACTAATTAATACTGTGGTATCTGAGCGCAGTACAAAATTGCTGTATATCTATGATTTCCTAAGCCTGTGGACCTTTATGGTAGAGCTTGGAGAAATTGTGGAAGAAGCTCAGGGAACTGACTACCCTAACCTATTGTATGTACATGGTCAAGTCCCCGGAGAAGCTCCTGAAAAGGTCTTTGAAGCTGAAGGCAATAAGGATAGTTTTGATGAATTTGAAGAGGGCTATGGTTCCGATGATTATGGTCATTTGGACAATAATGAACTCTGGAATTAAAAGAAAATCCCCGTGTTTTCTGTCTGGTAGTTGCGTTTGACAAAACTCAAAGAGTTTTTTAAGATTTCACCCATATTTTTACTTTTCATGAATTTAACATCATTGGTATACTCAAATATCTTTGTTTTGAGTAAGGTTTCATGTTCAGGTGTCGATAAGGTGTCATTAATCATACATTGGATCAACTGATCTATACGATTCTTAAAACTCAACATTCGTTTGGCGACAATAGAACGTTCTTCAAGTTTGTATTGGTTTATGGATTGCTTTTCAAATTTCTGTGTCACTAAATCGACCATTTTAAAATTTTCTTTAAAAAATTGAGGGCGATACACATTAAATTTACCTTCAAAACATTGTTGATCAAAATCTATAGCGCGAATGTTGAAAACCACATGATCAAAATCATGAGTGGGCACAATGACATAGTTATAGGATCGCATATCGCCCAATAGACGAATCATACAGCGTTCGTTGAACTTTACAAATTCCTTTGCAATTTGAGATTTTTCTGAAGATGTACAATCAGGAAGCATATGTTCTATAAACTCATCTCCAGGAATTCCAGTGATATGTTCTTCAATTAACGTGTCATTATACACTAAAAAATTCAAGTTATGAGGCGATAACATATGTTCTAATTCCAAGCCATAAATACGAGAAGCATCTGCTTTTTTAACATAAAAATAAGCGTAGTTATCATTGAGTATATTCCTGATTTTTATACGAAATGGCTTAGAATTTCCAAACGTACAGTAGTCTATGGCGTCAACATTGAGCAGGGCTACCATTTTTTCATTTCCATCCGAATGTAGTGTGGTATATATTTTTTTTAAATTCAAATCTATCTCTTTACGATCTGTATCGCTATAGTAAACGCGAACCCACAATGTATCCTTATCATTTTTATCAAATACTTCCACCGACCCTTGAAAACGAAGTAAGTCGTCATAAAAAATAGGAAGACGAATCGTCCGATTAAATTTATGTAAATACGATTTTAACGCTGGACATACAGGGTATGATGGTTTTTTTAATGATATTTTTAAATCGTCTTTCATCTGAGTCTGTACTTATAAATTCTTTTGACCATTAGGGGACATAATAAGATAAGCTAAAGTTCAAATTTAACTTTTATTTTTTTAATGTGTAACAATTGGATGTGAACATCGTCATATTAGTGTTATTCAATAAAAACTACCCAGTGAATTCTGTACTCAAAATTTCAAATCTTACAAAAAAATATGGCTTACTAACTGCGGTTAATAATCTCTCCTTTGATATCGAACAAAGAAGTATTTACGGCATTTTAGGACCTAATGGTAGTGGAAAGTCAACCACTTTAGGAATTGTATTAAGTGTAGTTAATAAAACTTCTGGAAGTTTTTCTTGGTTTGGAGGCGAGTTAACTACACACCAAGCATTGAAAAAAGTTGGAGCTATTATCGAACGCCCCAATTTTTATCCGTACATGACAGCCTATCAAAATCTAAAACTCGTATGTAAAATCAAAGCCATTCCATATGACGCTATCGAAAAAACGTTAGAAATTGTTGGTTTATCCGAACGTATCCATAGCAAATTCAGCACGTTTTCATTAGGGATGAAGCAGCGTTTAGCTATTGCCTCAGCACTATTAAATGATCCAGAAATATTAATTTTAGATGAACCCACAAATGGACTAGACCCACAAGGGATTCATCAAATTAGAGAGCTTATTAAAGAAATTGCCAAAAATGGAACCACGATTTTATTGGCTTCACACTTACTAGATGAAGTTGAAAAAGTATGTACTCATGTTGTCGTTCTAAGAAAAGGGGTTAATCTCTATTCTGGTCGTGTTGATGAATTAATCTCAAGTCATGGTTTTTTTGAACTAAAAACCCATCAAAAAGACCAACTAATTTCTTTAATTGAAGCGCACCCCAATTTTTCTCACACTAAAATAGAAAACGATTTAATCACAGCATTCCTGGAGCAACCTATGGAAGCCGAAGCATTTAACCGGTTACTGTTTAAAAATGGAATCGTTTTGAGCCATCTAGTGAAACGAAAAGAAAGTCTAGAAGAACAATTTTTACAATTAACTGACAAGTAATGATACGATTAATAAATCTGGAACTTCAAAAACTATTCCTAAACAAAACGAGTAAAATATTGATATTTATATCCTTTATTTTACCCCTATGTGTCATTCTATTATCAGCCGTTAAAATTAACTTTTTCGGATTTTTTACACTTGAACTCGGGGAGCTAGGGATATTTAATTTCCCTATTATTTGGCATATTACCACCTTTTTCTCGGCACTATTTAAATTCTTTTTTGCTATTGTAGTGGTTTCAATGATTGGTAATGAATACAGTAACAAAACCTTGAAACAAAACCTAATCGATGGCTTAAGTAAAAAAGAGTTTATACTGTCAAAGTTTTATGTGATTGTGTTTTTCTCTCTAATATCCACTATAATTATTTTTATCGTTTCATTGTTATTAGGTCTCATTTATTCTAGCTACAATGAATTTCAAATTATTATTCAGCAAATAGAATTTTTAGCAGCCTATTTTGTTAAACTTGTAGGGTTCTTTTCTTTTTGTTTGTTTCTAGGGGTCTTGGCAAAGCGGTCCGCTTTTGCTTTAGGGTTTTTATTTGTAGATTTAATTTTAGAATGGATTATTCTTGGTGTCATATCTTGGAAAAGTAATTACGAAATTGCGCAAAAGGTACAAGATTTTCTTCCATTAACTTCAATGTCAAATCTTATAAAACAACCTTTCCAACGTATAGCCATGACAAAATTTCCGTCTAATACAGACTTAAGCTATGATTATGCGGTCCATTTTAACAGTATTTTAATAGTTGTTTTCTGGGCTATTCTTTTTGTATTTTTATCTTACAGATTATTAAAGACTAGAGATTTGTAGTATCTTTAACCACCCTGAATTATTTTTTTACTACTTAAAATAAAACTAATTTTTTAGGTGAAATCCGTAACGCTAGTTGCTTTGTTAATGGTGTCTTTTTCCTTGTTTTCACAAGGAGAGGCTGCTAATTGGTTTTTTGGAAACGGTGCTGGCTTAACTTTTGATTTAAATACTGAAACAGTAACGCCTACAAATCTAGCTGCCTCTACAATCAATACTAATGAAGGGTGTTCCTCTATTTCGGATAGTGCTGGTAATTTATTGTTCTACACAGATGGTCGTAATGTTTGGGATAAAAACCACCAAATTATGCCAAATGCAAACTATAATAACCGCACTGGTTTATTTGGTGATCCATCGAGTACATCTTCTGGTTTAATTATTCCTCGCCCTGGTAATCTAAATAATTATTATGTATTTACAGTAGATGAACCTCATCATAACAATGCATGGGCCTACCCAAACCAAGGTCCAGCCGATAGCAATGGAAACCCTATTAATTTTTACGACAACAACTCTCAAGCTGGTTCAGTACCAGATGATGATGATGGTTATAATAACGGTCTTAATTATTCTTTGGTTGATTTAACACTTAACAATGGAAATGGTGATGTCGTAAAAACAGAAAAAAATAAACCTCTTTTAACCTATGACCCTACTATAAATGAGCAAGCCGCTTTTAAATGTTCTGAAAAAATAACAGCCGTAGAACATAGTGACGGTCAATCTTATTGGGTGGTAAGCCATTTTATAGATAGTTTTTATGCGTTTCAAGTTAATAGTACTGGCGTCAATGAAACTCCAGTTAAAACTGCAATTTTGCCTTTAATTTCATTAAATGGCTATCGAAGAAATGCGATCGGCTATTTAAAATCTTCGCCAGACGGAAAAAAACTTGCGATTTGCCACAGTGAAAATGGAAGACGCCAAGGCCAAACAGATACCAGCTCAGGCAGCTTATGGATTTATGACTTTGATGATGCCACAGGAGTGGTGAGTAACCCTATCAATATTTTAGCAAACTCTTCCCTTTATGGTGTTGAGTTTTCGATAGACTCCAGTAAACTCTATGCTACGATCAATAATAGAGTAATCCAATTTGATTTAAATGCCACTGATGTGAGTGCTTCTGCGACTACGGTTTTTCAGGGAACTAATCGAGTTTTTGCCCTACAACTTGCGCCTAATGGGAAAATATACATTACCAACTTAAGCTCTAGAACTAGCCTTGATGTTATTAATACCCCTAACGAATTAGGAGCGTTGTGTGATTACAAAGTCGCTAGTCAACCCTTATCTAGAGGTACAAGTGCTAGTTTAGGGCTCCCCCCTTTTATTCAATCGTTTTTCTTAGCTAAAATTGAGATCAACAAGCTGTGTTTTGGGGATCGTACCGAATTTGCTGTAGATAGTAATGAAACCTATACTAGTATTCAGTGGGATTTTGGAGACTCTACGACTTCTACATTGGACAATCCATCACATGTCTATGCGACCCCTGGAAATTTTACAGTAACAGCCACGATATCTTTAGGAACAGACATAAAAACGTTTTCAAAATCGATTGTAATTGCTGAAGTCCCAACGGCTTATACTCCCAAAAATATTCGCGTTTGCGACGATGATAATAATGGAGTTGTGGACATCAACCTCAACCAAACCGTTGATTCCGACATCCTAAAAGGACAAAGTCCACTCACATATTCTATTCGGTATTTTGAAACTCCACAAAATGCTAATACGGGTACAGATGCGCTATTAATGCCCTATCAAAATAAAACGAATCCACAAACCCTATATGCACGCATTGAAAATTCTTCAAATAAGGACTGTTTTGATACTACATCATTTACCATGACCGTATTTGATACACCAGTTGCTAATACGGTAAACCCTGGAGAAGTTTGTGATGATGCCAGTGACGGGGATGGGACTAATGGCCGAAAAATAACAAATCTGAGAGATTTTGACACCAATGTGTTAGGGGGTCAAGACCCTTTAAAATTTAACATAAGTTATCATTCATCCCAGGGTGATGCCGATACAAAATCAAATCCACATCCTGATTTATATTATAATACGAGTCCTGTTTCTGAGCAAGTTTTTGTTCGAATTGAGACGATATTAAATGATGACTGTTTTGACACCACTAGTTTTAATTTGGTTATAAATCCTTTACCAAAAGTTAGGGACCTAAGTTTGAAACAGTGTGATGAGGACGGCGTTTATGATGGATTAACCATTTTTAATTTAACCGAAATCGACGCTAGCTTAATAAATAATGTTCCTAATAAAGCTACAAAATTCTATACAGATTTAACTTCTGCTCAGAATTCGACTGGAGCTATTGATGGCACTGCTTTTAACAATACACAGAATCCACAAACCGTATATGTCCAACTCATAGACACGCTTACAAATTGCTTTGATATTGCAAAACTCACCTTAAATGTGACGGTTACAACTGGTACAAATACAACCTTGATGGAATGTGATGCTGATGGTACAGAAGATGGGTTGTATAGTTTTACATTAAGTGATGCAGATGCATCAATCCTATCAGGGTTACCGTCATCCTATACGTTACGTTATTACGAAACCTCACAAGATGCGCTTCTAGAAGTAGATCCCTTAGATTTAAATTACACAAACACTACTCCTTATAATCAAATTATATTTGCACGAATAGAAAATAATAATGACTGTTTTGGGATTAACCAAATTGAATTAGTCGTTCATAAACTTCCTCAAATTACTATTGAAGATGATGCCATCTATTGTCTAAATACCTACCCAGCATCAATTACTTTAGATCCTGGACTTTTAAGCGGAAGCCTAAGCTCATTTTCTTATAACTGGTCAACAGGGGCTACAACGGCACAAATTCAAGTTAATAAAACAGGGATATACACAGTGGATGTTTATACCAGTAATGGCTGTTCAAAGCGAAGGACACTAACAGTACTTCCCTCAAACATCGCAGAATTTGATGCCATAGAAATCGTTGATGGTGTTGCAAATAATACGGTAACCATTACTGTTTCTGGGGAGGGTGATTATGAATACTCGTTAGATGATGAGTTTTCAGGCTATCAAGATTCAAATGTATTTACTGAAGTTATTCCAGGGCTATATACCGTTTATGTCAGAGATAAAAATGACTGTGGAATAGCTAATAAAAACCTCTCCGTAATTGGATTTCCTAACTTTTTCTCTCCAAATGGAGATGGGTTTAACGACACTTGGCATGTCTATGGGATTAATACGGCAAAACAAGTCAATAGCAAGGTGTATATTTTTGATCGTTATGGAAAACTTTTGATCCAATTAAACCCTCTTGGTAATGGATGGGATGGCACTATTGGAGGACTTAAGATGCCAACTTCAGATTATTGGTTCTATGTCAAGCTAGAAGATGACAGGATTTTTAAAGGTCACTTTTCATTAAGGCGTTAAAATTTTAACCATATTTTAAAATTATTTTGTGTAAATTACGTATTAAATAAACCTAAACCCCCAAATCGATGGTTATATTTAAAACAGTTTTTCTGGCATGTATATTTTTTTCATGCGTAATTAGTTATTCCCAAACTGTATCCATAGATACTGACATTACCGCTCAAGAGCTTATAGAAACTCATCTATTTGAAGGATGTATTGAAATATCAAATGTTCATACTGAAATTGATGGTAGCGTAATTGGATTATCAAGTTTTGGAACCTTTTCAAAATCAAATTCAAATTTTCCGTTTTCTGAAGGAATTGTGCTATCTACTGGAAATGCAAATTCGGCAGGAAACACCATCATAACAGAAAATCTGAATGAGGGTAATGCTAATTGGGGTACCGACTCCGATTTACTTGATGAACTTGGAATAACCAATTCATTAAATGCAACCTCAATAGAATTTGACTTTATCTCTGCTATTGATAAAGTACGTTTTGAATATATATTTACATCGGAAGAATATCTACAATCTGAATATGTTTGTGATAAAAACGATATTTTTGTACTTCTCATAAGAGAAGTGAGCAGTACCGGACCATATATAAATATTGCTACCGTAGGGCCTCAAAATAATTTAATCACTCCTGGTACTATACACCCCGATATTTTTGGTTTTTGTGATGCTGAAAATGAATCATTTTTTGACAACTATTCAATTGGAGATACAAATTTTGATGGTCGTACTACCCCCATATCTTCTATTGCAAACGTAACACCAAATGTGTTATATCATGCTAAATTAATTATTGCAGATAACAAAGATGAAAATTTTGATTCTGCGGTGTTTTTAAAAACCACTACAATTGAGCCCAAATTAGATTTAGGAGATGATTTTAGCACGTGTGCAAGTTCGGTTACGTTACAGTAACAACGTCTAATGGGTGTACTAACAGTACTAATTTTGAAGTAATTGTCTCAGAAGCGGCTACAATTGAATTTACCGAAGTCTTAAATTTTACTGATCCAAACTCAATAACTATTACAGTAAACGGTATTGGTGACTATCGTTATAAATTAGATAATGGACCGCTACAAGTTTCAAATTTTTTCAACTTTGTAGCACTAGGTTATCATACCATCACAGTGGTTGATTTAAATGGTTGTAATGAAACTACAAAAGAAGTTTTAGTAATCAATGCGCAAAAGTTTTTCACTCCAAATAATGACACGTATTTTGACACTTGGAACATTATTGGTATTGAAACTCTGCCTGGATCTACTATTATTATATTTGATCGTTTTGGAAAGGTCCTCAAAAAATTAAATCATAATTCAGGTGGCTGGGATGGCACTTACAATGGTCAACTAATGCCCGCAACAGATTATTGGTTTTTAGCCAATATTAAAACACCAACAAAGCAGTTTGATTACAAAGGACATTTTACATTAAAACGATAAAACGCTAAACCACCATTAGAATAAAAAATAGTTTTCGTCTCTGTTGTTCTAGCGCTAAGTTTCCCTTAGCTTTGCACTTATGCAATTTAAGCTTACATCAGATTTTAAACCTACTGGAGATCAACCCGCTGCAATAACAAAATTAGTTGCAGGAATTGAAGCAAAGGAAAAGTACCAAACACTTTTGGGAGTGACGGGATCTGGTAAAACATTTACCGTAGCTAATATCATTCAAAACATACAGAAACCTACACTAGTTTTAGCGCATAATAAAACACTAGCAGCACAATTATACTCTGAGTTTAAACAATTTTTTCCTAAAAATGCTGTAGAATATTTTGTATCCTATTACGATTACTACCAACCTGAAGCTTATATACCTGTTTCTGGAACTTATATCGAAAAAGATTTATCCATTAATGAAGAAATTGAAAAACTGCGGTTAAGTACTACGTCTTCCCTATTGTCAGGACGCAGAGATGTGATTGTAATTGCTTCGGTTTCCTGTTTATATGGTATTGGGAACCCCGTTGAATTTCAAAAAAATGTAATCAGTCTAAAAATCGATGAAACCATTTCTAGAACTGCATTGTTACATAAACTGGTTCAAAGCTTATATTCTAGAACTGAAGGCGAATTTAATCACGGGAATTTCAGAATCAAAGGGGATACAGTAGATGTATTTCCAAGTTATGCGGATTATGGATTCAGAATTCACTTTTTTGGCGATGAAATTGAAGCCATTGAGGCTTTTGATGTGAACACCAATAAAGTTATCGAAACCTATAATGGCATCACAATTTATCCTGCAAATATGTTTGTCACTTCGCCAGATATTTTACAGAACGCCATAAAAGACATTCAAGACGATTTAGTCAAACAATATGACTATTTCAAAGACATCGGCAAACATTTAGAGGCCAAACGTTTAAAAGAACGTACGGAGTTTGACTTGGAAATGATACGCGAATTAGGCTATTGTTCAGGGATTGAAAACTATTCACGTTACTTGGATGGTCGCGCACCAGGAACNCGGCCCTTTTGTTTACTGGATTATTTTCCAAGCGATTCACTCATGGTAATTGATGAAAGTCACGTGACCATATCACAAGTACATGCNATGTATGGTGGCGATCGCAGTCGAAAAGAAAACTTAGTAGAATACGGATTCCGTTTGCCAGCAGCAATGGACAATCGCCCTTTNAAATTTGAAGAATTTGAAAGTCTCCAAAATCAGGTATTATATGTGAGTGCTACCCCAGCAGATTATGAATTAGAAAAATCAGACGGCGTTTTTGTAGAACAAATCATTCGTCCAACAGGGCTTTTAGACCCTATTATTGAAGTCCGACCGAGTTTGAATCAAATAGATGATTTGATTGAGGAAATTCAACAACGCGTCGAAAAAGACGAACGTACACTTGTCACTACACTTACTAAACGCATGGCGGAAGAGTTGACCAAATATCTGACCGAATTCAAGTACGCTGTCGCTACATTCATAGTGATGTGGATACCTTGGAACGCGTAGAAATCATGCAAGATTTACGAAAAGGACTATTTGATGTGCTTGTAGGGGTCAACTTATTAAGAGAAGGTTTGGACCTTCCTGAAGTTTCTTTGGTGGTGATCTTAGATGCAGACAAAGAAGGCTTTTTACGCTCAGCACGGTCACTCACGCAAACCGTAGGGCGTGCCGCGAGAAACCTGAACGGACGTGCCATAATGTATGCCGATAAAATTACAAAAAGCATGCAAAAGACCATTGATGAAACGGAATACCGCCGAGAGAAACAAATTGCCTACAACACCAAACACAAGCTTGTACCTAAAGCGCTAAATAAGAGTTTGAACAATGCACTGACCAAGAATTCGGTGAGTAGTTATTATTACGAACAAGAAGCAATGAAAGCAGCGGAACCAGAAAGTGCATACTTGACTGCTCCTGAATTAGAACAAAATATACGAGACACACGTAAGCTTATGGAAGCGGCAGCAAAAGAGCTTGATTTTATGATGGCCGCCAAGCTTAGAGACAAAATTAAAGACTATCAAAAAAAGTTGGAAGTATTGAAATAAAAAAAGTAGCCCTAAGGCTACTTTAATTTTCTATATTTAAAAGTGACTACGCTAAAACCATTTGCACCTTATCAGCAGCTTCTTGGAATTCAACAGCGCTTTGAACATCCAGTCCAGAGTTATCAATTAATTCCTTGGCGATATCAGCATTAGTTCCTTGTAAACGCACAATAATTGGGACGTTGATCGTTCCCATATTTTTATAAGCATCTATCACGCCTTGAGCAACACGATCACAACGTACAATTCCACCAAAAATATTGATTAAAATTGCTTTGACTTCTGGGTCTTTCAAAATGATTTGGAACGCCGCTTCTACACGTGCAGCATCTGCTGTACCACCAACATCTAAAAAGTTGGCCGGCTCTCCTCCTGCTTGTTTAATCAAATCCATAGTGGCCATTGCCAAACCTGCGCCGTTGACCATACAGCCAACATTACCATCTAAATCAACATAATTAAGGCCTAGAGCTCCAGCTTCGACTTCAATAGGATTTTCTTCACGAATATCTCTTAAGTCTAAGTAATCTTTATGTCTAAATAACGCATTATCATCAATGGTTACTTTTGCATCAACAGCCAATATTTTATTATCACTTGTTTTTAAAACGGGGTTAATTTCAAATAATGATGCATCCGATTTGTCATAAGCCGTATAAAGAGCCGTTACAAATTTGGTCATGTCTTTAAACGCTGCACCTGATAAACCAAGATTAAAAGCTACACGACGGGCTTGAAATGGTAACATACCTGTTGCAGGATCGATTTCTTCAGTAAAGATTAAATGTGGTGTTTCTTCAGCAACGGTTTCAATATCCATTCCACCTTCGGTTGAATACATAATCATATTTCTTCCAGTTGTTCTGTTCAAAAGAACAGAGATGTAGAATTCACTTGTTTCTGTTTCCCCTGGATAATAGACATCTTCAGCAACCAAAAGTTGATGCACTTTTTTACCTTCCGCAGACGTTTGTGGAGTGATGAGTTGCATGCCAATAATTTGATCCGCGATTGTTTTTACTTCGCCAAGGTTTTTAGCTAGTTTTACGCCACCGCCTTTACCACGACCACCGGCGTGTACTTGTGCTTTTAAAACATGCCAACCTGTCCCCGTTTCTTCGGTCAGTTTTTTGGCAGCAGCAACTGCATCTTCAGGCGTATTTACTACTATTCCTTTTTGAATTTTAACACCAAAAGTGCTTAAAATTTCTTTTCCTTGGTATTCGTGTAAGTTCATCTTTAAATAGATTAATTTTTTATTTCCTCATAGGAACTTTAGAGCCCAAAAGTAATTAACCTATGGCGTATTACCAATATTTTTTATCATTGATTTTTGGGTTTATTCGATTTTTTTATTCTTCTAATATTTTAGGCCTTTAATCACAGAAAATGCTTTATCTACTAAATGGTCTTCTACTAATATGGTAAACTCATTTGTGGTTGAAATAACTTCGTATAAGGTCACATTATCCCACGCCAAACGTTTAAATATTTGATAATACAAGCCTACTATTTTGGAATTGCCTTCTGGAAGATTGATACTAATCGCTGATAAATTATCTTGCAAACCTATAAGAGTTTCATTTTTAAAGACCTCAAAAATACTTTCCTTCTCTGAAGTTGAACTCATAATATTACTTTCGAAAATTCCTCGAGTAAAGGCATAAAACAGTTGTTGGTTTGTATGAATTTTTTCTAATACTTTGGAGTGGCTGTGTATTAATGTTTTTGAATTTTGAAATGTGAAATCACTTAGATTTGAACGCACAGTGATGTCCCCTAAGTTCTTAAACACCTGTTTCAAACGCACCGAATTTCCAGCATTAATTGGGGGATCATACCGACGTAATGCCATCATTATGGCGCCATCTTTAACCGGTTTTCGTAACATTTCAGAAATTGTAGGATTTAAATCTTTAGCTAAGGCCGAAAAATTGATAAGTTCTCGCGCTAAGGCTTCTTCTAAAAATGGCCGTGAGCTTATAATTTCCTGAACACAAGAAGTTATTGTTTTCAATTTTGTTTATTATTTAACATTTTGTGCAAATTTAGAAAAAAATTTCAATTTTTATTGTAAATGTGATGATTAGATTTACTATTGCATGAAAATAAATTAAAAACAAAACAATGAATCAAGACGCCTTACTTCAAATCACAAAAGACTACGGCAGCCCCGTTTATGTGTATGATGCACACAAAATGGAAGCGCAATATAACCGGCTCACAGCAGCCTTTGGTAAGGTTAAAAAATTAAAGCTAAATTATGCTGCAAAAGCACTAACCAATATCTCTGTTCTAAAATTTATTAATCATCTTGGAGCTGGATTAGATACGGTATCCATTCAGGAAGTCCAATTGGGTTTACATGCAGGGTTCAAAGCAGAAAATATCATTTATACGCCTAACGGAGTTTCTTTAGAAGAAATCGAAAAGGTAGCTAAACTAGGTGTTCAGATAAATATTGACAACCTATCTATTTTAGAACAGTTTGGAACTAAACATCCAAAAATACCAGTATGTATTCGTATAAATCCCCACATTATGGCGGGAGGAAACACCAATATTTCTGTAGGACATATCGATTCTAAATTTGGAATTTCAATCCACCAAACGCCATTGTTGTTGCGTATTGTTGAAAACACAAAAATGACAATTAACGGCATACACATGCATACTGGAAGTGATATTTTGGACATAGATGTCTTTATTCAGGCCAGTGAGATTTTGTTTGATGTTGCGCGCCAATTTGACAATCTTGAATTTATCGATTTTGGATCGGGATTTAAAGTTCCTTATAAAGACAACGATATCGAAACCAATATTGAAGAATTGGGGGAGAAATTAACAGAACGTTTCCATACCTTTTGTAAAAATTATGGTAAAAATTTAACTCTCGCCTTTGAGCCTGGAAAATTTATTGTGAGTGAATCAGGCTCTTTTTTAACAAAGGTCAATGCGATTAAGCAAACCACTTCTACTGTATTTGCACAAATTGATTCCGGATTTAACCATTTGATTCGTCCAATGCTTTATGGCTCACAGCACGATATTGTAAATATTTCAAATCCTGAAGGCAAACAACGTTTTTATTCTGTTGTAGGATATATTTGTGAAACCGATACGTTTGCTAACAACCGTCCTATTAACGAAATAACAGAGGGTGATGTTTTAGAATTCAAAAATGCGGGAGCCTATTGTTTTATGATGGCCAGTAATTATAATTCGCGTTACCGACCTGCCGAAGTTTTATGGTATAATGAAACCGCACAGTTAATTCGAAAGCGTGAAGTTTTTGAGGATTTAACGAAGAACCAAATTTTGATAGACTTCTAGAGATGAGCGGGTTATAAATTAAAAAAAATCATAATTAAATATTAAAAACTGTATTTAAGTTAAATATAATAGTACATTTGTAGTCTAAAAATTATAAACAAGTGAAAAACGGTACAGTAAAATTCTTCAATGCATCTAAAGGATTTGGATTCATTACAGAAGATGATTCAAACACAGAGTACTTCGTACATGTAACTGGAATAATCGATGAGATTAATGAAGGTGACACAGTTGAGTTTGAATTAAAAGAAGGTAGAAAAGGTATGAATGCAGTAAACGTTAGAATCGTCTAACTTTTACCAATACATTATTTTTTACAGAAAGCCTGTCCATTTGGATAGGCTTTTTTGATTCTATTCGGTACCATCAACAAAAGCTTGAAGATAAGAGAAAGCGGCCGTGAGCTTGCCGTTTTGAGTCATTCTAGAACGTTCCAGAATACCAAAGGCATCCGCATTAAAAAAAGAGGGGATAATAGCTTTTACAAAAATTTCACCAAAGCCTTCACTGGCATCTTTTGGCAACTCGCATGGCAAGTTGTCCACCGCCATGACGGCAATGGCATTGGGATCCCTATAATCGACTTCACTTTCAGATTGTGGATCATAGCCATAAATTGGATCCTCGATCGTAGAAGGACGAATCGTACAAGCCACAGGACCATCAATATCACAACTGATATCAGCCACAACTTTCAATTTAAATGATGCCGCTTTAGCTTGTTCACGCGTAAAAAAAACAGGGGCGCCTTTACCATAAAAATGACCCGCAACAAATAAGTCAGCAACTGACGTAAAACGTTCAAAAGTTGAGCGATAGGCTTCTGGGTTATTAAAGAAATCTGATTTCCCTAATTGTTTGCCATCAATACGTTCACAATAATCCAACACATCCAACTGTACATAGACAGCTTCTGTAAAATCTGTGTTTAAAAACGCTTCGACGGCTACTTTTTTAATTTTCAAATGATCTAAAATTTCTTTAGCGCCCTGCCCTACACGACCTGTACCAGTTAAAATAATTTTTATGTTAGGCAGTGAAATCTTGTCTAATTCTGAGTGTAATTCTTCAAGTCCACTTAGAAAGGCTGCTTTAGGTAAATTAAAAGAATGGTCTTTTAATCCTAAAGTTCGAATGCCATTATAAGCGCCAACTACTCCTGCATAATACCCAAAACCAATCAGTCGGTGTTGCTGTTCATTAACCAAAG
>JGI20157J14317_10000908_pt1 | contig 28793 bp, 21 predicted proteins | sample COG_07_FD_14317 | JGI IMG/M metagenome (IMG submission 14317)
GCAAATTCAACGACTCCTCCCACTCCGAAACTTTTATTTTTTCTCAGAATTTCTATTCCATATGCAGCATCATTTCGAGCGACTACCGACCTGGCGAGTTGGGAATTAAACGGTAAATTAAGTGATGGGGAAGATTGTGCGGTGTCAGATTGCTCAAAAGTTAAGTTTGGAAAAGAAGTGAGATCCGGAAAATTACTTTTGCCGGGAGAAGCTTGGTTTGTGTAAAGTGCGACTTCTTTTGCATCCAGACCAGGATTTACATCGGTCGTGTGAAAACGCCATACTCCAAATAATGCGACTATTGCTGCCGCAATTGAAGTGATAACGGGAAAAGTAATAATTGAAGATCGACCGTTCCCCGAATTTGCGGTTTCCAAATAATCTACTGACTCCCAATGCAATAATGAATCTTGAATCGTTAATTCTGAATACCTCGTTCGTGCCGATTTACTCTCCTTCAACAGGCTAGTTAATCGGTGTAGTTCTTCTTCGGTAAAATTATCATCCAAAATCTTGGATGTTAACAATTCAACCTCAGATAATTTATTGGGGTAAGTTCTCATAGGATAAAAGTTGGTATACAAGTACTTAGCATCAACCGGAATTTTCTTACAAAAAAATTCGACTTTCTTTTAGCAGAAGACTTTTTATGAATCCATTTCTGCCTCTATGGAGGGAATTTTTTCTTTCACGCAGGCAATTAAATTGATACGAATTCGATGTAATGTGGCCGAAACAGAACCCATAGGCCGTTTCAATGCCTCGGATATTTCACTTAAACTCTTATCCTCTCTAAACCGTAACTGCGCCATTGCTTTCATGTGCTTTGGCAGTAGTTCATAGCAAATTTGCAGTGCCTTCCGGGATAAGTCCATCTGTATTATATCAGCCGATTCCTCTGCGAGATTTTCGATCAAATCGGGGCTGAAGTATAATTTACTGCGCTTGAATTTTGACATATGGCCCATCACTTGATACCGAGCGATGTTAAATGCCCATCCTTGAAAATGCCCATCCGGGTCATATTCTTTTGCTTTTCGACAAAGAATGAGGTTTGTCTCCTGTAAAACATCCTCTGCCTCCGTCCGATTCGGAAGAAGCGTAAGTATGTAGGCGTACAGGGGTCTCTGCAATGCAGTTAACTTTCTTGAAAAGTCAAAAGGGATAGGATCTTCTTCCAAAACAACTACATGGAAAATTGAATAAATTCTTTTGTCAACCTAATGCAACCTCCCCACCGAATGCAACCACCCAGGATGGCTTTCATTGGAGGTGTGATAACTTGTTGCATTAATGCTAAATGTTTTTTTTACTATTCTCATGCATCCGTGGCAAAGCGTATTGCTTATATTGATTACTTTAACTGTTTTTGGGGTTGGCTTTTATTACGACCAAATCGAAAAAGATTCTGCCCTTGCATATGAAGATTCCTTCATCGCATTAAAAGAGCAGATTACGGAAAAGAATGAGATGAACTCTTCCACCCCGTTCCTGCAAGAAAGTGCCCATTTGGAAAAATCAAACGCCTGGGCAGAAACAAAAATAATCCTTGAGGTATTGCATAAGAATTCCAATTTCGCCCATATGCACAAAGAAGCCATTAAGGGGGATACTTTCATTGCCTCGCTTTTGGAAACTCTAGATAAAAACCCAACAGCAAAGGAACTAATTTTTAGTCCTTTTATAAATGATTTTTTTTCAGAACCCGAATCTGCAATTTTGCAATCACTCTACTCAATTGCTTTAGAGATTAAGGCCAAGAATCAGTTGTTATTAACAGTCCGGGGGCACTCGAGCAAAGCATCCACTCTCCTCGCTAAAGCGATTATTGACACCTACAAGAGAGATCTAGGACAAGAATCAAGAGATAAACCACTTGTGAATAAGTTACTCAAGCAACGAAAGGAAATTACAATGTTGGAGCAAAATCAATTACAATTGGCCGAACAAATACAAGAGGAAAATGAAAACAGCTCAAGCCAATCGATCGAAGAAATCGCGATCCGTTCTGAACTCATACAGACCACAAACGAAATTAATTCGTATGTTGCCGCACTCTTGGAAATCGAAAAAATTCATCTCAGTAAAAAAGATCCAAATGAATATCTTACCATCAACGAACTATCTACTTTTGGATCTGTAGAAGAATTTCTTACCAGTATTGATCGATTACAAAGAATGCTTGTTAATCAAGATTTGGAACCGATTTTGAAAAAAGAAGTTACTAAAAATCTGACAAAATTAAAAGCCTCACTTAATCAAGAACTCGCAATGGGAATAGAGCATATTAAAGAATTATCGAGAACTGCTTTGGAGCAAAAAATACAACTACAAAAAAAACTTTTGGATTTAGAAATGATGAAAAACGATATTCACTCGCTTCATCCACGCTTCAAATTATTAAAATCTGTAAAAAGTCAACTCGATGAAAAAAGAGCTATCTTTTCAGCCGATTTTCAAAGATGGCAAAATGTGAAACAAGGGGTAGTCTTTACAATAGTTCCTTAAGATAGTAACTCATCCACATAATTTCTTTGGTTAAATAATTTGTTAGCCTGTGCAAATATAGCGGTTGTGGACTGCATCTTTATTTCCGCCCGGGCCAGCCTGCTTGCCGTGATTGCCATATCAACATCCTCGATACGGGATAGGGATTTTTCGCGATTTATTAAAGCTTCTCCTAATGCGCTAATTTCTGATGTTAGACGAGATTCATTTGACCCTGTTAGGGCTATCTTGTCGATCACATCCTCCTGTGCTGAAATAACTCGGGTGAGAGCATCTCGAGCATTTACCATCGAAGTTAGATCAATTGTAGTGCTTGGTAAAAAGCGTTTAAAACTTATTTTTGATAATTCAAAAAAACCTCCAGATGCATCGTCATATGCCCTTAAGTTTTGGGGATCACTTTCACGCAAATATCCTTTAGGGACAGTGCTTACTAAAGATAAATCGTTCCACTCTCCATCAGTTGAAAGAATTTGCAAAGCATCTTCACTTGTCCCCGAGTCGTTTGGCTCAATAGGATCATTCCAATTTTCATAGGCTCCATTATAAGGTGATCCTGTTGTTTGTCCGAAAGCGGGTGGAGATTTCGTTCCATTACCCTGCCAAAATAATCTACCCAATCCGCCGTTTTCTTTACCCTCCGGACCTTCAACCCATCTCCAATCTCCTTCTAAAGCTTGATCGCTTCCCCCCAACCAAAGAGCGGTACCATTGGCTGCACCTCCCAACTGTCTATCAATTTCATCCTGTTCGTCTGAGGAAGTTACAGTTGCCATATAATGATCGTACTCGGGGTCAGAAGCACTCGCCGCTGCGGCATGCACTCGTGCATTAGTCCAATTTATTGATCCAGTATTAATTACTACGTACTTTGTATTGCGAAACAAATCCTGACCGTTGAATTGTTCAATATCAATTTGTAGAACATGTTCTCGAAGTTCCTGAAATTCCTTGTTGTAGTTTTCTCGATCTAAATCTGACTTACCAATGTCCATTGCCAAAGTAGCTAATTGTGACATTCGGTCATAAATACGATTTACGTTACTCAAAGCTCCTATTTGAACTTGAGTGTATGACAAGGCATTCTGAAGACCTTGCGATGCACCTCTCAGTCTTTTTATTTCGCTTGCCTGCTTTATCTTGTTAGACAAAGCACCGGCGTCATCAGTTGATTTCTCAACTTTTTTGCCTGAGGATAGTTTTTCGATGTACATCTGTCTTTCTCGTTGGATTTCTTCCATGTTACGAGATAAACGAGATGCAAAGTTATGGGCATCTGATACAATCATAATTAGTTAATTAGTTAGATATAAAATATGGTAATTAATATAAATCTAACGAAAGAATAAAATTAGGAATTAAGCACCCGGGTATATACGAGTACAAAATGATACAATGACATCCTTGTCGCTATAATTTGATAATAATCAATTTTGGGCATGTATCGTCCTGATCATGCTCCGAAAGTTTATATTAGTTCATAATACTGGGTCTTTTGGGTTTATATGCTTGTGCAATAATTTCTGAATTAATCGAAATTAATGCCAATAGAATGTAATCGAGATGTAATCTCTAAGGAGTACAAATCGAGTCCATGAAGGATAAATTATAAAGGTAGGAATTAAATGTTGTGAAATACGCTTTTATCTATCTAAAGATAAAAAGAGAGCGACCACGACTAACCTCCTGTTTTGTCGAAACCAAATTTTATAACGGTCACATCCTTGTGACATTTATTATAGTCGGATCGATTCTTAAAAGCTTTAGATTTTTTCTTTTTCTTTTACTCGCATGCCTAGAAAGTTCATAGTAACTGAAATACCATTTTTATTTGTGACCCCCCAAAAAAATATTGTAAAAGAAGGATTCCACCCTTTTGCTTTTGAGCAGTTCTTTCCTCTTCTCTTGGTTTTTAAGAACTATTCTTTCGATTTACTTAATGCAGATTGTAGAGCCGCACTCAATGTTGCACTTTTAGCGATTCCACAAGGAATGGCCTATGCATTGGTCTCTGGATTGCCTATTCAATATGGCTTATTAGGCTCCGCTGTAGCAGCAATCCTGGGCTGTTTATTTTCAAATTCCCGCTTTATTACGCTTGGACCGACTAATGCCACATCAGTCTTACTGTTTGGCGTTTTTGCCAGTTTAGGAATGATTAATCAGGACGGAATGGGAACAATTGAGGCAATTAAGATACTACCCTGGATTCTACTTTTCTCTGCCTGCTTCCTTATTCTTGCTTCGATGCTTCGAGTTTCCTTCATGATTCAATTCGTATCAAGAACGGTTATTACTGCTTATGTAACCGCCGCGGCATGCCTGATTATTGCAAACCAGACTAAACATGTTTTGGGCTTAGAGTTAGACTCCCGGGACACTATCGCTACTTTTTGGCAAATTATATATGCATCTACCAAAGCATTAGCTGGTTTTTCTACCCCTGCATTGATAGTCAGTGGATTTACCGCCCTCAGTTATATCATTTTACAGTATAAACTAAAGTCTTTGCCCAATGTGGCAATTACTCTAATTCTCGGGTCTGTTTTTCATTTTCTCCTCCAAGATACTATTGGTTCGGTAAATACACTTGCTACATTCGATTCATCGCTCGGAATACTTTCCTCCATAAATTTTGAATCTTTATCTCATTCTAGCGGAACCATTCTTTGGGCATCAATTGCAATTTCTTTGCTCTGCCTCCTCGAAGGACTCTCCATCGGTAAATCACTCGCGGCAAGAGCTGGTGAACGAATTCAAACCAATCGGGAAACCTTTGCTATTGGAATGGGCAATATGGGCTGCTCCCTTCTTTCTGGCATGCCCGCCTCGGGCTCACTTACCCGCTCCTCTTTGAATATCCAATCGGGTGCGAAGACCAGTGCCTCTAATCTTTATGCAGGGATTTTTGTGGTAATTGGATACTTCTCACTCGGCTCACTGGTCTCTTATATTCCAATTCCTGCCCTGGCCACATTAGTAATCTTCATCGGTGCTTCCTTAATTAAAGGTAGGCAGATTCAAGCTGTTTCCCGAGCCACCCGATCGGACGCAATTACTTTTACGGTGACACTGGTAGTCGGGCTTATTATTTCACTACAAATGGCAATTTTTGCCGGTGTTATTACTTCAATTCTTTTATTTTTAAGGAAAGTAGCTGTACCTGAAATGGTTGAATATGGATATAATGAAGAGGGTGAACTTGCGGCGTTGTCCGGAAAGGCTCGACGTCCTGAACCGGAGGTTTCTATTGTCCATGTGGAGGGTGAAATATTTTTTGCGGCCGCAGATTTATTTTATGAGCAAATAAGGCGGGTTGGTGAAGACCCAAACTTACGGGTTCTAGTATTAAAACTTCTGAACGCCCATCATTTAGATGCTACTTCCGTAATGGCACTAGAAGAATTACTGGATTATTTAAAAGAGAAAAATTGCCATGTCCTCCTTTGCGGAGTCAGGCGGGATATTTTAAGAATTCTAAAAAATGCAGGAGTACTTTCACGAATGAATCGAAAAAATATATTTCCTCACATTGTAAGTAATCCAACATTATCGACTGCAAAAGCGATTAAAAGAGCAAAGTATCTAACCTCGGGAGAGGAAACAAAAGTAACGATCTATGCAGAGCAAATGGGAAAAGAAACAAAATAACCTTTATCGCAATTCACTTCTCCGCTTAACCTTCATCGATTCTACATTCTCCAAGAAGTGATCATGGGTAAAATTCTCGATCGATTCTTTTTCCATTTCCAAAAAATGAAGCTCATCCTGTAAGAGATCCTCCGAGTCTGAATCTGAACGTTTCGAAAGTTTTTGCCGTAAATCTTTTATCTTTTGATCTACCTCTCCTAATTCTTTGGTTTATTTATCTCCTTCAGATGCTTGACTTTTTAATTGTACAAATCGGGTATGGTTAAAATCTTCAATGGCATGTCGTTCTCTAGCAAGAGATTGAAGTTCTTTTCTTAAAACTTTAATTTCACCCTTGCATGAATCTATGTCAGATTGCTGTCCTTCCTCTTGCAGTAATTCTTTTAATTAGGTCCTTTGTTTTACCATTTTCATACGAACTTTAGATCGATGAATGCGGTCTTTATCCGAAGTTTTGATCTAATTATTAGTTAGCCTTTAGCTGTAAATTAATTTTGCAAACTATTTTTACTACTCTCCGCTTTGCTTCCCATCAAAGTAATCAAATTCAAGGCCATAAAATTTACTGGCGTTACAATAACTTTGTTGTGCTATTTCTTCCACAGGTACTTCCAGGTACCCTGAAAGAAATTCACCAATAAAAGGTAGATAACTTGGTTCGTTTTCCTTTCCTCTTTTTGGCTCAGGTGCAAGGTAGGGACTATCTGTTTCCAGAATTAATTTCGCAATACCTTGCCCTTTTAGTGCTTCCCGTAAAAATTCATTATTCTTAAAAGTTATAATTCCTGTAAACGAAGCATAACCACCCCGGTCATTGAGTTCCTTTATTTCCTTCACTCCTTCTGAGAAACAATGAAATAAAACCTTCTCCCAGGGGAGTCCGGATTGTTCAATAATTGCAATACAATCACTAAACGCATTTCTAGAATGAACAATCGTTGGCAAATTATACTGGGCAGCAATTTTGAGTTGTTCCAGAAAAGCAATTTTTTGATTTTTTATAATCGAGAGTGCTTCATTATGATTCTTGGGGAGGTGAAAATAATCTAAACCGATCTCCCCAAGAGCAACCGGTGGAGACCCAGAACCTAAATAAAATTCTATTTTTTCTATCACACTCTCATAACCTTCATTTACATAACAGGGATGTAATCCAACAGAATAAAAGATTTTGTCTCGATATTGCTCCGATAAATTCTTATAAATTTCCCAATCGTCATTTGATGTTCCAACCGCGGTCATTCGGGAAACTCCATTTTCCTCGGCTCGCCTAAGAATTTCTTCTAAATTACCCTTATTCTTAAAACCTTTAAGGTGACAGTGACTATCAAACCAATTCATATACTCGACCCATTCAAAAAACCTATCATCTCTCACACTATAATTTCTTTCTTCTTTGTTACCACAAAATAGCTACTATTTAATATACTTTATATGGAAAACATAATCATTCTTGGAACTGGCTGTGCAGGATTCACTGCAGGAATATATACTGCCCGGGCAAACTTAAATCCACTTATTCTCGAAGGTAGGCAGCCTGGTGGTCAACTTACCACTACTTCAGAAGTCGAAAACTTTCCCGGGTTTCCCGAGGGAGTGGACGGATATTCACTGATGGATCAATTACGAAAACAGGCGACCCGGTTTGGAGCGAGAGTTGAAAATGCCTTTATTGATAAAGTCGACTTTAGCGGAGACACAAAAATTCTCTTTTCTGGAAATAAAAAATTTGAATCTAAAGCCGTTATTATAGCAACCGGTGCGGCTCCAAGGCTTTTGGGCATTCCAGGTGAAAAAGAAATGTACGGAGGAAAAGGGGTAACCACTTGTGCAACCTGTGATGGTGCTTTTTATCGAAACATGGATGTCATTGTTGTCGGAGGTGGAGATTCTGCATGCGAAGAAGCTCTCTTTTTNACCCGCTTTTGCTCCAAGGTAACTCTTGTGCACAGGAGAGATGAACTACGTGCTTCACAAATAATGGCAGAAAGAACCCTGGCCCATGAAAAAATTGAGGTTGTTTGGGATTCTGGGATCCAAGAAATTCTACCTGATGAAGCTGGGAAAACAAGAGCCATCACGGTTGAAAATCTCAAAACGAACGAACTTTCTGAAATTTCCTGCAAAGGCGTATTTATCGCCATTGGACATGTTCCCAATACGCAACCATTTAAGGATATATTGCCCCTTGATTCAAACGGTTATCTAATTCCTGACCAAGGTAGCCAGGTGCAAACTCAAATCCCCGGAGTTTATGTGGCAGGGGATTGTGCCGATCATGTGTACCGACAGGCAATTACTGCAGCGGGAATGGGCTGTCAGGCTGCCATTGATGTGGAAAGATGGCTCGCGGAACAAAAATAGTCGGTGGTCGGATCAGGAAAAGATGATAATATTGCCACTCACTTGGCCAATGCATCTGTTCTTGCCCCAGACCAATTAGCAATCGTTTCAGCAAGAAGTGGTTTTTTCGAACCACGTTCGTTTAAAGAACTCTATCGGGAAGTTCAGATCTGTGCGGACTTTTTAAAAGCCAAAGGCATTTCTAAAAATGATCATGTGCTGCTGGCGGTGAAACCGGGCTATCAATTAATTCTTATTGCCTTCGCACTCTTTTACATAGGGGCAGTTCCCATAATTATTGATCCCGGTATGGGCTTAAGGGCATTTCTCAAGTGTATTAAAAATACCAAACCCAGCGCATTAATTGGAATTTCATTGATCCATGTATTGAGCAAATTCATACCCCGCCCATTTCGTTCAATCGAGAAAAAGGTGTTGATTCAATCCAATCATTTTTCGAAGGAAATTAAAAAGGGGAAAAGTAACCACACGACACTACCAGCCACCACCCTACCCCAAGACTTGGCCGCAATCGTATTTACTTCCGGATCCACTGGTACCCCCAAGGGGGTGTGCTATTCCCACCAAGTTTTTGAGGCGCAAATTAATCACCTACAAAATGATTTCGGGATTGAAAAAGGAGAAAAAGATTTAGCAACTCTTCCGATCTTTGCCCTTTTTAATCCTGCCCTGGGAGTTACTTCTGTAATTCCAGATATGAATCCTAGAAAGCCCAGCACTGCAGACCCCAAAAAACTCACCCGATCCATTCAGGAGTTTGAAATAACCACTGCGTTCACATCCCCCATTATTGGGGAAAAAATTGTCGCCTCTTGTTCTTCACAAAAAATTAAGCTCCCCAAAATTAAACGGTTTTTACTGGCCGGTGCACCAGCACATCCTTCCCTAGTGCACGATCTTTCCAAAGTAATTCCAAATGGAAAAGTAATTCTTCCGTATGGAGCAACCGAAGCACTTCCTATTTCTGCCGCTTATCATATTGAGGTTAACAAGCTATCCCGAGATATTTCCCTGGGACAGGGTTCATGCCTAGGTCGACCACTTCAAGGAAATACAGTGCGCATCGCACCCATTAGCTTTTCCCCCTTTGAATCAGGATTCAATTGCCCCCAAGAACTACCCCAAGGTGAGGTAGGTGAAATTTGTGTTTCCGGACCTGTAGTAAGTCAGGAGTATTTTAGGATGCCCGGTGCCACAGTGGATTCGAAATTTCATGACGGGCAACTAAATTATCATAGGATGGGCGATCTAGGCTATTTTGACTCGGAGGGATTCCTTCGGTTTCTTGGACGAAAAGTTGAGAGAATTATTACCCAAGATGGCCCATTAGAAACCGAGCGATGCGAACCTTTAATAAATGGAATAAAGGAAATATCCAAATCTGCACTAATCGGAATTGGTGAAGACCCGGTCAAGCAACCATGCTTGGTGGTAGAGCCTTACCCCCATATAAAACAAACTGATTTGGCCGCTTTAAAAAAACAGGTTTTTTCCACATTGAAGATTCACCTGCCTTCGTTTTCTTTTCCTTATATCGTATTTGAAAAATCGCTTCCTGTGGATTCCCGGCACAATGCAAAAATTCACCGGCTATCTCTGGCGAAAAAATGGACCCGCTTGGTGCGAAAGAACCCGTCAAAGTATTCATAATAATGAAAATTATTATTACAGGAGGAACCGGGTTTCTTGGCTCTTCTCTTACTCATAAATTGCGCACAGATGGTCACGAAGTGCATACCATTTCGAGGCACCCTTTACCATCTAGCGACCTTGAGGGTTATTCCTTTCACCATACATTCGATCTTACTCAAGAAGCATTGCCCCAATCTCTTCTCAGTAAAACAGATGTCTTTTTTCATGTTGCAGCCAAGGCTGGGGTTTGGGGAAAGTACTCTGAATTTTATGATGCAAATGTTCGAGCAACTGAAAATATAGTCGCCGCCTGTCAGTTATCTAATATCCCTCGATTGATTTACACGAGCACGCCCAGTGTTGTATTTTCAGGAAACTCAATTAACAATGGCGACGAATCGCTTCAGTATGGAAATTCCAGTCTTTCTGCCTATGCAAAAACTAAATCCATTGCGGAGCAGAAAGTACTTCGTGCAAATGAACCTGGCCGTTTTCAAACTTTGGCACTTCGACCCCATTTAGTATGGGGAAAAAAGGACCCCCACCTATTACCTCGCGTTATCTCTCGCCACAGAGAAGGAAAATTAAGAATTATCGGTTCGGGTCAAAACCAAGTCGATTTAACTCATATCGATAATGTAACTCACGCTCATGTTTGTGCAATGGTCGCGATGCAAAAAAATAGCAACCTGGGTGGAAAGCCGTATTTCATAGGCCAGGACGAACCAATACAATTATGGAAATGGCTAAACGAATTATTTCAGTTAATTAACCTGCCGCCACTTACCCAAAAATTGAGCTTTCGAAATGCGTTTCTTTTAGGTGCCACACTGGAAAGTACTTTCAAGTTATTACTGATCAAAAAAGAACCACCAATGACTCGTTTCGTTGCTTGTCAACTTGCGCATGACCATTGGTTTTCCGCACAATCGGCCCAAATTGATTTGGGATATTATCCTATCAAAAATATGAAACAAGCCTTGGAGGATTCGATTCCCTGGCTTAAATCAATTTAACTTAGTACTCTACGGTTACTCTCTGCAAGAATACAGGCCACACTTGCATGAAGATTAAGGGAGTCGGCATTTCCTTTCATTGGAATATTAACCGTACAGTTCAGTTGATCTAACCAAAAATTTCCTAGCCCGTGTTTTTCACTTCCAAATACAAAGGCCGTTTTGGAAGTAATCTCCTGTTCCCAATAAGGATTTTGAGCACCACCACTCGTTCCAACCAGCATAAATTTTTTGTTCTGCAAAAAATCGTGAATTTCTTCTTTGCTTCCCATTCCAATATTAACACCTGACATCAAACCCCTCGACGAACGAATTACGTTAGGGTTAAAACAGTCAATCACGGCATCAGACAATAATATCGACTTTACCCCGAAAGCTTCTGCCGTTCGAATAATCGCCCCTAAATTGCCAGGTTTTTCTATTTCATCCAATACAATACAAATCTGTGTTTTTTCACAAATACTGTTTTCCAGTAGTAAAGGCCAGGAATGGGCAACTGATATAAATCCATCCGAATTTTTTCGATAAGATGCTTTTGTAAATGCCTCCTTACTGAGCTCCGTAAATAAAAGTCCAGTCTTTTCAAATTCTTCGAATTCATTCTCTAATCTAGCTTTTTTAATTAAATCCCAACAGAAAAATATTTCCTCCACCTTTCGTCCGGCTTCAAAAATACATTTCAAATCGGGGTAACCTTCGATCACAAAATGGTTCTGCTCCCTTCTTCGCCTCGCGGATTCCCGTAATTTGATCAATTCCTTAACCTTGGAATTACTTAAACTGAAGATTATGTCTGACATCACTTTAAAAAAAGGGTTTTGCATGAAGAGGGCGAGCCCGTTACGAAACTTCATGACATGAATACACCACCAAAAGGTTTTAACGAACACCCCTACCCTTATCATCATGAGTTAACTCTTGATGTGGAAAATGTAACCAACCTGGGTTTTGGCATTGCAAGAGACAATGGATGGGTAGTTCAAATCGCATTTGTTTTACCCGGTGAACGGGTAAAAGTTCGAATTTTTCGGAATCATAAGAATTATTCAGAAGCAGATTGCATTCAAGTAATTGAAAAGTCACCCGATCGAGTGGATCCACAATGCACGCTTTTTGGATCCTGTGGTGGTTGCCAATATCAATCGGTTCAATATTCAACCCAACTTGAATGGAAAAGGAATCAGGTAATTGATAATTTTGAACGAATCAGTGGATTACAAATTGAAGTGCTTCCAGTCATCCCTTCCCCTAAGCAATATGGTTATCGCTCAAAGCTTACCCCCCATTATGAAAAAGCAAGATCATCCGATCCTAGAAAGATTGGTTTTCTTAAGATATGGTTCGCGAAAAGTAATTATCGATGTCCCCCAATGCCCCATTGCCACCGATAAGATTAACCAGGAACTCCCGCGTGCCCGCGAAGAACTACCCCTTCACACAAAAAAGAATAAAGGGGGAACCCTCTTACTTCGAGACACGCTGGAAGGGGTGGTCACAAACCCGAAAGAAGTAGTGACCGAAAAAGTGGGAGACCTCATTTTTCAATTTAAAGCAGGAGAATTTTTTCAAAATAATCCGTTTATCCTGCCCACACTTGTTGACTATGTTGTCGGACAAGCAAAGGTCGGTAGTTCCAGTCTATTAGTAGATGCATATTGTGGGGGTGGTCTGTTCAGTCTCTCAGCGGCAAAGCATTTTGAAAAAGTAATCGGAATCGAAATAAGCCGTGAAGGTTTTGAATGGGCACGAGCAAACGCTTCAATTAATCGAATTGAAAATGCAGACTTTTTCCTCGGTACTGCATCCACAATTTTTGATGAATTAGAAAGCCATGATGAAGATTTTTCCTTGGTGATTGATCCCCCGAGGAGGGGATGTGACGAAGATTTCTTGCAACAAACACTCGCATTCAAACCAAAGAAAATAATTTATGTTTCTTGCGATCCGGCCACGCAAGCTCGGGATGCTAAAATATTAGTAGAGGGTGGATACAACATTACCGATGTTCAACCATTTGACCTTTTTCCACAAACCAGGCATGTAGAAAATATTGTTACTTTTATCCGTTAAGGATATTTTCTCTGTTCTCTCCACGAAATAGAGGAGAATTGTTCCACATATGGACTTCGTCCTGTTATAAAACTGTCAGGCCACTCCGTCTCTTTTACACCTTCACAAACAAGGTCTTCTATTTCGTTAATAAACGAGGTTCCAAATTGTTTTAAGTCCAAATTCAGAAATCCTGAAAGATCAATTGTGCCTTGTATCAAAATTCCCTTTTTGGTTCTTTTCATCGCGGCACCGGCAAGTTTTTTGTTTCCGTTTTTTGACATCAGGTCACGTCCGACTGGTTCTAGAAAACAATTCCCCGGTATGCCTGCTTTTTTCTCACCAGTTTGCGGGCAAGGCTTCAAGCTAGTCTCATGTCCTAAATTGAGTAACACCTTGCCAATCGAGCTATGTATCGTTTCATACAGATCAAGTGAGGGAATTGAAAAAGACATGTGACCCTGTGGCAGAATAAACATGTATGTCCAATCATTACCATGGGATACAATTCCCCCGCCGGTCGGTCTTCTGGTAATTTCCCTGGACTTAATTACTTCCTGTTTACTTACCCATGTCCACTTTTGACCATACCCAAAAGTGACTTCATTTTGATGCCACCCATAATGTCTAAAGATTGGATCACTTTGAATAGTTTGCTGAAATAAATAGAAGTCACTTGCCATATTTTCAGGGCCAGATTCTTCTATGTATGGGTAAATAATAAGAGACATAAAAACTAAAATCGGGGAATGTAACAATTAGGACTATCTGCAAATTTTCGATACCATGTATACATATCCTTTGGGATTTGAAGTTCTTTTAATTGTTCCTCAATTGATAAGGGCACGCTTCGAACCTTGGATGCCAGGGGTTCCAAAATAAAGGACAAATGCTGTGGGCGTTGCCCTTGATTTTCGGGATTTTTTATACTTCCCCTAATAATATTTTCGGGATTTATTCCAAATCGTTTTAATATTCGAATCCCCAATTCATAACGAGATATTTCTTCATTTCCTGCCCAATGAAAAAGACCATTCAAGTTTGGTCTCTCGATAAGTTCGACTATTACATCAGAAAGATTTTCTACAGAACATGGTTGTCGGATTTCATCGTCGAAAAGGGTTAATTTTTTACCCGACATCAGGGCGCGAAGAATTTTCTCATGCTGACTTCTTCTGCCTAATGGACTATTTCCATTGAGTAAAGTAATTCGTAATACCGCTAAATTTTCATCGGTTACCGATAAAACCCGTTTTTCTGACTCAAGTTTTTGTCTACCATATTCACTAAGCGGGTTAGGCATATCTGTTGAACGATAGGGTGATGTTGAACCATCAAAAACCATATCGGTTGAAATATGAATGAAACGGGCTCCAATATGGGCAGAGATACTCGCAAGCCGGGAGGCACCCTCTACATTAACTAAATGGGCCAACTCAGGAGATTGATCGACAGTGTCGGGGGAAGAAATCGCCGCACAGTTAACCACCGCATCCGGCCATTGATCAAAAAACTCTCGGGTGAGTTGATTATCATCAGAAAATGGCAGTTGCTTACTGTGGTATTGATCTGAAAAGGAAATAGTTTCACGATTTGAATATGCCAAAAGAGAGTATCCACGATGAATTACAGACCTGCAAACCGCAGATCCCAATAAACCCGATGCCCCTAAAACAGCAATTTTCACAGAACTAGAGTATAAGAAAAATTGGCTTTAAACAACTACAGGTTTATCGTTCCTTTTACTTGAGTCCATCGATTCGTTTGAATAGGATTTAGTCTATGAATTTACCCCAACTTGCGAATCCTCGCATTCTGGAACAACCCGTTTATCAACCCGGCAAGCCTATTGAGGAAGTGGCACGCGAGTATAAGTTAAACCCAAAGGATATTTGCAAACTTGCCTCCAATGAAAATCCCTGGGGAGCATCTCCACACGCGATCGCTGCTGGAAAAGAAGCGCTAAACCACATTCACCTTTACCCAGAAGGTAGTGGTACAGAATTGAGAAGCGCGATTTCGAGGAATCTCGGACTCCAGTCCGAGCAAGTTATTTTGGGGAATGGTTCCAATGAAATTATCGAATTACTGGGTCATGTTTTTCTGGAAGAGGGAGACGAGGTAATTGTCGGAGAACACGCATTTGTGGTATATAAATTAATGGCATTACTAATGGGTGCGAAACCGGTTCCCATAGCCATGCCCAACCTTGTGCACGACCTCAATGAAATGCGCCAAGCTATTACCGACAAGACCAAGCTAATATTTCTTCCCAGCCCAAACAACCCTACAGGTACCGCGAATTCATCCGAAGAAATTTTTGCTTTTATTCAATCTCTTCCCGATCATGTAATCTTTTGCCTGGACGAAGCATACACAGAATATTTAGAGGATCCACCTGACTTAAGGCCATTGATCGAGGAAGGAAGGAAAATTTTGGCGATGCGCACTTTTTCAAAAATTCATGGATTAGCGGGCCTTCGAATTGGCTATGGATACGGAAGTGAAACATTGGTAAAACTTTTGCAAAAAGCAAGGCAGCCATTTAATGTAAACGCAATCGCGCAAGCTTCTGCAATCGCCGCAATTGAAGATAAAGATTGGGTCACTCAGTGCCGAAAACGTAACACAGACGGCCTCGAACAAATGGCATCTGGTTTGGAAAATTTGGATTTAGAATATGTTCCCAGTAAAGCTAACTTTTTATTGGTCAAGGTTGGGGATGGACAGGCCACCTTTGAGTCACTACAAGAAAAAGGTATTATAACAAGACCAATGCCTGAAAGTTTAAATTCATTTGTCCGCATATCCATTGGGACGGAAGAGGAGAACAGAAAAGCCCTAACTGCCTTAAAGCAAGTGCTTAATTAGGTTAAGGCTAGATAATGAACGAAGCTCTTTTTCTGTACGATTTTCGCTTTTTTATTCTCTTCGCATGGTTTCTTTTGAGCTTGTGGGGACTTAATGTAAATACCTACCGTGCACTAATTGATCGTGTGCGTGCTGGAATTTCCCAGTTCCCGACAATAAAAATTCTAATAAACTATTAAGTTCTCTCCTCGCCGCTCCCAATCACGAAAGACCCTTCCACATAGAAGCCGCCCTACTCTCTGCCCTTCAAGTAATTTTAGGTACGATTGCATTTTATTCTTTTTTAAGACACGGCGAGGATACTTTTTCGATCAGGCTCGGTTTTTACTTTTTAATTTCAGTTGGATTGGCATTTATTTGGGAAAGAGCGTGGACCGGCATTGCCTCCCATTCAATTGCAGCAAGTGCGTTCATATCTTTGCATTTAAAGCTGGGAAAGCCTTTTATGATTCTGATCAAACTGCTTTGTTTTCCTCTCAGCTTTTTACTCAAACAAATTGAGAAAGTCATGAAATCATGGTCCGATCCTCAAATTGTCGTGAAGGATGAAAAGAGTGAACTGGCCGATCATATTCGAACCTTAAGCAGAGAAAGTTCCACCCTTGATCCCGAGATTTTTGAAATCGTGGGAAACACTTTAGAAATGGGACATTTGCANGTTCGTGATGTCCTCGTTCCTCGGAATCAAGTGCAGGTATTAGACTGCCAGGACTCGATCGAAGAAAACCTGCAAATTGCACGAGATTGTGGTCACACTAGATTGCCAATCTGTGAAGGTGATTTAGACCAATGCATCGGTATTATCCATGTTAAGTATGCATTTCGAATCTTAAGTGAAGGCAAGCCAATCGATTTACGATCTTTAAGTAAGTCTCCCGCAATACTTTCTACCGAGGATCCACTCCCCGTAGCACTACGAAAAATGATGCGTTGGAAAGTTCACATGGCCCTGGTAAGAGATGAATTTGGCGGAATTGATGGAGTGATAACTCTTGAGGATATCCTCGAGGAAGTGGTGGGGGAAATTCAAGATGAATTTGATGCCGAAGAGAATACAGTTCAGTCATCCGGTAATGGAAAATGGAAAGTTTCTGGATTAAGTCCGGTGCATGAACTACCCAAAGAATTAGCTGTTGTGGAGGAAGAGGAACTATCCAGCTTTGGCGGACTAATTACCAAAGAATTGGGGAGAATTCCGGAGGTGGGGGAAAGCCTAACCCTTTACAATATGCACATTAAAATTCTCGAAGCAGATGAGACTAGGGTTTTACTTACAGAGGTAACTCTCCTCACCGCAGAAAAAGAAAATGCTTCTTAAATTAATCTCGAGGAAATAAAATCGTTTTTTCTCCTAAAGACTGTCCTTCCAGTCTGTAATCCCAGTGTAAATCTGTTTCCCAATTTTCACACTCGGGTAAGCCTAATAATTCATTCACTTTTTTATGCACACCTGGCATAACAGGGGCGAGCATCTGAATCGCTAATCGAAGAGATTCTACCATTTCTCCTAAGCAGGTTTTTAGTTTCTCTTGGTCTTCTTTTAAATCTGACTTCGCCAGCTTCCATGGGGTTCTTTCGTCTGCGTACTTATTAATGGAACGAATAAATACAAAAATCTGCTCCAATCCTTGATTAAATTGGAACCTATCAAAATGTTCCATTGCGTTTTGTTTAGCAGTCTCAAAGTTGAGCCTGAGCTTTTGCTCAAATTCTTCATTAAGAATAACCCGGGGAACCTTGCTGTTTTCGTAAGTGGTGATCATGTGAAATAAACGACTAAGTAAATTCCCCAAGTCATTCCCCAAATCAGTTTTGTAGCGTGATTCGAAGCGTTCCAATGAAAAGTCGGCATCCTGCCCCACAGTCATTTCCCTCATCACAAAATAACGAAAGGCATCCACGCCGCGTTTCTCTACTAAGCTTAATGGATCAACAACTTCTCCAGTACTCTTCGACATTTTTTCGCCTGAACTCATCCACCACCCATGAGCCAGTATTTGCTTTGGCAAAGGTAAGTTTGATGCCTTCAGCATAATTGGCCAGTAAACCGCATGGGGAGGTGCTAAAATATCTTTTCCGATAACATGCAAATCAGCGGGCCATAAATTGGCAAACCCTTCCTCCCCGTACCCTGCGGCAGTTACATAATTCACTAAAGCATCGAACCAAACATAGGTTACATAATTTTCATCAAAAGGGAGAGGAATGCCCCAAGATAACCTTTCTTTCGGCCTTGAAATACATAGGTCATTTAAGGGCTCTTTTAAAAACTCCTGCACTTGACTACGCCGAAAATTGGGTACTATGAAGCTCTCATTATTATTCAAATACTCAACCAACCAATCTTGGTATTTACTCAGCTTGAAAAAGTAATTACTTTCAGTAATTTCTGTGACCTCTCCATAAATTTCAGGCCATTTTCCATCCACCTTATCTTTTTCCTGAAGAAATTGTTCTGCACGGGTTGAATAAAAGCCCTGATACTCCGCCTGATAAATTTCTCCCCGATCGAATAAATCCTGTAATAAGCTAGAAACTACTTTTTTGTGACGCGACTCCGTTGTTCGAATATAGTCATTATGTGAGATATCTAACTGAACGAGTAAATTTTTAAATTCCCCCGCAATTCGATCACATCTTTCCTGTGGAGAAATTCCCTCGCTCTCCGCGCCTTGTTGCACTTTTTGCCCATGTTCATCCAGTCCAGTTACAAAATGGGTTCGCACTCCATTTAACTGTTTAGTTCGAATAATTACGTCCGCCAAAATTTTTTCATACGCATGTCCAAGGTGCGGAGAACCGTTCGCGTAATCAATGGCAGTAGTTAGATAAAAGGTTTTATTCATGTAACGATCATTTATTAAACGATAAAAGAAGAAGGACAAACCCATATTGTGATTTCAATTTTTACATGGTTGACTTACAGATTAGGAAATTATGTAATTATTACTTAAATAAAAATTCCTTTGGTTTCTATCCCTACGCAAAGAATTTCTTATTTGGTTTTTTAATCCTTTCCGATTTTTCGGATTTCCTTAAGGCAATCATTGCCTCAAAATTGTATCATTTTAAATGAGTGAAAACGAACAGACTAGTCAAAATTACCTTGAAGTGGAAGGTATTCTTGAACTAAACGAAAATAAAACTGGAGTTCTTCTTGATCCTAAAAGAGGTGGGAAAACAACTCCCACGGATCCCTTTGTTTCAAAAGAATTAATTCGACGTTTCAAATTAAAAAAGGGCTCAATCATAACCGCCGATTCAATCCCGGATAAAAATCGCCCGAACCCTAAAGTACGTTTCATTCATAAGGTGGACGGCATGAGTCTAAATGACCGAAAGCAACAGTTTCGCTTCGATCAACTCACCACGATCCAACCAAAAGAAAAGATCAATTTAGAAACTAAAGATGGAACAATGACCACTCGTGTTATCGATCTGTTTTGCCCGATTGGCAAGGGTCAGCGCAGTCTAATTGTAGCACCACCCCGTGCCGGAAAAACCACCATACTTCACGACATTGCAAAAGGAGTGGTGGAAAATCATCCCGAATGTCACTTAATGGTTTTACTAATAGACGAAAGACCCGAAGAGGTCACCGACTTCTCCCGATCTGTACCAGCGGAGATGTACGCTTCCTCCAATGATGAAGAAGTAAAAAGCCATCTTCGGATCGCAGAACTCGCAATTGAACGTGCCAAAAGATTAGTGGAGAGTAAAAAGGATGTTGTCTTACTCTTGGATTCAATTACCCGACTTTCCCGGGCTTACAACGCCGCATCTGGTAAAAGTGGCAGAACAATGACAGGAGGATTGGATGTTCGTGCACTCGAAAAGCCTCGTCAGATTTTCTCCGCAGCAAGAAATTCTGAAGAAGCCGGTTCCCTTACTATAATTGCAACTGCATTAGTTGAAACGGGTTCCAAAATGGACGAACTAATTTTTCAAGAATTTAAAGGGACCGGAAACTGTGAAATTATACTCGATCGAAAAGTGGCAGAACTTCGATTATGGCCAGCAATTAACCTCGCTTCCTCGGGTACGCGCAAGGAGGAAGAGTTAGTCGATCCTAAGGTTTTGGAAAAAACATCTTTTCTTCGTCGTGCCATGTCACCAATGAAAATTATTGACGCAGCAGAGAGCCTCCTCGATCGAATGACCACCACAAAATCGAACAAAGAATTTTTAGACCTAATTCAAACCCCTTAACTCGTTGACAAAACCCCATTTTTTCGACAATTTCTGACTTTCTTCTTTTTACCTTTCAAGCCCCCTTATGCACAATTTTTCCGATCAATGCTTGGATTTAGCCCGTTCTCTTCTGGGCAACAACCTTCAGCACATCAACGAAGACGGTACTGTCACACCAGCAGCCGGCGAAGAACCTCGGGTAGATGAACCCGGGCACGCCGCTCTTGCCATTGGAGAGTTCTTCCGTGCAACTGGCGAGGTGGAACTTGGTGAGTTCGATCTTCATGACTTAGCGGCACGTTGCGTAACTCAACAGGCCTTCAATGAAGATGCCAATGAAAATGGTATGGCCTACGCTTCACTTGGGCTTCTCTCCTTCGGGGCATCAAAAGAAAGAAATGCGGTGTGGGAACGCTTGCTTGATCCAACAAGAGAACAATTAGACCAATGCTTGTTAGATCGCTCGGATCATGAGAATCATTACCAAGCATTCAATGTGGCTAAATCAGTAGCTCGATTCAGTTTTGGACTTACCAAAAAAGATGATACCGGTAAAGTAATTGACCGATTTGTTGAACGAATTGAAGGTAGTAGTTCCAGTGGTTTTTTTGACGACAATACAAAAGGAACTGGTGGCGTATACGATGTGTACGGCTTGCTCTCTTTTATTTTTATCCGCCAGGCACTTCAACTACATGCTAATGTTCACCTGAAGGACAGAAAACTTCCTAAACTCAGAACTTTTGCCGAGAAGTATCTTAAAATGATTCCCGATATGGTTCGTCAAGACGGATTAGGTTGGAACTATGGACGGTCGGTGGGTGCTTATGGGCAGATTCATTCGATCAGTATGATCCTTCAATCCATGAGAGATCAGTGGATTAGTTCCGAAAAAATGCCTCTCTATTTAGATACATTACGCAGGCTTTTTCAATATTTCTTTGTTACTTACTTAGACCAAGAAAAAGGCGATCTTGTTATACGCGATAGTGAGCGGAACACCGTACCTAATCACACCACAAGGATGGCAAACTTTGATGCCGCACGAAATCTTTGCCAATGGTCACGGTTGGCAAAAGTGATTGGAGGCTCATTGGCAGTGCCACCCTCTAACCGCTCCAAAACGGCTGGACGTTTTGTTATTTTCGATAAGTCCCACAAGAAAGAACACGGAGCCTTCCTTTTCAGAGATGAAAATAACGGCCTTCAATACCAGCTTCCATTGATAGGCCCAGGAGAAAATGTGACCAGTGACAACTTGGCTTTCCCGCATTGCTCTGGCATTTTCGATTGGCCCGTAAATAAATACCTACCTGTCATGATGCCAGAACTCACTTTTGGTGACTCTGTCATTATCCCCTCCTATTACGGTAAGAATTGCGTGACTGGAATTGGACTCAAAAAATCATTTTATCTTCGATTTGATCAACCCGACCTCATTAAGACAGACGGAACCTTTGCCTATGGCATCGGAAGTTGTCAGGTACAATGGTCTTTTAGTGAAGGCCGAGTACAGTCCGAATTTTCATTCAAGGTTAAAAATCAAGTCACCATGGATAAAATGAGGCTTGCACTCGTTATAGGTTCTCCTCACTCAACTTACCGTCTCGGAACTACTCTTCGGCAAGGTGCAGAAGGGCTTCGTGCGAATGTGGAAGTGGATGATTTTCATGCAACATGGGGTTCCTTTGAAACACTTACTGATGATCCAGATTACAGAGGGTATGCTGGAAATATCCATTATGTACAATACCTGGTACGCGATCACCCTCTAGTTATGCGTCCGGGCCAGCAATATAAGTTGGTACTTTCTTACCAGCCTGACATTGCATTCGCAGACGAATAATTTCAATTTACTTTGAATCGCAATCCATGACGATTCACGTAATAAGATTATCTTAATTTATGCTATCCGCCCGAGTCATCCCCTGTCTTGATGTCGACAACGGTCGTGTGGTAAAAGGAATAAAGTTCAAAGAATTACGGGATGCTGGAGACCCCGTCCTAGTTGCTCAAGCCTACGAAGAACAGGGGGCAGATGAACTTGTTTTCCTTGATATTACTGCTTCCAGTGATGAACGAAATACTATGCGAGATGTGGTCGAAAAAACCGCAGCTACCTGCTTTATGCCCTTAACTGTGGGGGGAGGCATTCGAAATGTAACTAATATTCGAGACATGCTTCTTTCTGGCGCAGATAAAGTAAGCCTGAATACGGCAGCGATACTCAACCCCTCTCTTATTAACGAAGCTTCCAAAACTTTTGGCAATCAATGTATTGTGGTGGCAATCGATGCCAAAAGAAATACTGATTCTAAAACTTGGAGTGTCTATACACATGGAGGAAGAAAAATTACGCCCCTTGATGCAGTAGAATGGGCAAAAGAAGTAGTTCAGCGAGGAGCAGGAGAAATTCTCCTTACCAGTATGGACCAGGATGGAACTAAAGCAGGATATGATTTGGAATTAACCAGAACAATTAGTGATGCCGTTCCAGTCCCAGTAATCGCATCTGGTGGAGTGGGAAATCCGAGTCATATGGCAGACGGAATCATAAAAGGTAAGGCTAGTGCCGTTTTAGTAGCGAGTATTTTCCACTTTGGGGAATGTACAATACCCCAAACTAAGAAAGTGATGGAAGCAGCGGGAATTCCCGTTCGTCTGTAAAAATTTGTTATTTCTTCTTTACCCAAGAGGAAAATGCCTCTGAACCAAGTCGAGAAATATCTTGCTTCCCACTCGTAGTAACAACATTTCCATCTGGATCCAGTACGATCAGGTAAGGAATATACTCCACATCGAGAGAAAGACTAAGTTCCCGAGCTTCCTCTGATTGATTTTTTAATGCAAGCCAAGGCATCTTATACTTCTTCATGTAATTTGCCTGTGCTTTCGCACTCCCATCTGAACCTACTAAAACCACCTCAAAATTTTCTTCGTTCTGGTCTCGAAATTGAACTAATTTTGGAGTGAATGTACGGCATGGACCACACCAGCTCGCTGAAAAATAGAGTCCAATATACTTTCCTTTTAATTCATCTAATAATACTTCATTTCCATCGGTATCCAATAACTCGCTTGGTAAGGTTACTTTCTTTCCAGATACCGTTGTTTCTTTTGCCACTTCCTGTGACTGCGAGAACAAGTGGATTCCATAAGTAAGTACTCCAATAAACCCGAGGGTCAGAAGAAGTCGTAAAGGATTTTTCATGATTTTATAATAGAATGAATTGAGTTGGACTCCAAGCATTTATAAATGAATATCAAGAATCTTTTTTTGAAAGTAAATTACTAAAATCTCCAATATACTGGAGTGCTAATCGATCTAATTCGAACTCTTTCGCCTTTATTAAACAACGGGAAGAAAAAACCATATTCTGACTGGTTGCCTGTATAGACTTAAGGAGAGTTATAGAAAGACTACGAACTAAATCTTTCGATCGATGGTCAAAAATGTACCCATTCTCGTTTTCTTCGACCAGATCCTGGAAACACTCCAATGAAGAGACCAAGGGAACACATCCACAACTCATTGCTTCCAAGACAGCGAGTCCAAAGGTTTCTCCCTTTTCCGCAAGCGAAGGATATACAAAAAGCCTCGCTTTTTCTAATTCTTTTTTTAATTCCACTGATGAAAAAGTAGGTTCCAGGATTTCAATTTGAGGACCACAGTCTTGAATCGCATTGGTTACTTTAGATAAATAGTTTTCCCCTCCACCCCCTTGCTCTGTTCGCCATGGTCCACGAATCAATAATTTCCAGTCCTTACGATCAGCTAATGGAATATTCTTGAAAGCATTAACTAGCTCGAAAATTCCTTTCTCCGCATGTATTCTACCAAGATATAAAATTGTTTTAGGCCGTTTGGAATACTCATAATTGCAGTCGATATTCCAACCTATAGGGTACGGTAAAATACAGATATCATCGGAGCGCTTGGGTACTTCATTTTCTACCGCCCGGGCAATCGCGCTAGTCGGGACCTGAAAGCGACTTGCTTTGGTATAAAATTTCAATTGACCCTTGGGGTATCGACCCACATGCACGAATATTTTTCCATATTTCTTTTGCGGTAATAAAAGTGGGGCCCAAAAAGTATGGGTCACCAAAATATCAGCAGGTGGTAAAACACTCCTTACTTTTAAAACATAAAGTAACTCCTTTAATTTTAAAAGGTATGGATTCTGTACACTTTTAAAGCCCCTCACCCTTAAATGATGAACCGCTCCGATATACTCATTATCCGGAAGCTCTGGGTGTCTTTTTGAAATATGGGTGACATTGTGACCAGCTGCAACAAAAGCTTGCCCTAGTACCTCCCATGCTTTCTCAATCGCACCACCCTGAATTGCTGGTACTGGGAAAAAAGCACCCTGTAAGATTGTTATTTTCATTTTACGAACTCTTAAGATTACATACAATAACTCTTGGGTAGAATAGAAATTATCTTTTCTACTGTTTGAGATATATGTAACTTTTCACGAAAGCATTTTGTGGTATTTGCCAAACATCTGGCATGGGAATTAAATACCCATTGTTGGATCAAATGATCAATACCTGCCTGGTCGTCGTCTGAAACAATGCCAGCACCAGATTCGAGGACCTCCCGCCAAAGGTTGACTTTGTTAGTAAGAAAAACCGGGGTTTCCACGGAAAGTGCCTCGGCAATCACCATTCCAAAATTCTCTTGATGAGAAGGCAAAATTAAAGCATCTGCTATACGTAATGCTCCCCATTTTAAATCACCTTTTAACATTCCCGACCAAACAATTTGCTTACTATTCTTATGCGATCGTTCTTTTAAGTATTTTATATAAGGGTCAGTATTATCTAATGGACCAGCTAAAAGCAGAATATCATTTTTTTTAGATTGTTTTAAAAATGCATTAATCAATAAATCCACCCCCTTTTTGGGATGAAAACGACCCAAATATAAAAGTACCTTTTTATTTTTTAACTTTGGAAAAAGAGAATAAATAGCTTTGAGTTGAGTATCTTTTTGAGATGGAGGTTCGCTCACTCCCAAACCGGTAATAATTTCATTTGCCTTGTAAGGCTTAAATGTTCTCTGAGCCAATCTCCGCTCTTCTTCAGTCGTAAAACAAACCTTATATGCATCTCGTAAAATTTTCCCCTGTCTCCAATACCAATAGATTTGTTTTTTTACATGCTTAAGAGGGTAAGCTTTTTTAAACCAAGGATCTAGCATACCATGGGGAAAAACCATGTAAGGAGTTTTATACTTTTTGGAACAATTCCAAGCCTTTACTACTGGCCATTGCCATAAACCATGAGCAATTACAATATCAGCACCCTTGTAATCACCCTCTTTGTGTGAGGAAATAGAAGAGGAAATATTTTGATTTTTTAATTCTTCATTTAGTCGTAATACCGCTTCCGCAACCCCACCCGTTTTTGGGTCCAAGGATTGGATCAAGTGAACCACTTTTATCACATTAAAATATTTAGTTTTTTACTAAAAGGGTTCCCATGTTCCAGTATTATAAAGATAAAGATAAGATTTATCTAATTTTAGTGTCTTACCTGTGTTAGAATTTGTAACGGTAGAACCTTTTTTATAAAAACGAACCCAATTTGATTCGTTATTACTATAAACCAAGTTCCCAAGGTTGTTCCCGAAATTATCCTTGTTATCATTAAAATAAGACGAACCAGTCCATAGCCATCCTAGTCTTGCAGAATAAAACCAAAATCTCGATTGGGAAACTCCAGCAATATATATCCACCCCAAGTCTTCATGGAAGACCCAGGGGAAATACTGATCCATGAAATTTCCAAACCAACTTTCTGATTTCCAATTAGGAAATTCTTCGCCAAGAGTTTCAGAATTGTCCCACATCAAGTTAAATCGTTTGGTATACCTATGATCTGCTAAGATTTTTCGTATTGCATCAGTGGTTGATAAACTAATTAAAGGAGTTATGTCTGCATCAGTCAAAGGATCGGCGTTCCCCTGCCAAATAGAATGCATTAATGTTGCCAGCTTGAAATATGTATTCTGATATGGATCAGTACTCAAAAGGTATGGAGTCCTTTTTTCGGTTATTTCCTTTGCCATACTGTACACAAAATCTACAGCAACCTCTCCATTTTCAAACCCAAGTGTTCGAAGGTAGGTCCAATTGGGGTGAGTAGTTGGAACAGCACCAGCTGGTGCACCTACGGCGACGCTTGATCGATATTCACTACGACTTAAACTTACGACGAAACTGGGGGGATATGGAACTGTTGGGTCCCAGGTGGGTGCCGCCGAACCTGACGCTACTGAATCTCTGCGGGCAGGTGAATCAACTTGTGTTACATTATTAGTACGCATAAACTCCCAATAGTCGCTTTCATATGTCGCCCAATATTGTAACATTTTGAAAGATCCTTGAACTAATTGCTGTAAACTGGGTTCCCTAGAATATTTATTTTTAAAACATCTTTTAATAAATTCATACCTATTCTCAGTAAAATTAACGATTCTGGATGAACTGTAATCTCCCACCAAATATGGAACGGTCCCATATCTGAACTTGTAAACTCCACTTGCAAGTTCAGAATCTATATAACTTTTTAACCATTCAGGTGAATTTCCAGAAGTTGAAGCCCAAAGACTGGTATCGGAGACAAATTTTTTATATTCTGAATGCCACACTCCATAAAGAACTTTATGGGCTGCAACCATATCAATCCTATCTGCAAGCACACCTGATTCTGTCATACTATTAATCCAAGAGGGAATATCAGTTTGATTAGTTTTTTCTATAGCAAAAGAAATTTCTTCACTGTTTGGAGCATTTCCGGCTATATCCGCGTAAAGGCTGAGCAAGCTTGAATTTTCGTTTACCCAAGGAACGGGTTCTGTAATTTCGAAATTTAATACATTGGAAATGTTTAAGGGAATATACCCATTTATTCCTTCCATTTCAAATAATGCATATACTGATATAGTACCACTTGTCTTGGCATACTTATCAAACTCCACTTCAAGAGCAGTTTCATAATCAATGTACTTAAAAGTTCCAGAGGATGAAGTTATTGGGTTCCCATTTACCCTTGCAAATGGAAAACCATTAACAAGGAAATGTACTGATTTCACTTTTTTTAAATCTTCAGATGAGCCTGTCATTGTTCCTCTTATTGTTACAACTTGACCATCCAATAATTCGTTTTGAGATACTCCAGATAACGAACTTACAACATCAATAGTTAAATCAGGAAACTCTTGGGCAAACTGTACACTACCGTAAGTACTTAAGATATAATATTTATCGTTCAAATCAAGAGCAACAGCGGTTAAATCCCATGCTTTAAGAGAGTTTTGATTAATTAAGTCTCTTGAAGGGGGGGAAAAGTTGACAAAATAAGGTGATTCGGTTTGATCGGTTCCTAACTTTTTACCATTGAGGAAAAAACTAACTTTTTTAAGGTTCGGTTCCTGTCCATTTTCTCCCAAAAATAATGCACGAACACTCATTGTTGAGCCTGATGAAACTAGAGTTCTAAAAGGGTACACTTCAAAAAAGCTTTTAGAATCGGCTGCGGATTGGCCGTTATAATATCCTCTCGCAAGAAACAAGTTACTGATTTCAGAATTATTAACCATTTCTTTAACTCTTGATTCCGTGTGTGGACCCGTAACCTCAAAATCAATAAACTCATTGGTTGTGATTCCCGTTACAGGGTTTTCAATTAACTCATACTGCGGGTTCATTATAAATATGGTTCGAGTTGTTTCAGATGGTTCAATAAGTAATTCACCGCTTATAATACTACTTGCGCTCTTAACCACATTAATTTCGATTGGTTTTGAAAAATACTCATTGTCTAGATCATCAATAATAGAGACTCTTACAATATGAAGTCCAAGAAGGCCGTTATTTTCCCATGGAATATTTTGATTTATTTCTTGGCTTCCGGGAATACTATTTGAAATACTTGTGGCTTGTTCATTATTTACATAGAGGTTTAATGATTTAATCGATCCATGTGAAATAGAAGCATTTACATAAACGGGAAAATTAGAATTCAAGAGGACCTCATTTTTAACCTCGTCAAGTAATTGGGACGATATATCAATTTGAAATTGCGGTTTACTACTTTGGGGAATTTCAAATAATTTTAAATCTCTATAAAAAATATCCCTATTTAGGTTTCTATCCTGTGGATCTTGATTTGAATTCCCAAAGATCAATCCGCCCATCCCTCCTGCATCTGAACTGTAGAAAATGTAACGTCCGTCACTACTCAAAGTTGGGAAACGACTTGATGGCATATTTGAAGATGTCAAATAATTCGTAGGAAATCCGAATTTATTAATATTTGCCCTGTAATTTTTAGATTGTGCTTCATCAAAAATATAAATGTCGTCTGTAATAAAATCTTCTTGAAATTGTGACTGCACTCTACCATTTGAATCAGTCGTAAGGTTAGATACAGAAGTAACTTCCGAGAGTCCATAAATTATTGGAGCAGGTGTAACTTGAATGGCTACTCTAGTAAACC
>JGI20157J14317_10000933_pt1 | contig 28384 bp, 27 predicted proteins | sample COG_07_FD_14317 | JGI IMG/M metagenome (IMG submission 14317)
GCAGTTGCTGCACATGGTCCACTTTGCAAACCCCCGCCCTATTAAAAGTTTAGTTTTAGTTTTAGTTTGATCGAGCTTCAGTTCAATTCAATAATCTATGCTATCCGCTCGATCCTTAATACGCGTGAAACCTTTGAATTCGGCTAAGTCTATCGGTGCACATTCAAGTTTTGTTTGGCCTAATCCTGCTTCATCAACACATTGCGTATAAGCAGCACAAAGATACCTAACATGCCGCCCAGCACGATGGACAAGGCCAATATTAATGAGGTTTTCGTGTTACTTTCATATTCTATCAAGGCTATATCATAGCTAGCCGCAGAAAATTGGTCAGTGCCAATCGGCGTATTGGCAAAAACTTCCTCTGCCCTCTCAATAGTCGGGTCTTGCTGTAGTTTGAATATGTCCCTGTCAATTATAGTTAGAGAAGGGATAAATCTCTCAGGAGATTGTCGTGATTGAAGGCTTTTTATTTCTTCTTCGATGACCAAAAAACCTCTCAAGTAGAGTGGGGTTTCATTAACATCTTGTGACAGAAGATATGAACCAATATCGTCTTCTTTTTTAGCCCCTGAGCCAAGGTTAGTTATGTCCATAGCCTCATTTATATCCCTTTTCTCAAGAGGCAAGGGTAGATAAACTGAAGAAACATTCTTATTGGGCATTGATGATAGTGACCCAACTGATAATTTTATAGAACGAGCAAGCTTGGCTTGCTCATCTAGAATGGCCAACCTCGACTGAATGTCAGTTTTATATGAGGCCAAGGCAAGCTTTCTGCTTGAATTAAGATCTTTTAAAGAGAATTTAATTCTTCGAGCACTTTCAGTTTTTCGTCGCTGAAAGCTTTTCACTAAGTATTTATTCACATTCTGATTAGACTGAATTAAGGCATTATTAACAATTTCGTTCATCAGTTTTGGCTTTTGAGTGGTAAATCTCAGTATAAAATTTGTATCGTTTGTCTTCTTTGAATTAGGCGAAATGGAAAATGTATTCGCAGTAGCTCGTATCCGAAAAGCAAACTCCTCATCGGTTTCATCTTCTTGTTGCGTAATAAAATTAGAGGATTTGATAGATTGTTCTAGGCTGTCTAAGGACTGAAAATCATCTAAAAACCTATTCAGTAATGATGCTTGATTAACTAAAGGCATGAATTCAGTTGTATTAAGTTCCTCGTACAATTCTACTTTCATGAGAGGCAACGCTGATATTTCAAGGCTAGCTGTATAGCTTTTTGGCGTTATCATTAAATAAGCGATGCCTAAAGCTAAGGTCGCTAAAGTGACCCCGATAACCAGCCATTTGCCTTGCCATAGGGCACGGATCAAATCTGCGAGGTCAATTTCATCATTGAAAGCTTGGCTTTGTTCTGGGGAGTTTGGCATGGTAATTTCAACGATTCCTTATTATTTCAATTACTTAAATTAGTACTATTCAAGGGTTCGCGTTAGTAGCTCATCCTTTTCATCTAAAAGCATGCGCTACTAGCCGACGATAGACACGTCTTCAGCTTGAATGCCTTTGTCACTTTCAGTGACGCTAAAGCGCACTCTTTGGCCTTCTAATAAGGATCGGTGGCCTTTGCCACGGATCGAGCGAAAATGAACAAATACATCGTCGCCTTGGTCACGGGTAACAAAGCCAAAACCTTTGGTGACGTTAAACCATTTAACGGTACCTGATTCACGGTTAGGATCGTCGTCCATTTCATCCCACTGGCCATCTTCTTCTGCACCTTGAGAAATAAACTTAACGCCGGTGGCCAAGGTGGCAATCCAGAACATGACAAAAATGACAGCCACAGCTAACTCATATTGGGTCTCAACAATGTTCAAACCTTGTAGCACGGAGTCTAAAATGGGGGGTAATGCCAAAGCGGCAATTAAACTAATAATGAAGCTATAAATAAATAATGTGCGTCTCATAATGGCTCTGTATCTCTAATTTTATTGTTTTAAGTAAACCTATTGCACGACACCCGTTTTGGTTGTGGATATGCTAGCCAGATTAAAGGCGGTACAATGGTGCAAGGTTATAGAAAAACCAGCACCCAATCAAACACTTGATCTATAAATGTGTGTTTTTTTTGCAACTTCTTGAGAATTTTATGGATAATGCCAACGATATCGTCGAATTACAGCAACAAGTTGCGTTTCAAGAACAGACCATCGATGCGCTTAATGAAGTCGTGAGCCGTCAGCAGCAAGATCTCACAAGGCTAGACCGTGCGCTCGCGTTGCTAGCACAGCAGATGGCGAGATCTGCAGCAAGCTGCAGATGCAGGGCCAGGGCATGCCGAGGTGCACCAACCACCACCGCATTATTAGAGCATAAGTTTTAGGGCATAAGCTTTAGACTAGTGGCTTTAAGATAAATTGCTTTGAATTACATGGGTTTGACATAATTCAAACNATGCCAGCCCNCTTACTCGCCCTCTTGGCCTTTAATCACTTTATAGCAATAACTTTCCACCTGGCTATTTGCTAAAGCTCTTATTGACGTATATATCAAACCGATTAGCTTTGCCTTCAAGCCGATAGGTAGGCTTTTGCTCAGCAAGATCTGGCGCGATACGAGGACGTTTAACCACCACCCGATGACTGGCTAAGGCCAGCGCTGGGCCTAACAGGTTATCTGCGTCGGTATCACTGCCCACAAGTTGCCTAAATAGCGCCATTTCTTTTTTGACTTGGGCAGATTTACCCGCATGAGGAAACATGGGGTCTAAGTAAACCACTTGCGGTGCAAGGCCCTCCCATGTGGCCATGACAGATAAAGCGTGGCCTTGTTTTAGGGTCATGCCAGCCACAATGTCACCCACATCAATGTCTAACTCACCCCGAGCTAATCCATCGACCAAAAGGGCTCTTATGGCAGGCTGACGCTCCACCATAGACACTTGACAGCCTAAACTTGCCAACACAAAAGCATCACCACCTAACCCTGTGGTTAAATCAAGCACGCTGGGGCGCACAGAACCTTGTACTCCCACAGCCTTTGCAATCTGCTGCCCTTTACCCCCACCAAACACTCGGCGATGACGGGCTTTACCTGCAGCAAAATCAACACGCACGGCACCACTGCTGCCATCCATTGGTTCTAAGCCAAGGCCTAAGGAGGTGATGCGCATTACAAAATCGTACCCCGTGTTGTTTTTTTTGATCACGGGCACACCCAACTCTGCCGCCAGTGTGGTTTCTAACAATTGGTGCCCACCCGCAATGACCGCTAGCTTAGGGTGGGTAGAAGCAACCAACATAAGCCCACTCCCAAGACAATACGGTAAATCACAAAAGGCCACATGCCTAAAATACTAATGATCTGCATAAACAACACAATACAGGCCCATGCACTGGCAAAAGACACACCAAAAGCAAGCAGCATAGGCACCCAATCAATGGTAACAGGGCTAATAACTAATTCAAGGCTCATTAAACTAGAGGCGGCTAAGATCACAGGAATAGACATTAAAAATGAGAAGCGGGCCGCGGCTTCGCGGGTATAGCCCAACATGAGGGCAGCCGTCATGGTAATACCCGAGCGTGAAGTGCCTGGCACTAAAGCCAAAGCTTGGGCCAGGCCAATAGCCAAAGTGTGTCGCCAACTCATAGCAGCCAAATCATGCTGACGGCGGCTGCGCCAGTCGGCCCATCCCAGTAATAAGCCAAATCCAAGGGTCGTTGCAGCCACTACCCACAGGGCTCGAGCATTTACTTCAATCCAGTCCTTAAGCACCAAACCAAAGAATACTGCGGGTAAGGTCGCAACAATCAACATCAGAGCTAAAGTGGCCTGCGGGTTCAAGCTCTTTTCTTGCTGCCATTGCCATAAGCCCTGCACCATACTGATGAGATCCCTGCGCAAATAGATCACCACCGCCAGCAGACTGCCCAAATGCACGGCAACATCAAAGGTTAAGCCCTGATCAGGCCAACCTAATAATAAACTTGGGAATAATAAGTGAGCCGAACTGGAGATGGGTAAAAATTCGGTGAGACCCTGAATTAAAGCAATGCTTGTGGCTTGAATCCAATCCATGAAAACTCCTCAGTGGGGCGGCAGGCTACTGATAGCGAGGTAATTTCTGCCATGTGACTTCATCACGCAAGTATACAGGTAACGCATCTTCGGGTGCACACTGGCGTCCTAGGGCAAAATCAGCCCCCGCTAAACGGGCCATTTCTAATGCTCTTGGCTGCACATTGGGGCTCACTGATTGAGCTGCCGCAATAATTGCTGCAGGCATATCAGCCACTAGCATGCCACTTCCACCAGCAGCAAAGGAGGCATTAACCACCGCCACTTGGTCAGGAGCACAGACCCTTTCTGGCCCTTGAGGTAGGGCCAAATCGGCATGGGTTTCGTCGATGATATATTCACCCCAATACACCTCTCCCATACGCGCATCTAGGCAGCAGGCGAAGGCAGGTTGTGCAGTTTCACTGGGCTGATACATGCGCAAAGCGAGAGCTGCAAGGGTCGATACGGGAATAACTGGGCAATCGATTCCAAAGGCTAAACCTTGGGCTACACCAGCTGCAATGCGGATACCCGTAAAGGAGCCTGGTCCACGACCATAGGCAATGGCATCGAGGCTAGACATGTTCACGTCGGCCTCTAGCAATAAGCTTTTAATCATAGGCAACAAACGCTGGGTATGCTGGCGCTGCGCAGTTTCTTCGTGCCCGATTAATAGACCTGCATCACTCCATAGGGCTACACTGCAAGCACTACCAGAAGTGTCTAATGCCAATATGTGAGTCATGGTTATTTACTGATCTAGCGCTGCAAAAACAGCTGCTTTAATATCACTCACGGTGCCCACTCCTGAGATATAGTGGTGGACTGGCGCTATTGGGTGAGCAGCAGCACGAAGACCCTTATAGAAATTGATTAAAGGCCCTGTTTGCCTGTGGTATATGCTTAAGCGCTGGCGTACCGTGTCTGCTTGATCATCAACACGTTGCACCAAGTCGTCCCCAGTGACATCATCTTTGCCTGCTTGTTTGGGGGCGTTGAACATTAAATGATAGGTTCGGCCTGAACCTGGGTGTACCCGGCGACCACTCATGCGTTTAATAATTTCGGCATCGGCAACATCTATTTCAACCACGGCATCAATAGCAATATGAGCATCGATTAAGGCTTGAGCTTGGGGAATCGTGCGAGGAAAGCCATCAAACAAAAAACCCCGACTACAATCGTCATGAGTCAGACGGTCCTTGACTAACTTAATAACTAATTCATCCGACACTAATTCACCCTTGTCCATTACTGCTTTGGCTGTTCGGCCTAACTGTGTGTCGGCTTTTATCGCAGCTCGAAGCATGTCACCGGTGGATATTTGCGGGATCCCGTACTTTTCAGTGAGGTATTGTGCCTGCGTGCCTTTGCCGGCGCCAGGCGCTCCCAAAAGGATTAGCTTCATGACTTAACTCCAAAAATTTAAATTCTGTGGCTGCTACTTAATAACCTAATCGATGTATCATCGATCTAATTAAGGCGCCTTAGCAAAAGGACAAAGAGGAACAAAAGCACCAACAAACACGCTTCAACCCTGTTTAATAATGACGATCCGCTTGCTAAGAAACCCACTGATGAAATCCAACCCCAATTTGGCCGCGTAGTTTAACTAAAACTCTGCTCCAGTGCCATGGCGGTCTAACTAAATTCAATAATAGTGATTATAAGCCCGCGACTTTAGCGGCCTTCCAACCCGCTTCCATGCGCTCTAAACCCACACTTTCCAATGATTCACCCGCCTCTACTAACTGCGTTTCTAAGAAACGAAAACGGCGTTCAAATTTAGCGTTAGCGGCACGCATCACTTGCTCTGGATCTTGCTTTAAGTGACGCGCCATATTCACACAGGCAAACATTAAATCGCCCAATTCTTCCAGGGTGTGATCTTTATCTCCACTGGCAAAAGCTTGCTCTATTTCTTCTAACTCTTCTGCCATATTAGCCAAAACAGGAGTTACATCTGGCCAATCAAAGCCTACATTGGCTGCGCGCTTTTGCAACTTTGCACTGCGCTGCATGGCTGGCAAGGCATTAGGCACATCATCTAACACCGAGTGCTGATGTTTGGCATCACGTTCAGCCTGTTTGATAGCTTCCCACTTCTGCAAAACTTGATCGGCATCCAAAGCTGAAGTGCCTAACCCGGCTTCATCAGCCGGTGGGAAAAATACATGGGGGTGACGGCGAATGAGTTTATCTGACATCGTTTGTGCCACATCGGCAAACTCAAAACTGCCCTCTTCACGGGCAAGTTGGCAGTAAAACACCACCTGAAATAACAGGTCGCCTAACTCATCCCGCAACTGCATGCGGTCATCCGACTCTATGGCATCGGCAACTTCATACGCTTCTTCAAGGGTATGAGGCAATATGCTGCGAAAATCTTGTTTAAGATCCCAAGGGCAGCCACCCTCTGGATTGCGTAATTGAGCCATAATAGCTAACAATTGCTGCATCGCGTCACCGGTGTTACTGATCGGTTTAACCATTTTTTTGTCGCCTCACATCCAATACGTTAGGTAGTTGACTTATTTTATCTAAAATACGACCCAAAAGTTCCAACCGTGGAATGTCGATGGTCATAGCAATGGTGGCTGAATGGCTCTTTTTATCAATGTCAGTGCTGATATTGCCTAAGTTAACGTTTTCATTGCCTAACACCATGACCACTTCGCTCAACAGACCCGATCGGTCCACTGCTTCAATCACAATGTCGACTGGATAAGTATGCTCACTGTTACCAGACCAGTTGACCTCNATAATGCGTTGTAGGTCTCGCTCAGCCATATTCATAATGTTGAGACAGTCCTGACGATGCACTGAAACTCCACGAGTGAGGGTAATAAAACCCGTAATCGAGTCCCCAGGCACCGGCTTACAACAATTCGCAATGGTCGTAAGTAGATTGCCGACTCCTGCAATCTGCACATCATTACCCACCGGTGAGGCAGTTTTAGTTTTACCATTTAAGAGACTCAGATCTAACTGCTTTTTAACCTTAAGGCTAGGTTCTACTTGCTGCTGAGCCGCGTTGATCACCTGAGCTAACCGCACATCGCCTGCCCCTAGGGCGGCATACATATCATCCACCTGTTTAAAGTTAATGGCAGTAGCAATTTGATTATAATTGACCCCGGTAATGGCCATACGACGCATTTCACGCTCGATTAATTGACGTCCTGCGGTGGCATTTTTATCTTTATCCAGTTGTTTAAAATAGTGGCCAATTTTGGCTCGAGTTCGACCCGCATGCACATAGCCTAGGTTTGGGTTCATCCAATCACGACTAGGTGCACCACCTTTTGACGTCATTACAGAGACCTGGTCTCCCGTTTGTAGCCGGTAGGTTAGGGGNACGATGCGGCCGTGGATTTTTGCACCACGACAGGTGTTACCCACTTCTGTGTGCACTCGATAAGCAAAGTCAATGGGCGTAGCCCCACTGGGCAAGTCGACCACATGGCCTTCGGGAGTAAACACGTAAATACGGTCCTGCTCCACATCACTTTGAACTTGGCTGACAAATTCTGCACCATCACCAACTTCGTCATGCCACTCTAATACCTGACGCAACCAAGCTAATTTGTCATCGTATGAGTTACCAATATTATTAACGTCTGTGCCTTTGTACAACCAATGGGCACACACCCCAAGTTCGGCTTCGTCGTGCATGGCAAAGGTACGAATCTGAATTTCCACCACCTTACCTTCAGGGCCGATGACTGCGGTATGCAGGGAACGATAGCCGTTTTCTTTAGGGGTCGCGATATAGTCATCAAATTCTTGCGGTATATTACGCCACAAACCATGCACAATGCCCAACGCGGTATAACAGTCGGTGAGTTCCGGCACCAGTATTCGGACCGCTCGCACATCATAAACTTGAGAAAACTCAATGTTCTTTCGCTGCATTTTGCGCCAAATGCTGTAAATGTGCTTGGCCCGTCCCATAATATCAGGCTTAATTCCAGCGCCCATCAATTGTGATGTGAGATCAGCTAATACCCGTTCAATGTAGCCTTGTCGATCCATGCGTCTTTCATCTAAAAAGGAAGCAATTTCTTTATAGGCATTGGGCTGAAGGTAACGAAAGGATAAGTCTTCAAGTTCCCATTTAACCGCACCAATGCCCAGACGATGAGCCAAAGGGGCATACACATCGAAGACTTCTCTGGACACTAGATAGCGCTTTTTTCGATCCACGTTTTTTACGGCTCGAATGGCACAGGTGCGCTCTGCAAGTTTAATGAGTGCAACACGCACATCATCAACTAGCGAGACCAACATTTTGCGTACATTGGTCAGTTGGCCGTCTGATTGACCTAAAATGCTGTCTCGAGTGGGACTTTGTAAGTTACTAATGGCCGCCATTTGCAGAACGCCTTCGATCAGTTGAGCAACAACTGCCCCAAAGCTTTCTTTAACCTGGTTAAGGGTTAATTTATTTTCTCGCACTGCTCGGTAAAGCACAGCGGCCACTAAGGTTTCTTCATTCACTTGTAAGGTCGTCAAAATCTCAGCCATCTCAAGCCCAGTCCGAAAACAGTCCACTTCTTCTGTGGCCCACACATCTTCACTTTTACTGGCATGATCACGGGCTTCTTGGGCCAACTCACAGGCCTGTTGCAAGCGCGAGGTGTCCTCCAGTACCACCTGATTTTGTAAGCCTGCCAGCCAAGCTTGAATGTCGATGTTGCCATCCGCTTGGGTGGGGTGAAGCGCACGTACCTGAACCATGGTTGCATTCCGTCTTAAGTTTGGGCGCTAAGCGCTCTCGTTGTTATGCTTTACTTATTACTGTGCAAGTCACTTAAGTCATTCAAGTAACTCAAGTAAGTGGGAAAGTATTAACCGCGCACAAGCAAGGCCATCACTTCTAAGTGGGGGGTGTGGGGGAACATGTCTATGCAGCCCACTTTAGCCACTCTTAATCCCAGAGTTTGAAATTCTTTCAAATCTCTGGCCATAGATGCCGGGTTGCAGGACACATAAACCACTCTTTCAAGGGGCTGATTTTTGAGCAGCCCAGCAAGGCCTTTAGCTCCTGCACGAGGGGGATCTAATAAGGCTTTATTAAAGGCCTTTTTCTGCCAAAGTTTACGCGCACCTGCATCAAATAAGTCTGCTTGTTCAAAATCAACTTGAGACAAACCATTGGCCTGCGCATTGAGACGGCCTTTTTTAACCATGGCATAATCACCCTCCAAGGCTAATACTGCCACGCCTTGGTCCGCCATACTTGCAATGGGCAGAGCAAAGTTACCGACCCCACTGAATAAATCTAAGACCTGATCTTTAGCTTGAAGTTCCAGCCAATTAAGCGCTTGTTCAACCATGCCCTGATTAACCTTAGTGTTGACCTGCACAAAATCTTGCATAGCAAATCCCAATTCAAGTGGCTGATCCATGCTTGCCACCTGCAAACTGTAGCTTAAATTTTCTGCACTACCGCATAACCATAGGTCATTATGATCCGTTTGCTGGCACACCATGCTAATTACATGCTGCCTACCAAAGGCGGTTAGCAGCCTTTGATCTTCAGGGCTCAACGTGGTCGATATTTTCAAACAAACAAAGACGCCTGTGTNGGCTTGCAATAACTCCACGTGGGTGACCCATTGTGTGAACTCCATAGCGACTAATATGCCATGCAAGGGCTCCAATAAATCAGACAAAGCAGGCTCTAGGACCGGGCAGGCACTAATAGGCACAATGTGCTTATGGCCACTTTGACGAAAGCCCATTAATAGGGTTTTGCTATCAGCAAAATAGCGTGTGGCCAACTGAGCACGGCGTCTATAGCCTAGGCTGTCCCCAATAATGGGTTGCTCCCATTGGCCAGGCTCAATGCCTGCCAAACGACGCAATTGTTCGGCAATAGCGGCCTGCTTAAAGGTAATTTGAGCCGCTGATTCAAGATGCTGCAACTGACAACCACCGCAGGTATCATAGACTGGACAAAACGGCTCAACTCTTTGATCACTGCCTTGCTTCACCTCTAACAAACGTGCTTCTGTGTGAGTTTTACGATCACTGAGCACTTCAGCTTTTACCAACTCACCCTTTAACCCACCTGCAACAAAAATAGTTTTTCCTTGCCAACGTCCAACACCACGGCCATCGTGGCTTAGGTTGTCAAGTTCAATTTGAAGGTGTTTGCCCACAGGTAAAGTAACCACTTCCACGTCTTCTTGAGCGTGAGCTCGCTTTTGTTTCGCCGAGGCCAAAGGGTTTTTAAGTTTGAGTTTGCGCTGCAAAGGCGATAACCGGGCCATGATTAAACAAAGACTCCAGTGGATAAATAGCGGTCACCACGGTCACAAATGATGCACACGATGACCGCATTTTCAACTTGCTTAGACAACTGCAAGGCGCCTGCTACGGAGCCTCCTGAGGACACACCAGCAAAGATACCTTCCTGTTTGGCTAGAGCACGCATGGTGGTTTCTGCTTCGTCCTGACCGATGTCAATAATAGCGTCCACTTTTGCTGCGTCAAAAATACTAGGTAGGTAAGCTTTGGGCCAGCGACGAATACCTGGGATAAAGGCATCCGGCTTAGGCTGTAAACCATAAATCTGCACCTCTGGGTTTTGCTCTTTGAAGTAAGCAGACAACCCCATAATCGTGCCTGTGGTGCCCATAGTAGTCACCATATGGGTAATTTTACCTTGGGTTTGCTGCCAAATTTCTGGCCCTGTAGTACGGTAATGAGCCAAGGGGTTATCACTATTAGCAAACTGGTTTAGCACTTTACCTTCGCCTCGCTCTTGCATGGCTATGGCTAAGTCTCTTGCACCTTCCATGCCTTTCTCAGAACTGACTTCAATTAATTCAGCACCATAAGCCGACATGGACGCCTTGCGTTCTGAGCTCATGTGTGAGGGCATAATCAGCTTAAGCCGATAACCTTTGATGGCTGCCACCATGGCTAAGGCGATACCCGTGTTGCCACTCGTGGCTTCTATAAGCACATCACCTGGTTGGATCTCCCCTCTTTTTTCAGCTTCGTTGATCATGCTCTTTGCCGGGCGATCTTTCACTGAACCTGCAGGGTTGTTACCCTCTAACTTGGCTAAAATAATATTATTGGTATCACCCGGTAGACGCTGTAGACGGACTAAGGGAGTATTGCCTACATAATCTTCGATGGTAGGGAACATGTGCATACTAACCTCTACTTAAAAGTCTTAGCTTAATACGACAAAAGCTAAGGCTTGATCTAATTCGTCGGCAATACTTATGTGGGCTTTTTGACTGCCCAACGTCGCTTGCCGTTTTGCAGCTGCACCGCTTAGGATAAGCAAGGGCGCGCCCATTTCGTCATGCTCTATGTGCATGTGATGCCATGAAATACCACGGCCAATGCCTGTGCCCAAAGCTTTAGCTGCTGCCTCTTTGGCAGCAAAACGTTTCGCCAAAAACGCTGCGGGGCTATAAGCTGCATCAAACTGAATCATCTCTAAAGGCGCAAGAATGCGCTCCGCAAACTTGCGGCCAGAGCGTTCTAGCGCTGCTTCAATGCGCGCAGTTGATACGATATCTGTGCCAATTGCCTTAACCATGATTAATTGCCTTAGGGCTGATTAAACGCGGCTCGGCCGGTGAACTTCACGGGCAGCCAACATTACAGCTTTCATATTTTTTACCGCTTGGGGTAAACCAACGAACAAGGCATCAGCGATCAAGGAGTGGCCAATGTTGAGTTCATTGAATTCAGGAATAGCAGCAATGGCTTCAACATTTTGCAAGTTCAACCCATGGCCACCATTCACAATAAGCCCAAGACCGACCGCATAGGTTGCACCTTGAGCGATGCGGGCTAGTTCAGCATACTGCTGAGCTTCACTAGTGGCGTCAGCATAAGCCCCCGTATGCAACTCTATCAGTTCTGCTCCCGTGCGCTTGGCGGCGGCTATTTGTTGCTCATCCGCGTCAATAAACAAAGACACTTGAATACCGACGGCTTGCATGCGCTGGCATGCAGACTTAATTTTGGCTTCTTGAGAGATGACATCCAAGCCACCTTCTGTCGTCAACTCTTGCCGCTTTTCAGGCACTAGACAGACATACACGGGCCCAATTTCCACCGCTAAATCCACCATGGCATCTGTGACAGCCATCTCAAAATTCATCCGCGTCTGCAGCACCTGAGCCATGACCCGCACATCACGTTCTTGAATATGACGCGCGTCCTCACGCAAATGCACCGTAATGCCATCAGCACCCGCCTGTTCTGCGTCTAAAGCCGCTTTGACTGGATCGGGATAGCGCGTGCCCCTCGCTTGGCGCAATGTCGCCACATGGTCTACGTTTACACCCAATAGAATTCGATTTGGATCAACCATCTTTTGTGTTCTCCTGATGGTGCCTAAGCTATATATAGGCACACTATGCTCAACTATTTGTTCACTATGGGTTGGAATAAATTACGGCTTTGCAGTGGTTTACCACCCAATAACTGGTCTATGTTAGCCCGCGCCATATACTTTGCCACTTTTAGACAGTCTTTATCGGCATAGTTACCAACCGCTATTTTTAGTAACACTTCTCCACTTATGGAAACAGGATGACCTAAACCATTGGACGGAACTTGATGTAAACAAATGCCTTGCAATGGGTGCAGCTGATAGTGGCACTCGGCCACCACAGGTTGGGCTGTTATATAGTCTTTATCTAGCACCATATGATACCCCAGTTCGTCCATGAGGTGGACCTCAAAAGGACGCAAACACGCTTCTATGCCTTCATTATTAGCCAACTGATTGAGCAGCGATTGGTAGTAGGCAAATAAATTGGGGTAGGGATCATCAAGAGCCAGTAACTTAAGCAAGAGTTCATTCACATAAAGACCACTGTAAAGACCATTACCTAAAATACTTAACGGCGCTCCAGCGCTCTCTAATTGCACACTGGTGCGCAGTTCGCCACGCCCAGTAAAACTCACCATCAAAGGAGTAAAGGGTTGCACTAAGGCTCGCTTAGCGGGCTGTTTGCCCTGATTTTTTTGTGCGCCCTTAATCATCACTGACACCCGGCCTTGTTTGAGGGTAAATAAATCAGCAATAACACTCGATTCTCGCCATGGGCGACTGTGCAGTACGTAGGCCGGCTGTTGTTCAGTCACCCAAGTTTACCTCTATTTAATCGAGACCGTCATAGCCTAAGCTCTGCAATGCTCGCTCATCATCAGACCAACCACTTTTCACCTTGACCCAAAGTTTAAGCATGACCTTACACTCAAACATGCGTTCCATGTCGACCCGTGCATCCCGTCCAATCTGTTTAATACGATCACCTTTATCACCGATAAGGATACGCTTTTGACCTTTACGCTCGACTAGAATTAACGCACCTATGTGCAGTACAGGTCCATCTTGGGCAAATTCTTCTATTTCTACGGTCATTTGGTAAGGCAACTCATCACCAAGTTGGCGCATGATTTTTTCGCGAATTAATTCTGCTGTAATAAACCGCGCACTGCGGTCAGTCACTTGGTCCTCTGGGAAAAAGTGGCGGCCGTTGGGAAGCTGTTCCAACACGCACTGTTCTAACTGGTCTACTGATGCCCCCGTGTGAGCTGCAATAGGGACTAAAACGGCATTAGGCAGACGTAGTTGCACTTCCTGTAAATAGGGCAGTAAGGATTGCTTATCATCGAGTATGTCAATTTTATTGATGGCTAAAATAACAGGGCAATTGGCCGCTTTAACTTTTTCACACACGTGCTCATCGGCATCATTCCAGCGCGTACGATCCACCATAAAGATGACCAAATCCACGTGCTTTAATGCACTAGATGCGGCTTTATTCATATATCGGTTGATTGCCTTGTCCGCTTGATCGAGATGTAATCCTGGTGTATCCACATAAACAACCTGAACCTCACCTTCGGTTTTAATACCCAAGATCTGATGCCGTGTGGTTTGAGGTTTGCGCGATGTAATGCTAATTTTTTGACCTAAGATACGGTTGAGCAAGGTGGACTTACCCACATTGGGCCGGCCCACGATAGCCACATAACCGCACTTGGTCTTGCTTTCATTCTGGGCTGCTAGCCAAGTATCTAGATCTGTCATGGTATATTTTCTGCTATAACGATTCTTGACCAAGCTGCTGAAGTGCAAGGGTGGCTGATTTCTGTTCGGCGATACGGCGGCTTGACGCTTCCGCTTTGGTGGGTTTATCCAATAAACTGCTGTGGCACTCTATGACGAACATTTGCTCGTGATCTTGCCCCTTAACATCAATTAAGGTGTATTCAGGCAGGTCTAATTTCTTTGATTGTAAGTATTCTTGTAAGCGTGTTTTAGGGTCTTTTTGCGTGTCAGACAGGCTTAAATTTTCAAGCCGAGAGGTAAACCAAGCTAAAATACGCGCTTGGCAAACTGCCATACCCGCATCTTTATAAATCGCGCCTATTAAGGCTTCCGTTGCGTCTGCAAGAATCGACTCACGTCTTTGACCACCACTTTTTAGCTCACCTACACCCAGCTTCAAACAAGGGCCAATGTGCATTTCTTGCGCCAATTGAGCCAGTGTCACACCTTTGACTAAACCTGCACGCAAACGACTTAATTGACCTTCTCGTGCCTTAGGAAACTTCTCAAACAACGCGTTAGCAATAACAAAATTAACGATGGAATCACCTAAAAATTCTAAGCGCTCATTATTGTAGTGGCCACATGAGCGGTGAGTAAGCGCTAACTCTAATAATTTATGATCGGCAAAAGAATACCCCATAGCCGCACACAAGGCATCTATTTTTTGCTGATAGGCGGTGGCCGCTGGTGCTTTCATATTAATCTATGCTGCCCGCAGTACTAAAATTGGGCAAACTAAAGAAACTGTCCCAATGCAACCAAACCGCGACCGCTTTACCCGTAATATTGGCTTCTGGCACAAAACCCCAATAGCGACTGTCATTGCTGCCATCTCTGTTGTCACCCATAGTAAAATACTGGCCGGGTGGAATTGTAATACTGCCATTTTTACCAGGGTTTTTGTTACGCCAAATCAGGTGTTCCACATCACCCAACTGCTCTAAGTAAATTTCTGTGGTGGGCGATGCATCAGCCACATAGGTTTGAGCCATTTGTTGGCCATTAATATAAATGACCTTATCGCGTAACTCCAGGGTATCCCCTGGAACTGCTACTACCCGCTTAATATATTTGATCGCTGGGTTTTTGGGGTACTTGAAGACCATCACATCACCCGCTTTTGGCTCATTGTAGTCCAACACCTTAGTGCCTAATACTGGCAACCGCACACCATATTCAAACTTATTGACCACAATAAAATCACCTACGGTCAAAGTGGGTAGCATGGAGCCCGAAGGGATTTGATAAGGCTCCATAAAAAAAGATCGTAGCACAAGCACAAAGGCCAACACGGGAAAAAATGAACGACTGTATTCGGCAAACATGGATTCGCGCATGAGTTCAACTTGCTGCGCTTCAGGGAGTTCTCCACCCGCGCGAGTGATGGCCAATTCTAAGACTTTAATGCGGGCTGGTTTCCATAACCACACGTCTAAGGCATAGCCCACACCAAACACACCCACAAGCAAGGTCAGCAGCAATTCAAAATCAAAGTCCATCATGGTTTATATACCCTCTATCTCTGTTAGCCAGCCACTAAATAATCTAGTTGAACTATCTACTTGAGCTATCTACTTTAACTATCTAACTTAAGTACTGCTAAGAAGGCGTCCTGTGGGATTTCTACACTACCCACTTGCTTCATACGCTTCTTACCCTCTTTTTGTTTTGATAACAGTTTCTTTTTGCGGCTAATATCTCCACCATAACATTTAGCTGTGACATTTTTACGCAGCGCTTTAACCGTGGTGCGAGACACAATATTGCCACCAATGGCAGCTTGAATGGCCACGTCAAACATTTGCCGAGGTATTAACTCCTTCATTTTTTCACATAATGCTCGGCCCCGGCTTTGGGCGTTATCCCGATGCATAATCACCGCTAAAGCATCCACTCGCTCACTGTTAATGAGAATATCCAAGCGCACCAGTTTAGCTTCTTCAAAGCGCACAAAGTTGTACTCTAAGGAGGCATAACCTCGACTCACAGATTTAAGCCTGTCAAAGAAATCTAACACGACTTCGCTCATGGGCATGTCATACGTCAAGGCAACCTGAGTCGCAGTAAACTGCATATTTTTTTGCACACCGCGTTTTAACACGCACAAAGTGATCACGTTACCCAAGTGTTCCTGAGGCACCAAAATATTAGCCTCCACAATAGGTTCACGCATCTCAGCAACGCCACCCATATCCGGCAATTTTGATGGATTATCGACGTAAATCACTTTACCGTTATTTAGTTCTAGTTCGTATATTACTGTAGGCGCCGTCGTTAACAGATCAAGGTTATATTCGCGCTCTAAACGCTCTTGAATAATTTCCATGTGCAACATGCCCAAAAAGCCACACCGAAAACCAAAGCCGAGGGCATCAGAACTTTCTGGCTCATAAAACAGGGACGCGTCATTTAAGCTTAACTTAGATAATGCTTCACGAAAGTCTTCATAGTCATCGGAACTGGTGGGAAATAAACCCGCATAAACTTGAGGCTGAACCTTTTTGAATCCCGGCAGACTTTCAACGTCAGCAGTTTTTAGATGAGTTAGGGTATCACCTACAGGTGCACCATGAATATCTTTAATGCCAGCCACCACATAACCCACTTCACCAGCTCTTAAGACATCTGTTTGAAGTCGCTTAGGCGTAAATATACCAATGTCGTCTACACCGTATTGTATGCCAGTGGACTTCACTACAATCTTATCTTTCTTGCGCAGCATGCCATTCTTAATGCGCACTAAAGACACAATGCCTAGATAGTTATCAAACCAAGAGTCAATAATTAAGGCCTGCAAAGGCTTATCTTCATCACCAGTTGGAGGTGGAATTAATTCAATCAACTGCTCCAATACAGCTTCCATTCCCAAGCCACTTTTGGCTGAGGCTGCAACCGCATCTGAGGCATCAATGCCAATCACTTCTTCAATTTCTTGTTTCACTTTGTCTGGATCAGCTTGAGGCAAGTCCATTTTATTCAAAACAGGAACGACCTCTAAACCGAGCTCTAAGGCGGTGTAGCAGTTAGCTACAGACTGAGCTTCGACGCCTTGGGCAGCATCTACAACTAACAAAGCGCCTTCACAAGCCTCTAAAGAACGGGAAACTTCATAGGAGAAATCCACATGCCCGGGCGTATCGATAAAGTTCAGCTGGTAGGTTTTACCGTCTTTACTGTGAAAGTCTAAAGTGACACTCTGGGCTTTGATAGTGATGCCACGCTCGCGTTCAATGTCCATGGAGTCCAACACTTGCTGTTCCATTTCGCGATCTGACAAACCACCACACATTTGAATAAAACGATCGGCAATCGTCGATTTCCCATGATCGATATGAGCGATAATGGAAAAGTTGCGGATCAGGGAATTGATGGGCATGCGATGTATTCCGAGTTACCCCAACTCAAAAAGCAAAAGTTAGGAGTATAAAAGGGCGGAATTATATCCTAGTTGAAGCTAAAAAACTTCAGCAAGACGGCTTCTTGCCGTTTTGTTAAGGCCATTTGCGTCTAATTTTGCCAGCTGAGTTGGGTGCGTGACTTTTTCAACCTAGTTTTGCATCTGTTGCAATCACTTATGCGCCATCTCGTCGCGCAGTTGTTGATATTGCTGCAACTGTTCGGGCGTTAATAAATCTACGATCTGACCTTCCACATGGGCTCTTTCAATTAAAGCTTCGGCCATTGCTTGACCATGCAAAACACCTATGGCTTGGGCTTTGGCAATATACGCATTACCGCCCAGTTCTAACTGCTCTAATTCTAGCAGCCTGGCTTTGATGGCCTGATGACGAGATGATGTGTTTTGGTGCTGAGTGTGCATGAAGGCCTTAAAAGCGCCCTCTTGTGCTTCTGTCAAATCGAGTACCTTAGCTAAACGACTTAGTCTCAAGCCCCTTTTTAGGCCAGCTCCATGATCATAGGCTATGAGCTCATCTGCATGCTGGCAGCCATGGGAGCCATGGTTGCCTATCACTGCAGCAGCCCTACAGTCTTTTTTGTTATCTGCCTGCGTTAATCCAGAGACTAACAAAACAAGCAGGCCTAGAATCGCTGCAGGCAAGCAAATTAGCTGATGTTTACTCGACATATTAATGCTTTTGCTCCTCAATCATCGACCCTTTCTTAGCTGCCATATTATAGGTATTCAAATGCAAAAATGGGTTTAGGCAATGCAAAGGAGTGCAAAGGCAGCGTGATTTAGGAAACAAAATGATGGCCGTTCAATGATAAAAGTGCCCGGTCACAGGCACTCAGGCACCGCAACACTGCCTATATAGAGCCTATTGGGTGAGCATTATGTTGCGTGGCTATAAAGAATAATGGGCGCATCATTTACACCGTATGAAAAGCGAAAGATCCACCTAATGTGACACCAAGTTAATGATGATTGCCCTTAGTCTACTTGAGCCAAGTTGCCCTTTTCTTGCAACCAAGACTTACGATCACCCGCACGTTTTTTAGCCAGCAGCATATCCATCACTTCCATAGTGCCGTCACCAGCGTCTAAACTTAGTTGGACCAGCCTACGGCTATCAGGCTTCATGGTGGTTTCTCTAAGTTGTGAAGGGTTCATTTCGCCTAGACCTTTAAACCTTTGAACATTAACTTTGCCACGCTTTTTCTCAGCCACAATATGGTCTAACACACTTTGTTTTTCACTCTCGTCAAGGGCATAAAATACGTCCTTGCCGACATCAATTCGGTACAAGGGAGGCATAGCCACATAAACATGACCTGCAGCAACGAGGGGCTTAAAGTGGCGCACAAACAGGGCACACAAAAGCGTTGCTATGTGTAAACCATCTGAATCAGCATCCGCCAAAATACAAATCTTGCCATACCTCAAGCCTTCTAGATTATTTGCCCCCGGATCTACCCCAATGGCTACAGCGATGTGATGAACCTCTTGAGAAGCTAATATTTGGCCTGAATCCACTTCCCAAGTATTGAGTATTTTGCCCCGCAACGGCAAGATGGCTTGAAATTCCCGCTCTCGCGCTTGTTTGGCAGAACCTCCAGCCGAGTCTCCTTCTACCAAAAACAACTCACCTCGGCTTACATCGGTGCCGCTGCAGTCAGCCAGCTTACCGGGCAAAGCGGGGCCCTGAGTAATTTTCTTACGGATCACTTTTTTACCGGCACGCAATCGCTTTTGAGCATGGTTAATGACTAATTCAGCCAGTAATTCTCCTTCGTCTGTGTGTTTATTAAGCCATAAGCTAAACGCATCTTTTACTTCACCAGACACGTAAGCCACAATTTGGCGCGACGATAACCGCTCTTTGGTTTGCCCAGAAAACTGAGGGTCCTGCATTTTTACCGACAAGACAAAACAGCATCGGTCCCATATATCCTCTGGACCAAGCTTTACCCCTCGTGGCAACAAGGCTCGAATTTCACAAAATTCCCTCAGGGCATCCAATAATCCACTGCGCAAACCATTCACATGAGTCCCACCCTGTGACGTGGGTATCAAGTTGACATAACCCTCTTGGGTTAGCTCTCCACCTTCTGGCAGCCATTGCACTGCCCAATCTACGCCTTCAATTTCGCTTTTTCGACTGCCCACAAAAGGCGTTTCAGGCAGGCATTTATAGCCCTCATTGGCCATGTGAAGGTAGTCTTCGAGGCCTTCTTGGTAAAACCATTCATGTTTTTCTTTGGCGGCTGTGGTTAAATCTAAAAAGGTCACTTTTAAACCACTGCAAAGCACTGCCTTGGCTCGCAACACATGTTTAAGCCGTACCACCGAAAACTTAGCAGAATCAAAATACTGAGGATCCGGTGTAAAGGTGACACTGGTCCCCGTATTGCGTTGGCCTACGGTATCTACCACTTCTAACTCGCTAACTTTATGACCATCAGCAAAAGCAATCCGATGCACTTGGCCATTACGCCTAATTTTGACCTCTAAGGCCGAGGTCAAGGCGTTGACAACAGAAATGCCCACCCCATGGAGTCCTCCAGAAAACTGGTAGTTTTTGTTGGAAAACTTGCCCCCTGCGTGCAGACGAGTGAGGATTAGCTCGACGCCACTGACACCTTCTTCGGCATGCACATCTACGGGCATACCACGGCCATTATCGATCACGGTAAGTGATTGATCACTATGAAGGATTACATCAATTTGATCTGCATGCCCAGCGAGCGCCTCGTCAACTGAATTGTCGATGACTTCTTGGGCTAAGTGATTGGGACGACTGGTGTCCGTGTACATACCTGGGCGCTTTTTGACAGGATCCAAACCACTTAATACTTCTATGGAATCCGCTGTATAGTTATCTTGTGCCATGGAGTTACGTTACCGATAGTGTGGTTTTAGAGTTAGCAATAAATAGCATTTGATCGCCAATGAGCAATAATAGCAGAAAATGCTTCACTGCCCAGACGTTTTGCCCTTAGATGCAAAATTTGCTGTTTTAGAGCTTGGGTAGGCGTTGTATTTTAGTATTGACTTGGCCATCTTTTAAAAGGTTAAGCAACCGAAGTCCCGGGCCTAATTCCTCTTGCACCTTAAATGTTTGTTGTTGGCAGGCAAACTGTACGGCACTTGAAGGGGTGGCAAGAAATCGCGTAGCACCCACAAAACGGTCAAGTTGTTGATGCACATGACCACATATAACAGCCTTCACTTGAGGGTTGGATGCAATCAAACGAGTAAACTCTTGAGCGTTACCCAGCATGATATCGTCTTGCCATAAAGAATGAACAGGTACTGCATTATGGTGCATAAATACACACACAGATCGCCCAGCAGCCACTTCTAGCAGGGGCTTCATTTGTGCCATCTGATGGCGAGCAATGCTGCCACCCCCATGACCATCAGGCGCATCTGTCGTATTGAGTATAAGCAACCTCCAGTGGTCATAATCTAACACCCTCAGTTCTTCCACTGGCTGACCGGAAATCTGTTGCATGGTTTCACAGTGGTCATGGTTACCCGCCAACCAAATGCATGGATATGCCAAGCCACTGAGCTTTTTCTGCAATCGCTGATAAGCCGTTGCACTGCCAAAATGGCCTAAATCTCCCGTCAGCACGAGTAGATCCACTTGCGCATTTTGCTGCAACCAAGTCAGGCATTGATCTAAATGAGCATCTGCATCAACACCTTTGTATTGGCTCGACGCATGGGCTTGTAGATGGCAATCAGTGATTTGTGCGATGTGCAAACTCATTAACTGCGCCACTGGCCTTGAAGTCGGGGGTAATGTATCTGCAACCACTGAGTGGCAATAATAGTGGCGGCGTTGGTCAACTGCCCTTGCTCTAACATGTGCCATAGATCTGGCCGATTGATGACCTGTACTTTAATGTCTTCACCTTCAGTGGGTAGCCCATGTATGCCAGCGATCTGACTGGCATCCACTGGAGCACAATAGATAGCTAAACTCTCGTTACTACCGCCTGGTGTGACTAGGTATTTACACACAAGCTCGAGGTCCCTTTGAGCAATAACAGCGCCCGACTCTTCCTTACATTCCCTAACCGCCACTTGTTCAGAAGTTTCTTGGGTATCAATCATGCCTGCCACCATTTCCAGCTGCCAAGGCCCATTCTCATGGGCCATACCCCCCACCCGAAACTGTTCAATTAAAACCACCTGATCTGTTTTGGCGTCGTACATCAGCACCGCGACTGCTGGTAAACGCACCACTAACTCGCGTTGCAGCTCTTTGCTCCAGCCACCCTTGAATAAACGATGCTGCAGTTTGAGCTTAAGTACTTGATAAAAACCATGGTACACAGTTTCTTGATGCCCAATACGCACGTCTGGACGTTTGAATGTAGGTTTATGCATAGTTTATATCAGTCCTATGTTTTATCCCAAACCATCTCTTGGCTCATGGTTTGGGCCAACACTAAGGCATTTTCGACGCAATCACCTAAAGCCACTCCATCACGCCAATTACTGCGCATATGCAAACCGGGGAACTGACTAAGCACCTCATCGACAAGCGCCACCTTATGCAAATGGCCCAAGTCATATTGTGGAATAGCTTTGGGCCATAAACTTTCCTCGTGCCATAGGGGTTGTCCCTTTATGCCAAGGTATGGAGATAACTCACTCACTACCAATTCTGCCCTTTGTTGCGGCGTTAAAGTCATGGCCTGTTGTCCCCGACCACCGCCAATAAAAATGGTGAGCAGATGCTGGTCTGCTGGGCAACGCTCAGAAAAAATACTCGAAGGAAATAAGACACCTAAGGTCTGCTTATTCTCTTTAGTGGGCAACAAACAGCCAAAACCATCAAGGGCATGTTGAATTTGATGCTTTTCAAAGGCCATAGTGATGCTGGCTACAGCAGGGTAATTAATATCCTGTAAAAATTCCTTTGCTCGAGCAAGCAAGGGTTCATCTTTGGTTGCTAAATCGTCTATTAAACGAGCCACCTGAGGCGCTGGAACAGCTAAAACGACCTGTGAAGCTTGCCAAATTTGATCGCCTGACCTGGCTTGATAGCCAAACTCGGGGCTATAGGTCAAACTATCCACTTGAGCATTGAGCTCGACCGCAGGTCCAAGTTGCTGAGCTAATACCTCTGGAAGTTGGTGTAGGCCCCCAGAAAAACTCATCATAGCTGCATCTAAGGGCTCAATGCCTTGTTGTTGTTGCAGCTTTTTATGGCGTGACTTGGCTTTCATTTTTGCCACACCACCGAGTATCATAGAACCATATTCTACCTCTAGGGCATAAATCTTTGGCACTGCAGCGCGCACCGAGAGCCTATCTGGATTGCCAGCAAATACGCCAGAGATAAACGGATCTATGAGCCAATCGAGCATTTCATGGCCTAACCGACGTTTAACGTGTTCGGCAATACTCTCTTCTTGCGTGGCTTTGCCAATAAATGGCTCCATCAACAGTCTCAATTTTCCAGTAATACTCAGCACCCGACTGGTTAAAGCATCAATAATGCCCGTAGGCAAGGCTAACACACGGCCTTTTTTACCAATAAAGCGTCTGTGAGCTGCTTGATTAGCTCGCACAAGGTGGGGTTTTAGCCCTGCCTGCTCGATTAACTGAGCCATAGCCAGACGATTATTGATAAAAGAATTGGGGCCACGTTCCCACTGACAGCCATATTTCTTTACTGTTTGAAGGTTACCACCTACCTGATTTGCTGCTTCCAATACCGTCACAGAAAAACCTTGTTGCTGCAAAAACCAAGCACTTGCTAGACCCGAAATACCAGCACCAATAATGAGTACATGAGCGTCTTGTGCCTCTTGCTGTGGCGGTTTTGGAAGTGGCCCAACCCTATGGTTAGGTGAGAATGCAGCGTTAGTCGTTGGCATAATTTACATCATCTTGTAACAATAGGTTGAGATTAGCAGCTTTGACCTAAATAGGCTTTGATATGATTATCTTTTTGGTGCAAAAAGTCTTGACTGGAACCTTGCCAGTGTACGCCTCCATTAGCAATAAAAACCACAGTTTCGGCGAGTTTCAATACATCTTTGGGCTCATGGGTAACCAACAACACCGTCAGTTGGTGCTGCTCACTAAGACGCTTCACCAAAGTCGCCATTTCTTGCCTTAAGGCGGGATCTAATGCACTAAAGGGTTCGTCTAATAATAACAGCGGTTTACGCCTGACTAAAGCTCGGCCCAATGCGACCCGTTGGCGCTGTCCACCTGAAAGTTGTTTAGGTAAGCGCGCACCCAGACCTTTTAACCCCACTTGAACCAGAGCAGTTTCCACTTGGGCTGTTTCGTCTATTGTAAGTTTCAAACTCGCACGGATTCCCAAAGCTAAGTTGTTAAACACCGACATGTGAGCGAATAAGTTGTGCTCTTGAAACAAACTCGTGACCGGCCTTTGGGATGGTTCAAGTTGGTCAACACGTTGTCCATTAAGCAAAATTTGCGCACTGTCAGATTGGGGTTGAATAAATCCAGCCAGCAAATTAAGTAAGGTCGATTTGCCCGCGCCACTCGATCCCATAATAGCCACCACTTGGCCCACAGGTATTTGCACATTGAAACAAAACTGCTGATCCCCTAAACGACAAATGACCTGCTTAAACTGAATCACCAGAGCCTCCCAATAAACGTTCTAAAACTACAAATATTGCTAAACACAAGCCCAACAAAACCATTGCTGTGACTCCCGCAGCATCACTTTGGTAGCTGCCCAGACGCTGATACATTAGTAAAGGTAAGGTTTGTATATCCGGACTACCAAATAACGCAACCACACCCAAATCTCCAGCTGACATGGCCGCCACTAATGCCAAAGCTAGACCGATGGGCTTACGTAAAATAGGCCACTCTACAAGGCGGAGTCGATGCCAGCCTTGGACATCTAAACTACTGCACAGGCGGTCATAATCTCGAGCAATTTTTAAATAAGCTACCGACAACACTCTTAATATATAGGGCAGTCCCATCAAAGCGTTCACCAGCACCACAATATACAAGTTAATCGCAAACACATTGACGTGAGGGCTCAACCCAATAAACAGTCCCGTGGCTAAGACCAGGGGCGGTACCACCAAAATGATTGAGCCCATCCACTCCACCCCCATTGCAGCATTGGCAAAACGCCGGCGCCAATGCCGCTGAGCTAGCAGCAATCCTGAGGCCATCAGTAAACTCAGTAGGGCCGAACTGAAAGCCACCCACAAACTGTTACTAAAAGCCTGCCATAAACGCAGATCAAGCAAAACATCGACCCAAGCGGTGTTAATACCGGCAATGACGACTGCCATCAAGGGTAACAAGACCAATAAGGTCGCCAAAAGCAGCACTAATGTATCCGCCATAATACCCAGTAAGGACTTGCGATCTGGGCGCATATTTTTAACTGATACTTCAAGACTGACAAAAACATCAATAGGCTTACCGAGACGCAAACCGACCCACAAAATAAAGCCGCAAAAAAACATCTGTAGTAGACTAAGGTAAACGGCCTTAGCCAGATCAAAATCAAAGCGTATGGCTTGAAATATAGCCACTTCGATGGTGGTCGCTTTTGGCCCACCACCTAAGGTCATGACAATGGCAAAGCTGGTAAAGCACAGGGCGAACACAAGTGCGCCTAACTGGGGTAATACGCCTTTGATATGCGGCCACTCAATGTGGCGCCAAAGGTCCATTGACGTCATCCCTAACTGACTTGATAAACGCCATGCTTCAGGGTTTATTGCATCGAAGCGTTGCAGCAAAATGCGTGTGGCTAAGGGTAAATTAAAGAACACATGGGCTAAGAGAATACCCTTTAAACCATAGACATAGCTTTGTGGATCGCCTCCCAACCATGTCCATAACTGATTGAAATAACCGTATTTACCATGCATTAAAACAATGCCAAACACTGCAATAATGCTGGGCACAACCAAGGCCACACTAAAGCAACGTAATAGAAGCCAGCGACCGACAAAAGCTTGTCTGCGAGCTAGGGCACGAGCCACCAGCACGGCCGCCAACAAACTGATAACAGTCGACAAACAGGCCTGCCACCAAGAAAACCAAACCACCCGCCAAGTGTAGGTGTCCATCACATACGCAAGCCACTGAGCTTGGCTTAGATAAGATGAAAAGGCCACCATAGCCAGCAGTAGGGGCAAAAGTACCAGCGCAAAGCTAATACTACTAAACCAAAACCAACGCCTGGGTGACCGTCTTTGTCTCACTGATTTAAGGCCTGTTCCAAAGTCTCTTCTAGAATCGACAAGTGGCGTTTAAGCGCACCCCTTTCTTTCTTTACCAGCGCCGCACCTGCTGCACCCATGGAACTTCTTAGCAGTGGATTCGTGAGTAACTCAGTAATATCAGCCAGCAAACTCGCCTTGGTGGTGACTCTTAAGGCGTGCACTTGTTCGAGTTGGTCACACACTTGGGTGAAGTTGAAACAATTAGGGCCCATCAGTACAGGTTTGCCTAAAGCGGCCGCCTCTAGGGGGTTGTGTCCCCCTGTATCAGCCAAGCTGCCACCCACAAAAACCACATCTGCTCGGTGGTAAAAATGCATCAGCAAACCCATGGTATCGATTAATAGTACGCGCCGTGGGTGAGCGTTATAAGTATCAACATCTACATCTGCTGCAATACCATTTGCTTGGTTTAGCTGGGGCTTTAACTGACTGTACTTTAACCAAGGCAGGCCTGACTGCTGACATAGGTCGGCAACCTCTTCAAATCGCTTTGGGTGCCTTGGCACTAGCACTAATGTACCCTCAACGGGTTCTGGCAACTGTGCCCAAGCCCGCAATAAACTCACTTCTTCGCCACTGCGGGTACTGCCACATACCCAGCACAAGCCATTGGGTACCCAATGACTTACCAAAGCACCTAAGTTATTTAGGTCACTATCCTCTATGACTAAATCATATTTCAAGCTGCCCAGCACTGACACGGAATCAGCCTGTGCGCCTAGCTCTATAAACCGTTGTGCCGTGGTTTGATCTTGTACCAAAAGATGAGTGAGCTTTTGCAGCATGGGNCCCACTAACCATGGCCAGCGAACGTAGGCTTTAGCAGACCTTGCCGACATGCGCCCATTGACCAACAACGTAGGTATTTTTTGGGCCGCGCAGGTGGCGATTAGATTGGGCCATAGCTCCGTTTCCACCAATAACAGGGCTCTTGGCTTGACCCGTCGCAACATCAGCCAATTAGCCAAGCCAATATCGACTGGCAGATAACCACAACTGACTCGTTCGTTATCTGAAAATAGCTGCTGACAGCGGGTTTGTCCTGTAACACTCGTGGTTGTGACCAAGACTGGAAGTTTGAGATCACTAATAATGGCTGTAATGAGGGGGGCAATTGCATTGAGCTCACCCACACTAGACGCATGCACTAACACAGGGTGATGCTGCTTTTGCGGCAACCATCCATACCGTTGCCAGAAACCCCGCCGAAATTCAGCACGGCGCCAAACAAATAACAGATGAAATGCGACCCCAAAAGGTAACACCAGGTAGGATAAACAGGTATAAACGAAGAGAGCCACGGGTACAAAAAAACCTTTTATTTGTTAAACTAATAATAACTCTTATTCTTAGTGACGCCGACAACAATGAAGATCGTCAACCTGATATCCGGTAAAGACTTAGGCGGGCCTAAACAGACCTTTCTACATTACAGTGATAATTTACGCCAATTAGGCCACCAAGTCACTTCTATCATACGCCCTGGAGCACAATTAAAAGCGTTATTAGAGCAACGAAGCCTCGATTATTTGACTCTCGATTATCCCCGCACTCGCTTACCCCTCTTAAAAACCATAGCAGTTAGCCGACTCAGGGGCCTATTTATTCAGCAAAATACTGATCTTGTGATTGTGCACAAACCCATTGATGCTGAACTGGTCCGCGCCGCTCTGCCCACTCATTGTCAACTGATCCTGATTTTACACAGCTACACTGCGCTGGGCATCAAAGCTGCTGATGTGTTAGTTTGCGTATCACCTGTATTAGCTGAGTTTGCCCGTCAGCAGGGTTATACAGGCCCCTTAGTGGTGATTCCCAACTTGGTTGAATTGAATCCGATCGAACCCAACTTTCGCCCACTTCAAGCCACACCGGTGATTGCCACAATGGGCATNTTGCGGCGTACCAAAGGCCAAGACATTTTATTACAAGCTGCNGCTATTTTGCGGCGTCGAAATATTAAATTTAAATTAGTGATNGCAGGAAAGGGCCGCTGGCATAGTAAAGTCAATAAATGGATTAAACGATTTGATTTAGATGCTATTACCCAGCGTTTAGACTGGGTTAGCAACCACGATCGAGATAATTTCATTGATGAGATGGACATTTTTTGTCTGCCCTCACGCAACGAAACTTTTGGTATGGTGGTGATTGAGGCCATGGCTCGAAAACGCCTTGTAGTGGCTACTCGCTGCGGTGGCCCACAAGGTATTATTGCACATCAAGAAAATGGCTTATTGTGTGAAATTAACGCTGAAAGTTTGGCGGATTCATTGGCCCAAGCACTGACTTTGAAAGCTGAGGATTATCAGTCCATGTGTGAAGCCGCCTATACGACTGCCCGCGACCAATATAGCCCGTCTGTGGTGCGCCAGCAAATTGCGGCCATGTTAAAACAATATGTGATGCCAACTTAGGGAAAAAACTTAAAATAACACCAAGGCCCAAACTAAGGCACATTGTATTAAGGCAATTAGAACTGCAGCAGAAGCCACATCTTTGGCCACAGCAGACCAATGATGACGCTCATCACCATGGCGATCTATAGCGGCTTCGATGGCGGTATTAACAAGTTCTGTTATCAGCACCACCAAA
>JGI20157J14317_10000935_pt1 | contig 28352 bp, 40 predicted proteins | sample COG_07_FD_14317 | JGI IMG/M metagenome (IMG submission 14317)
CCCCCATTAGATAGCTTTGGGATCACGAGTGGTAATGAAATAGGGATAATGCACGGTGCGTTATCAAGTGATCGGTAGGTTCTCATTTCATAGAGATCCTTTAGCCCGGGATGAATCCTAGCGGAACAAGATTATGTATGGATTTGGCACTACCGATTATATGAGCTCAAATGTTTCATAAGCAGTTTAAATATTTTTTCTCTCTTTAAATAAAATTGAACCAGAGAATAAGTATTTAATATACCACACCAAACATACGGAAAATACATCATGAATTTTTGGGACAATCTCCCATGCGAATTGCAAAACTATATCAAAGCGATTGTTGCCGCTCAGATGATCGAATCGATTTGGCGAGGACAACATTATCGTAAGAGATATGCTTTGAATATAGCAAAAAAATATACAGACAAAGAATGGAACAATTTAGGCTTTTGCCCCAGATGGGATTGCACCGATCCCAAAACTGCGACAGAAATTGAATATTGCATGAATTATGCAATGTTGTGTAAAAACACAAAGATTTGGGAAAATTTTATACAAATGATTCAACAAAGATTATGGGAAAATCGATACACAGAAGCTTCTCGTACACAATTATACCATCGCACAGAAAAAGCTAGAGAGAAATTGCAGCAACGAATTGAAGTTACTCATTGCGGTGGACCTCATTGGGCGACATATTGGAGTCCACCTAGATATTGGGACGTTAACGGCACTCTTTGTGATAATGAGGGCATAGTGTGGGATGCGCCAGGTCGCTATCGTCCATATCTTCATCCATGGTGTTAAACTAATTAATAATTTTTATAAAAAAAATATAAAAAATTTATAATATTTTTTCTTTTATTTTGGGTTTAATGGTGTTTCCCTAAATAAAATTGAAAGAGAGAATAAGCATTTAAGATATAACTGCACCGGCCATACGGAAAATACATCATGAATTATTGGGACAATCTCCCATGTGAATTGCAAAATATAGTTCTTGGATTTGTAGCGACAACAATTCAGAAAAATTGGAGAGGTTCATTAGCATCTCCAGCAAAACAGTCATTAAAGTTTGTGAAGGAGTTGTTTATTGAGATTAAACCAGACGAACCGCATTCTTTGACTGACGAACAAATTAATTATGAATATATAGATACGATGGCACCAAGAACGGCATTAATAGTTGGATATTGTGCTAAACACGCATATTGGCGAATTGGTAGAAATAATTGGCGTGATTATATCAATACGATAAAACACGATTTGTGGCTGAATGAATTTACTGGAGGTCCAGGAGCAATATATTATGGAGAAATTGAGATAAATTTATCAAAATTGCATGACCGTTTAAGTTGGGGTTATTGGTGAGGAAGGGTGGTTGGTGGGGAGGGCGCCATGTGTTTTTCTCTCTTTCAATAAAATTGAAATATATATTTTATATATGTAACTTACATTAACATCCTATCAAATGGCACAAACAAATATGATCTGTGAAGTCGAAGACAATGAATGTGTTTACTCGAAACAACCATTACCTCATGAGATACCATATCCACCACTAAAATGGTTGAAACCAGAAACCCAAGATGCAATTTTTCAAAAACGTGACGAAGAACCTCCCCCCATGTTTTGTATCCCAGATTTTGGCATTATTGGATATATTGCCAATACGACTAATGTGAACTATGTTCAGTCTTGTTTGGATTACTATGCAAAATGCACATGTTGTAAAAGGCATCAAAAAAATAAACCTACTGTTTGGAAACCATGGGTTGAACTATCACACAATAAACAACCTGACCATCGTGATTGTCTATGCGCTTGTCGTCTTATGTCACGACATATTTGTCGTCTATTTCCCGAACTGGATGACTCTGTTTACGAATGACTTGAAATTGTTATAACTGTGGTGTGTAAGTTGCATGAAAAAAACTCATTTTAGAAAAACCAAAAAAAATGTTGATAGCGATGTTGATAACTAACTACTACTTCTGGTAAGTACATACTTATGTGGTCTAAAGAAAAGTGGGAAGTAGACTTTTCTAATTAGTAATTAATATTTTATTACCGATATATCGTTTTCCTACTCATTTCTCATTTGCATCAAATATAACAATAATAACATAGTGGTTGTTTGCGAAAAATTGAAGCGCACTTCTTTAGCATTGTAAGAATGCCAAAAAATTAACGAGTTCAATGTCAAAGAGAATAAAAACTACGAAAAGCGAATTTGAGCAGGTCTCAATGTTGAGTCGATGGTCTGATGATGAGATCGGACAACCAGCGCCAAAACAACAAGAACAATCTATCCAGGTCCCAATGTTAAGTCGATGGTCAGATGACGGTGTCGGTGAACCACCGGCACAAGAACCACAAGAATCTATCCAGGTGTCAATGTTAAGTCGATGGTCAGATGACGGTGTAGGTTAATAAGCATAAAGAGAATATAGGTGTAGGCAATGTTATCAAGGAACAAATGGAAATTAGCAATATTGTGTATTTGTAAGAAAAATTATAAATAAAATTATAAATAAAATTATAAATAAAATTATAAATAATACAAATAATCATACAACGATTTTTTTTCACTTTATATAATATAATTTTAATTACCGATATCTCGTTTTCACACTCATTTCTCATTTGGCTTAATATATGTAGATTAGCGAGACCAATAAATATATGGAATAAAATAAAAACTAACCAAAAAGAAACAAGACTTCTTGGTTAGTTTCGCGGGGATAATAAATATTATATTAAAGACCATCCAGTAATAATAATAATTGATGCCATTTGACACAAACTAAAAAATCTTAATAAATTAGATTTTGTAGTGACAACATGACCTCCATCTGGTAATGTACCACCAAAACCAACAGTAGATTGTGTAATAAAAGAGAAATATAAATATGAATAAAAATTATCAGCAAGTTTAATAGTACCTAAATTCAGATCTTTTGCTAAATGTGGAAACAGTAATATAATTCTATCAGACATCCAATAGAAAATTGCAAATATAAATACTAGTATAAATTGATAAGCAATATATTTTGTTCCTTTATTTTTATTTATAGCTTTTGATAAACTCAATATACTTAACATTATATATAATAATAATATATTAATTATTGTGTAATTCTACTAAATTTTCTAGTAATAAAATTTAAATAGAAATTCATCATAAAGTATTTAAGTTAAAAAATTTAAATGCTTTTTTAACTTAACGCAAAGAAAACGCAAACAAAACGCAAACAAATGAATTATTTTTATGATGTACTTCCACAAAAAATGCAAAATTATATTAAAATGCATGTGGAAGTTCCACAAATTCAAAAGAAGCTCTTTACATAGCAAGAAAATATGTAGACCGTTCTTTGGATAGTATGGATGATATATATCATAATATTAATTGTATGATCCCAGAAACAGCAATAGAAATAGAGTATTGTACCAAATATGCAAATATACGGTATTATAATTGGGATATTTGGGAAGAATTTATAGAAGAAATTAAAGACAGTTTATGGAGGAATGAATTTACTGGTGGTCCGGGAGCAAAATACCATAATCGTGTAGAAATTGCAAAAAATAAATTAATATTAATTAATATTATTATTATAGTTTTTTCATAAATATTAGTTAATATCCACATCCGTAACAATCTGTAGCGGTCCAACAGTCATTAGGTCCGCGCCCAGGATATTGGCAACCCCATTTATCGTTTCCAAGATTAGTACATCCATTTTTACATAAACCACTAAACCAATACCAAGGTCTATACCAACCATATGTTCTACGACGAGGGGGCGGTCTATATCTATAACCCCAATTGGAACCCCACCATCTTCTTCTTCTTCTTCTTGGACCATGTCCATGATGATAACCTTCGGTTAAATCGCTATTATATAAAAGATATAAAATTAAAGCGATTACAAAAAGAATCAGTAAATTACACAATGTCATTATACAATAAAGAAATAAAAAATAAAATAATAAAATAAATTAAAAATAAATAAAATTGAAATGCTTTATAACATATCGAACAGATTTAACAAATCGAACAAATGAATCAAATCGAACAAGTGAAAGCGACTGATCATCCAGCGTATCCATTTGTAGTATACGGACAAAGAGGTTCTGTTCCAGAACCAACATCTGAATCTGAATACATTATCCGTAAACTAAAACTAGAATCGTCTGCAATGAGACAAGCAATTGCTCTAGTAAATTATGATGAAGCAAAAGCAAATTTTCCACCAGGAGAATCTAGTATTATACCAATTCCAGTAGCACGTACATCACCACCAATTATATGTGTAAATGGTGAATTTTATAGATATTCAAAGGAAGAATGGGATCATGCTGTAGCATCAGCTATGGATATATATAAACGATCAAAACAAATTTAACAAATTCAATAATAATAATATTAATAGTAATAATAGCAATAATACATTTTTTATTTTATTATATATAAAATTGAAATATATAGATGTTAAGACCATAATATATAAATGAACATAAATAATATGAATAATTACAATAATATGAATAATTACAATAATATGAATGATTACAATAATATGAATGATTACAATAATATGAATGATTACAATAATATGAATGATAATGAAATAGAAGTAAATATTGTAGAAAAAATAGCAAATGGTTATGATTTCGATAATAAATGGAAAATAGATGCTATAGATTATTTAAAATCTGAAAGATTAACAAAAGGATATTCAGTAGGTAATATATTACCTGGCGGTTTTATATCGAGGGATGTTTTTGGTAATGTAATTATGCCAAGACAACCGAGATCTCCGCCAAGAAGTCTATCAAGACCTCCACCAGAATCCGAATTAAATAAATTAGATAAATATTATATAATATGTGAACAATTATATAATAAATGTATACATTATTATATTTATATAGGTATAGTTATATTGGGAATAATAATAATTATTCTCGGCAATAAATCTATTTAATTTTTCGTGTATCTAATAAATATAAATATTCTTTTATCTCTTCCTTTATAGTATCATTTTTATCATTATTATTTTTTTTCCATTCGGCAATACCCTTCATTCGATTATATATCTTATGCTGAATATGATTCTCTCTAAGAATACCATATTTATTCAATATAGATTTCATTTCGCTCTCTTTAATAATACCTTTATTGTTATAAGATATTAAAATAAATTTAGCGCGTGTATTTTTAATCAAATCTTCAAACATAGAAATGGCATTAGAATGACTATTATATGCAGATGTAGTCCAGTTTTTAGGTTGTCCTCTAAACGAATCGGGAATTTCAATATCAATATTCCATGTATTTATTAAATCCAATAAAAAATAATATATATGATATGGATGTTTATTATATGGTGGGTCATAATAAACTAAATCTAATTCTGGTAAATCGCGAATCCATGTATTAGTATCTTTTTGTGAAACAAACAGATCGCATTTATTATAAGAAAATATGGGCATGGGAAGTTCAATATTTTGTGTAATTCTTTTAATATCGGTATCTTTTTTACCACCAAAATGTCCAATACCATCTTTTTTATAATATGCAGCAAAATGTCCACTGCAATTATTATGTTTTGATGCTTCAACAAGTAGTGGTGCCAATATAAAATCACGATATTTATCAGGAATAGTATTTATATAGTGACGATAATAATCAATACGCCGGGCATTCTCTCTAGTATAATATACTCTCTCTCCATTTTTAATAGTATTTCCTGAAGGAGCCCAATGTAATTGTATAAACTTTTCTCCCGAAGTATTATTATTATTATTATTATTATTGACAAGTGAATTAGCAGTATCAATATATTTTTGAATAGTAGTTAATGTCGCAGTATCGGGTGTAGCTAGATAACAATTATTAATAGTTTTACTATATCCGGCAAGATCATTAACATATAATTCTGTAGCATGATTTTTAAATAATCGAGAGACAATACCAGAACCGGAAAATCCATCACCAACGGTTAATTTCTCTCTACCCAAATTTGTCTTAACAAAATTAATAATTCTCTCTATATGTGGAATAATTTTTCGTTTATTCCCCATATAAGTAATAATTTGTTCNGAATAATATGGTTGTTCAAAATCAGAATTCATGTATTATTTATTTATATATTTATTTATAATTATATAAATAAAATACCGAATAATAACAATAAAATTGAAATTTAAATACTTATTCTCTCTATAATAAAGTAAAAAATAGCAAAAAATAAAATAGATAGCATGAGTTATTGGGATATATTGCCACCAGATTTACAAAATTATATTATAAATATTGCAGGAACACAAACAATACAAAAAGAATGGAAAAAATATAGTATTTGTAAAAAAAATGCACTAAAACTTGCAAAAAAATTATTAAAAAATGCAAGAACTCAATATTCCTTTCTATATATAGATTGTTTTATACCAGAGAATGTTCTAAATGCGGAATATTGTGCAAAGTATGTTGGTAAAAATCATTGTATAACCGATAAAAACACTAATAAAATTTGGATAAAATTATTAAATTGTATAGAATATAGTTTATATAGTGATTATGGATATATATTTTCATTAAGAGAACAAATGATATATCAAAGAATGAATAAAGCACATAGAATATTATCAATCCGTCTTCGACATTTAAATAATATATATCCTTTATATAGCAGATAGAACAATAAACAAATAGCAATAAACAAATAGCAATAAACAAATAGCAATAAACAAATAGCAATAACTAATAGCAATAACTAATAATATAAACAATAATATATAATATATTATATATATTATGATATATGGATTAATTTTTGGTACAGGAGGTATAATATTATATATACATACAAATAATCAGTTATATAAAAGGTATTATAATAATACAGATAATACAGATAAATTAAGTTTTATTCATCCATTTAATATAAAAAAGTATACACTCCATCAAAAAATACATTATTTTTTTTCAATTATAGCAGTAATATGTATAAATATATTTGCATTTGAATTATACTTTGGTGGACATACAAAATTATATTTTAATTTAGATTATAAAGAGTTGGTATATATGCCGATAGATATACCAATTATATTATTTATAAATAGTACATTTTTTTATTTATATCATAGACTGGCTCATACAAAATATGTTTATAAATATATACATCGATATCATCATGCATATGTACATCCCGAACCATTTGACTCATTATTAGGACATCCATTAGATCATACAATGGCAGGTATATGCCAATTAATGCCAATGTTTATATATAAAACACATTTATTAACATTTTTAATATATACATCTATTGTATCTACAATGGGTATATATGAACATTCCGGTATAAAATTTAATTTTCTTATACATAATACAACAGATCATCATGTGCATCATATGTATCCATCAAAAAATTATCAAGCAGGTTTTCCAATATTAATATGGGATAGATTATTTGGAACATATAAAAAAAATTTATAACATATTATATAACATATTATATAACATATTATATAACATATAATATAACATATAATATAACATATTAATTATAAAATTGAATAAATAATAAATTCATAAATATTTTTATTATAAACTAGCCAAAATGAAGAAAATAAAATCACATTGGGATAAATTATCACAAGAAATAGAAGAATTAATTTTCAAACATCTTTCAGCAATATTAATACAAAATAATGCGATTAAAATGTTTTATAATAGATATGGTATAAATTGGAAAGAAAATATAAAAAATTATCAAGAAAATTTCGATGCATATTGTAATAGATATGGAATAAATGATCCAATAGAAGATTATTATAATTATTATTATGATAATGATAATAATAAAGGATCAAAATATGATTTTCCATAAATAAGATAATATTTAATTAGATATATTACCTGCACGTAGGGCATAAGGAGAAGACCGCTTAATAAGAGGTGGATTTGTTAAGTTCCATTCTTTTTTAAATTCAGCTAAATCATCTTTTTTAATTAATGAAGTTTCATAATTATATTCTTCTCTAAGATCCCAAATCCAATTTTTATGTAGAATATAATTCTCTTCTGTATCTGGAGAAGAATTTTTATTTGTAGTGAGTATATTCAGCACATTAGACATACTAGTCATATATATATTGTTTTGCATAATAATATTATATTATTGTTAATATAATATTATTTATATCAATTTTAAAATAAATAACTGAAATATTAAATACAAAAATCGATTATGTGTAAAATAATATCATGTGGTAAGATCGATCTCTCATTATTAAATAATAGACGAATAAGTCGTGGCATTAATTTCGAAGTGTAGAGAGAATAATCACGAAAAGCAATATATTATAAAACAATATTATATAAATTTAATATATCAAACATCATTAAATATAGATAATTTATTTAATGAATTAGCTAGAACCATTATAGCCATAGCTTTATTTTTGGCAAGTTGATATTGTTGAAGTAATCGAAGAGTTCTGTATTTATTTTTGCCATAAATATTCATTTTATTAATATATTTTTTATGTAAATTAATAATAATACTGATATTTATATCAGTAAGTTGAGTTTTGCCAAGATTCAATATAGAATTGTATGATTCTAATAAATGTTCTCTAATAAGTTGCCGTTTTAATTCATTAGTCCTCTCTTTGTCACGATTTAAATCTTCAAGAATAGTAATTCGCATAGATACTATTAAATAATATATATATAATTAAATTCGCTTTAAACAAAAACTATAATAAAATATAAGTAATAATGAATTCAAATATAATACTAATAATGTTTTGTTGTAGTTTAAATTATCTAAGTTCAACAAATTGCAAACAAAATGCGGAATTATATCTAGAAAATCCGTATACACCAGTATATGACATTATTCATAATAATACACCAAGAATAAATTTAAATATTCCAGATTATTTATTATTATTATCAAAAATAAGTATAGTTATAAAATATTTATCAATAATATTATTATTAGAAGATGATGTATATGGAAAATTTATTATAAAGTTTAATAGAGAGATAATATGTTTAATATATTCATTTTTACTAAGAGGAATAACAACACGTTTAACAATAATTCCAACATGCATGCCGAAACCAAATATAGAAAAAAAAACAATTTATGATAATATATCAATAATAATAGGTTATACACATGATTTGATGTATAGTGGTCATACAATAATGTTTATATTTTTAGGAAAAATGATAGAAGAAAATTATAATTCAAATATATTTTTATATTTGAGCGGAAATATGATACAATTTATATTTCCATTATCAATAATTTTAGCTAGGCAACATTATACTATAGATGTGGTTGTAGCAATGATAGTATATAATTTTTTTAATTTTGGATTAAATAGAAATTGTGATTGTTGATATTTTGAATAAAAATTTTTGTAAAAAAATTTTTGTTTAGCACTATATATATGAGCGAAACAAATCTAGAAAATAATAAAAATACAAAGTTAATAAATGAATTTAAATTACTAGTTCAAAAAATAAATATGGCAAAATTATTAAAAGATAACAAACTCAAAAAAGCATTAAACAAAGAATTAAATAAAAAGAAATCGGAAATGAAAAAATTACAGAAAGAACTATTTATGGAATCTCTCTTAACAATGTAAATATAAATTATTAGTTATTTAAATAATATATAAATTATTTAAATAATATTGAAATAATCGATAGACTGATTAATTTCGCAAATTAATCCAGTATTCATATCACGAGAAAGATCATTACTATTAATTTCAACAAGACCATTATTCCATCCCCTCATTTTGGACAAATCATCATGAATTTTTTGAGAACCAAAATATTCATGTTTCAAAATTCCGTAAGTATAATTATGTCCGAGACAAATGCACCATGTATTATTAATTAGACAAGTATGTCCATTATCAAGAAGAATACTATAAACTTCAGTTTGTTCACAAATTCCACAACTTAAAGCATGTTGTTTCATATCAAATGGAAATCGCCATTCATTCAAATCAATATTAAATTGTGTTTTATCAGTGAGATTAGAGATTTCATGAATAATAGGGTGCCATGGAGTAATTTTAAGTCCATTACTAAATTTCACCATTTCACACATACCACCAGCAACAACTGTTTTCAAAATACAAACAACATTTGTAATAATAGTAGTATTAACATCACATGGACTATATAATGAAATAACTTTATCTCCCTTAACTAATTTAGAAACCATTTTCTTAGAGCCATCGGCCATGGAAATAAGACATTTTCCATCAAAACAAGGATTGTCTTGAGAATTATATGTTGACATGCGAACTGGAATAACATGAGCACTTCCTGCTCCACCCAAGCTTCTATATCTGCCACCAACACCATCACCCATACCTCTTGAAACATTCGAAGGAATCGGTGGTGGCAAAGTATCAAATTGGTCGCTTGCATAATCAACAATATCTTGAAATAATTCTCCACCAAAATAACAAGCAGAATCTTTAAAATTAGGTTTGATTTGATGACAAAGTGCAGAACTAATTTGATCCAAATACCAGATACCCCATCGTTTAAAATATGAGGCATGTTCGATTCGATCAGAAAGAGCAAGATTGATTTGTTCAGTAAGAGTCTCATACATTAGATAACCCCATGAACCTTCGGTTTGAATATCAATATTATTAAAATGTTGAACCATTTGCTGATAAATATTTGTGGCAGATTCCCCGCGTTGTTTAGTTTTAATTGCAAGTCGAATTTTTTCAACTAAAAGGAAACGAGCGATTTGTGGAGACATATGCCATTCACCGCGATACTCTGTAGTGGAATTAAGTTCTTTAACAATCTCGTAATTCGTTTGACCAATTTGATAATTATAAGTATATTTTGTAATATTTGCATCTGAAATAATAATATCGCGAGATTGTCCGACTTGAATTGTTCCAATATGAATAACAATTCGATAAATAGAGCAATCATCGCGTTGATAAACATCATATTTAAAATCACCATGAATATGTGGTAAATTAATGACATTATTTCCATCAAAATCAACAGTTAATAGAACATTATATGCAATCGTGCAGATAATAGTGGAAATGAAATTGCTGAAAACAGTGGCAATCATACCAGCATCAGGAATATGTCCTGTTGCCGCTCCGCTAACTTTTGCAATACCATAAAGTAGATCAGCTTTAAGATTATATCCAAAGCCAAATGTATAAATCGGCGGATAAAAATTTAATGATTTCATTTTATTTTGAAGAGTAGCAATTTCTCCACGAGCAGGCGAAATATTAGGAATACCATCTGTGAGAAGAATAATATGTGGATTGCGAGATTTATCATCTCGAGTATGCAAAATATTAATAGCAGATTCTAATGCCTGCCAAATAGCAGTTTGTCCTCGAGGTTTAATATCATTAATTTGAGAAATAGCACGTGTACAATTCATTTCGGTCATTGGCATAAGATTAAATACATTTTCAACAAGATTATCAAATGCAATAACTGCAAGTCGATTGTTAGAATCAAGACCAAGAGTCTTAGCAACCATTTTTGCACTGTGATTTACAATATCTTGTTGAGATAATCCATCTTCTAATTTATTACCATCATAATCTTTAGCTTCTACATCAACTTGCATGGAACCAGAGCGATCAATAACGATAACAACATCATGATTAATAATACCAACAATACCATTTTCAATCGATAGTTTAATCATATTAGTATTATTTGTAGAACTTTTAAATACAGAGTTAATAATTTTTGGATGATCTATAGATTTTAAATTAGAAAGATTAGATGTATTAGTACTCGCACTAGCACTAGCGCTAGAATCTGTATCTTCAGAAGTAATACCCAATTCTCCAGCATGATATTTATCACACAAGAATCGAATTGAAGCATTTACTTTCAGGTCAGAGACAGACATGGGTTGTTTAGTAATGGGAGAATTAAGTTGATGTTTTGTTAACCATTCAACAATAGCAGAACGTTCATAAGTTTGTCCATCATTGCCCTGTACGGGATCTTTCATAATAGTACCGTTAATTGGGCAAGTAATCGATTCAAGAATAGGATTAGATGACATAGATACGGCGGCACACATTGTTTAATAATATTATTAAAATCAATTTTAAATTTAAGATAATGAAGTTTAAAATTAAAATCTAATAATATTAATAATAAATATATATGGAAATATTAAATAAGATGCATAATAAAACATATTATTTATATAATAAATTATGCGATATATACAATAAATTATGTGATTATATAGTAAAAATAATAGATTATTATAATAATAATAATAATAATAATAATAATTATCAAATATTTAATAATAATGAAAATATATCAGAACAATCATCATCAGAACAATCATCATCAGAACCATCATCTCCAATGTCATCCTTACTATATACAGCATCAGAACCATCCGAATCACCAGAATCACCAGAACCATCCGAATCACCAGAATCATCTGAATCACCAGAATCACCAGAATCACCAGAATCACCAAAATCACCAGAATCACCAAAATCACCAGAATCACCAGAATCACCAGAATCACCAGAATCACCAGAATCATCAGAATCACCAATATCAACACATACACCATATCCAATATTAGAACGAATACCCTCATCAACAGAATCTTCATCAACAGAATCTAGTTCATCAAAAGTAATTGAAAAAATACATGATGAGTTTATATTATTATAGCATGTAAAATAATTTAAAGAGATACTACTTATGTTATATGTAATGGGATGCATATATTAAATACAATCTCAGAAAGAATACTCGCATAGCTCAGTTGGTTAGAGCGCTGGTCTTATGAGCCGGAGGTCGGCGGTTCAAACCCGCCTGTGAGTATTACCTTTGCTTCCATAGTGTAATGGTTATCATAAAAGGTTTTGATCCTTTAGATCTCGGTTCGATTCCGAGTGGAAGCTTAAGTACTAATAAAATATTTATTAGTATTTTATTAGTACTTAAATATATAAGTATAAAATAAATAAATAAATAAATAAGTATAAATTACCAACATACAGCAATCAAATTATAATTATTTTTTTTTTATAAAAATAAAAACTGTTGGTAGCAAACTTTAATGTTAGCACGGATGCCCGAGTGGTCTAAGGGGGACGGTTTAAGCCCGTCTGTCGTGAGACGCGTGGGTTCGAACCCCACTCCGTGCAAAATAATGGATCAGACAGCAATTGTATTATAGAAATAGATCCATGCAATTTTATTGTGCCTCATTAGCTCAGTTGGTTAGAGCGTGCGGCTGTTAACCGCAAGGTCACTGGTTCGAAACCAGTATGAGGCGAACGCCCTCGTGGCGCAATTGGATAGCGCACCAGCCTTCTAAGCTGGGGGTTGCGGGTTCAAATCCCGCCGAGGGTTATAATTTGATAAATATTAAAATACTTATCAAATACTTATCAAATACTTATCAAATACTTATAAAATAGTTAATAGAAAATTTAGTTTCTATTTTGTTCTATTACTTTTATTCTATTTTGATGGATAATAATTAGTTTTATTATAGTACCAATTATATAAACCATATATAGTATTTATACTATATGCAAGAGATATTATAAATAATATGTATAGTTTCATAAATAATAGATCCAATTACTATTATTTATATATTATATAATTAAATACTTAAAATATAATATATAAATAAATATAAATGTCTACGCCAAAAGAACAAGAGATTAAAGAGCAAACAATAATAATAATTCATAAATTAAAAGAAAAATTCGGAGAAACAAAAATTAATACAGAAACAATAATTATAATTTTAAAAGAATGTATGGAATTAGTAGAAAAATTTCAATATTCAGCTTCAGATAAAAAAGAATATGTAATTTCTATAGTAAAAAGATTAATATTGGAATTAGTAGATGATCCTACTCAAAAAAGAATACTTTTAGACATGATAGAACAACAAATATTAGATAACATGATAGACTTAGTGATAATGGCAAGTAAGGGAGAATTAAATCTCAATAATATAAAAATAAAAAAAAAAGTAGAATCATGCACAAAAACAACAATAATAATAATTATAGATGGAATTATTAATTTACTAAATAAATGTCTCTCTAAGACACAACGACAAGGACAACGACAAGGACAACAAGAACCAAATGTAGATAAAATGACAGATTTAATAAATAATCTAGAAAAATCAACAACAACATCAACAACAACAGCAACAACAGCAACAACAACAGCAACAACAACAAATCAAGAAACACAAAATAAAGCAGAACTAGAATTAGAAAATATAATTATTAAATAAATTTTTATTTTTATTTTTATTTTTATTTTTATTATTAAAAAACAAGCAAGAATTAAAAGACATATCTTCAAATATTTCATAAGAAATATTAATAATATCTATATCATTTGAGGGAGAATCACAATTATTAAAAGAGGAATCACAATTATTAAAAGAGGAATCACAATTATTAAAAGAGGAATCACAATTATTAAAAGAGGAATCAATAGTTTGGACTGCTTTATCAGATAAATTTTCTTGATAATTACATATATTATATAACATATTAATAGTTATAAAAATAGCGACAACTCCTGTTATAGCAAAATTGATTTTATTAAAATTTAGATTAGAAAAAATCATATTAATTAAATATATAATATACAATTTAATTAATTATTTAAATAATTAATTAATTCCCATAATAATAATCATTATTATCATCATCATCATTCATTTCCCCCCAAGAACTTGTATTCGGCAACTGATTTTTATGATTTGATACAATATTGGACCAAGAACTATTAACATGTTTTTCGGAGATATCCATTTTATCTTGTTCACTATTACTATTATATTCATTATCACTATCATGTTCTTCAACATCACACATAAATCCATCTAACACTTTAAAACTATTAGTCAAATTAGAATTGTGCAGTGCTTTATTAACTGCTAACACGGAATTATTAGTATGATTCATAGTATAAGTAGTTTTTTGCTTATTTTGACTATTAGAGATAAATCCATCACAATCCACAAGAGTTGTTCGTTTATTTGGTCTAGAAGGTTTAGGGTAATAACTATTGGAGGAATTTGTATTAGATAATTTTTTATTTTTCAAAACGTCACAAAATTTGACAGTATGTCCCTTCTCGTGACAATATTGACATTCTATAGCTAAAAGATAAGGACAAGTAATAGGTTTATTTTTTTTTGTAAAATCACGAACCGAATGTCCATGTGGACCGGGAATTTTTTTATTAGTACAGAAAGAGCACGTCATTGAATTGGTGGACATTTGTCAAGAATGATATTTTTATACTTGCATTTTAAAAAATAAAGTAATTTCAATTTTTTTTCTACTACACTTAAAATAATATTAAGGATAATCAATAATTTTTTTAAATAAATCATTAACAGAATCTTGAATAGAAATATAATTTTTGGGAAGAAAAATATTATTATATTTACATTTATTTGTAAAACAACAACAAATGATATTATTAATAAAAAAACGAATACGATTATTTTTTTTTATTTCAGCATTAGCAATTTCTTGTAAAAATATTTTATCAATAACAGAAAATGCAGTATTAAGATTTAATATAGTATTTATAGAATCTGTTTTTTTTTGAAATAATATTTTTAATTTTGTATTATATTTTTGTTTATTTTTGTAATTATATTTTCTTTGAATAGCATTAATAAATCGAATTTCATTTTTAATATGTTTCAGATTCGTTATAGTTTCTATTTTCAGATCATCTATTTTTTTAATAATAGAAAAAATATTAGTGTTATAAATAACCGGATATGTATAACGAATACTTCGAGGAATAATAAATTGGTTGGTTTCTTTAATATCAGCGATTCTTTCTTCTATTTTAAGAATTTTAGTTTTTAATTCTTCAATCATATTTTTTTTTAGTTGTTGTTTTTTATCAAATAATTCTATTTTTTTTTTAAGCATAGCATTATTAATATTTTTTTCATCACTATTATCCGGATTATCTAATATTATATTAGCATTGCTTGTATCAATTAAATCATTATTATCAAGAGTAATTCTTTCTGTGTTACAATAGTTAAATATTTTAGAATTTTTTTTATAAGATTTTGATTCAATAATAGAATGATATTCATGTAGCTGTTTTTGGACATTTTGTTTAAAAAGAAGTGGATCACTAAAAAGTAATATTTGACAAGATTGAAATTCAATATATGACTGCAACTTTTCATATTGATGAGACGATATTTTGTGTGCTTCAGCTTTAGCATCTAATTTAAGATAACTCATTACAGCCAATAAAAAAGCAATAATGGCATTTAATCCAGATAAAATAATTGATGCGTGTATTGTAAAATTAGATAAAAATTCTTGTCCAATAGCAGCAAATCCAGTTAAAAATAATGATGGAAACATAAGTAAATGTAGTTTTTGCATAATATATGATCTAGATTCCATATAAATAATTTTCTGGCCTTTAAGATAACTAGCGAGAATATCCATTGCAGATGAATAACGATGAACAGTATCTTGTTCATATTGTTCATTAATTGTACTTAAAACATCATTAAATGATAATTTATTATAAGAAATTTTGCATGAGTTAGAAGTTTGACTATCTGTATCGCTTGGTTCGCTACCAATTGCATAAAAATTATTAAAATCTTCTGAATTATGATCAGAATTATATGGTGAATTATTATCGATCGCATCTATATTAAGAACTATATTAGATGTGTTAGATGTTTTTATTTTAGAAACATCGATATGACTAATTGATTTTAATCTACTAGCAAAGGATTTCATATATAAAAATAAATATAATTTTTAATATTAAAAATATATATATTGGAAAATGGGGTTTTCTATTAATAAAAAATTTAAAAAAAAAAAGTTTGGTAATAAACAACTAAAACATAGAGATGGTGGTGGTGAGAAAGAAGAACTCGAAGAAGCGATAATGACTCAGAATAGTCAAGCTCTACCATTAAGTGGTGATTTAGAAGATTTAGAAGAAAGGCAGTGCTCACAAATCAGAGGTGGAAGAAAAAGTAAAAAAAACAGAAAACCAAAACCTCCACCATGGAATGGTTGGAATAAATTATCACCAAATAAAACACAGAGAAAAGAAATGATGTATAAATGTGGTAAAAAATGTTTTTTAGGACCAAATTTAAGTTTTCCAGTTTGTGAAAAAAATACATGTAAAATAAATCGTAAAGGACTTCATTCCGCATATATTAGAGCGGCACAATGGGGAAAATCACCATCTAAATATGGATCAAAATCAAGACCTAGAATGCCCCAAAAAGTATACACTCAAGTAAAAAAGAGAGCAAAACAATTACTAAATAAAACAAGAAAAAACTAAAAACTAAAATAACATAACTTTTATTTACCGGTTGAACCTAGACCACCAGAACCTCTCTCCGTAAATCCAAGTTCACTCTCATCATTAACTAAAATAGGATAAATTGGATGAGAAATATTTGGCCCACAAATTTGAACTAAACGATTATTTTTTTCTATATGTTCGACATGTAAATCATTATCTAATTTATTACAAGAAATATTTGAATTATAAGATTTATCTTGTGAATATCCACCGCGATGATCAAATAAAGCAAAAATATAACCTCTATATCCAGAATCAATTACACCAACCGAATTAGAAAGTCGGAGTGAAGTTTTTGATCCTGTACTTGATCTGGGATATAAATAAAATGCAGTTGGTATAATAGAATTATTATCTAAAGTATTTGAAGTATCAGAATCATTGACAATAAACATTGCACATTTAATACCATGATTAATTGAAACGCTTACTGAACCAGCAAAAATATTAATATCTTTGGGAATAAATAGATCAAATCCGGCATCTAAATATATATTTTTGCAGCAACTATTATTTGTTTTATATGAGTGGAATTGCTTTTGTACCAAACTAATTTTATCTTTATATTTTGTAATAGTATCTATATCAAGAATATTATAATCAATCTTAATTCGTAATTCATAATAAATCATTAATATAAATATATTAATATAAATATATTAATATATTAATATTAATAATGAATATAATATTCTTTATTTAATTAGAAGAAGTACGACTAGATTTTCTTACTTTTCTTCCTTTAGTTTTTTTAGTTTTTTTAGTTTTTTTAGTTTTTTTGTGTGTATAGTTTTCTACCACCATCCATCTCAGTATCCCCATCCGAGTCGATCCTACGCAAATCAATCTGGTTATTAGCGTCTACTAAATATCTATTAAGCGCATCATCGACAAGTAGCTGCAGTTCAGCTAGATTCATTGAATGCAAATCTGTACCAGTGTCATGAAGTTGCCCGATTATCGCGGTTATTTCATTCTGATTATAGTGGTTATTCAGGATGACGCCTGCTTCCTTCAAAAGTTCCAAGACAATAATTCCGGGCGAGGGTTGAGTTCCGAATGTAGGTGTATTGAGCTATAGATTTCATTTAATTTATCGGTAAAATACATATCTCCACTGTATGTCGAAGAAAGTACAGGTGGTCGGGCAGGGTCCCCAAACGCGGGTGCACCGACGACTCTCTCTCCGGTATAGTTGCGTTGAACCGGGAGTGGAAGCATCGTTGAGTTTACAAATGGATTATCTCCATCTCCAGTATCGAGGCGTCGAACAGGTGGAACATTCCTAGAACTAAACATATATATACTAATAATAATAATAATAATAATAATAATAATAATAATAATAATAATAATATTTTATATCAATAAAAAAATTGATATAAATATAATATAAATATAAATATAAATATAAATTCTAAACAAATGGTTATGTCTTCAATTAGTGTGTCTGATGCAAATTATCTATCATATGCGGCAGAAGAGGCATCAAAATCAAAACTTCAATCGCAACACGGATGTATTGCAGTTGTGAATGGTAGAATTATGGCTCGAGGTCATAATTCATTAAGAACTCAATCAAATGATGGATTTATATCGAATACATGTTCATGTCATGCTGAAATGGATACTTTGCGAAAATTGTATCATAGTTGTTGTTCGAATACATATGGTAAATACAGTAAACAGATAAAAGTCGCACGGGAACGATAAAATTTTTAGAAAAACAGTATTATATATAGTGAGAACAAATAACGAAGGAAAATATAGAAATTCGGCACCATGTCAAAATTGTTTTAATGTTATAAATGAATTAAACATTAAAAAAATAGTTTTTTCGACAGACGATAATTTCGAAATGTATAAACCAAGTGAATATACAACAACACATATAAGTCATGGAAATCGATTTTTAAATAAAATTAACATATTAGTTCATTAATATTAATTCATTAATATAAATTAATATTAAATATACAAAAAATCCCGTTTTAAAGGATCGTCTTTCAAACATCTATTTAAAAAAAAATATACATTTGTATAATATAAATTTTCTAATATAAAATCAAAAACATACAAAATAAGTTTGGCCAAACTATAATATGCGCTAGAATAATGAATATGAGATATATTAATATCTTTTTTTTCCAACAACTCTGGTGGAATAAAATCTACAGAAGAAATCCCCTCAATCCTACTTATAATATCCCCTTCAACCCTTTTTTTAATTAATTTTTTAGAATTAATAAATAAAAAATTATTATGATTAATAATAATAATATCACCAAGACTAAAATATGGTATCTTAATACCATTTTCTTTTAAAAATAAAATTTGGGATCCTAAATCATAAATAAATTTTTTTAGATTATCCTCATTTAAAAATTGAGTTTTTATATAATCATCTAGTGATTGTAAAGAATTAGCTTGAAAACTAATTTTATTAGATGAAAAGCTATGCAATAAATTATTTTTATCCAAAAATAATTGTAAATAATTATTATATGCAATATATGCAATATTATATTCAATATTATATAATTTTTTTTCACTATTTTCTTCAGTTATAAATTCCATATATATTATTCTATATATAAATCCATATATTTATATATATATAAATTTATAATACTATAAAGATGCTATCTCCTATAAATATAATAATCACAAATGTATAATGATTGGGGGCATACTAAGAAATAATTGCTGTTAGGAGACATATTATAACATAATTATTACTTTAAGTAAAAATCTTAATAAAATAATAAAATAAATAATAATACAATAATAAAAATTGATTTTATAATAATTATAATGATAATAATAATCACTCCGATTATTAAAGGAGAAAGAATGAATTTTAATCCTCAAAGAAACAATCAAAGAAACAATGAATATAACAATACTAATAAACAAAATTCATATAATAATGGTAATAATAAATATCGTCCACCATCAATGAAAAATAGGAATGAAGACAATAAATTTAGAAAAAAATATTCGGATAAACCAAATGTATTTAAAAAAAATAACAATAATTTAAAAAATACAAAACTACAATTTAATATAGAATCTGAAAATTTTCCAGAATTAAATAATACATTAATTATTAATGAAAAAATAGAAAAAACTACAGAACAAAAGTATTTAAAAACAACACAAAAAACAATAGAAACTATAAGTGAAAAAGATAAAGAAAAACAATCTATTCTACCTGGTTATACAATATTATATCATAAAACAAATGAAACAAATGAAACAAATAAAACAAATGAAACAAATGAAACAAATGAATACTTTGCTCCATGGAGATCAAGACTAATAATGGAAAATCGTCTAAAACATCGACTAGAATTAAATGATATATTAGGAGATATATCACCATATTGGAATACTGATTTATATGGTGATGAAGTTGAAGAAGATGATTATATTAATTACTATGAAGAAGAAGATGAAGATGATTATGAATCATATGAAAATTATTAAGAATTGTATTTGTATCTTCTAGTTTTAGATTTATTACTAGTAATATTAATTTTTTTTGTATTATTATTATTATTATTATTATTATTATTATTATTATTATTATTATGTAGTTGAGATATATTATTAGAAAAAATAAAAATAATACAATTTAAATCTTGTAAAAAAGAAATAGTTTTATTAAATTTAATATTATCAATAGTTGTTAAAGATGTAAAAAAATTATTATCTAATTTATCTAAAAGAAATTCTGTGATTTCGGTATGTTTAAAATCTATATTATATTTTAATAATCCAATTAATTTATGCTTATTTAATAAATTATATTGATTTTTTTTTATTAAATAAATAATTCTCTCTTTGGTGAGAGAAGAATTATCTAATGATTCATATTCAGATTTAATATTATAAATTAAATTTTCATGATTAATATAAAAATATATTATTTTTACAGTATTTACATTTTCATTATAAAATTTATTATACGGCTTCTCAAGACGAAGAAAATCTTTAAAAGAAGTTTTTTCTGTTTCAATATTATTTTTTTTTAGAATATTCATTATTATTAAAATATATTTTAAGAAGTTAATTATTCCCTATTAATAATATGGGACAATGAAATGATATAAAGCGAATAATATATAAATATATACTTTAAATGTCCGCACTCTGCACAGCATTAGATACAGAAATAACAAATCTTAAAATTGGTCAAAATAATAATATGGAATATACATGGTCAAATGATATAAATGAATTATTAGTACAATTTAGTTATCAATTAACAAGAACAACATGCACAAAAGAGTTAGAGGACAAATATCAAACTATATTAAAAAATATATCAAATGAATCAAATAAATCAAATAAAATAGAAAATATTAAATTAATTTATAAATTACTAGGTTATACACGAGATATCGTGTCGGGAAAAGGTGAATATGATTTAACATATATGTTAATAACCGGATTATATAATTTTTCACAATCAAAAGATTGTCCAGAAAAAGATAAATATAAAATGCAATCAATGGCTACATCCGCAATCGAGAGTTTAGTAAGAACAAATATTGATGAACATCCATATGGTTCATGGAAAGATATGAAATATCTTTGTAATTATATTATTAAAAAAGAAGATAGACATGATTATATATTAAATACGATAAAAAATCACTTATTTGAACAAATAATTAATTTATTTTGTTCACAAATACGATGTGATGAACATTCTCCAAAAAAGTCATTAGCAGCAAGATGGGTTCCACGAGAAAAATCTTCAAAATTTGGATGGATTACGCCAATTTTAGCAATGAGATATTATGATTCATGGATGAGATTAAATAATTCAGAAAATACATTATTAACAACGGAACATACACAATATAAATTTGCGCGTAGAAAATGTCTAACACATTTTCGTAAATTAATAGCAAAAATTAATAAAGAATTAAATACTCCACAAATTAATCAATGTAATGGAACATGGAGTGACATTGATTTCGATAAAAATGTATCCGGAATTACATTAAGAAAACAATCGAAAGCATTTCAATCGATAAAAACTGAAAAAGAAGATAGAATTAAATGTGCGGAAAATTATAAAGAATATATAGAACGGTGTAAAACAGGTAAAACAGAAGCAAAAGGAAAACGAGTATCAATAATCGATTTTGTCAAAGCAGCAATTAATATTGAAAATCAACAATTCAATATGGATCCAGCAATATTGGAAGAATATAGAATTGAAAAAGATAGTATAAATGTGCAGTGGGAAAACAATGCAAAACAAAATAAACAATTAGAAGATTGTATTGCAATGGTGGATACATCAAGTTCAATGGAAGATGAAAATTGTAATCCATTATATTCAGCAATAGGATTAGGAATTAGAATTGCTGAAAAATCAAAATTTGGAAAGCGAGTATTAACATTTAGTGCAAATCCATCATGGGTAAATTTTGATGATTGTAATGATTTTGTATCAATGGTTCATAAAATAAGAAAATCACAATGGGGAACAAATACTAATTTTAGAAAAGCATTAGATGCTATATTAAATATTGCAATAGCAAATAATATTAATCCTCATGATATGAAAAAAACAACCTTAGTTATTTTATCCGATATGCAAATTGATTGTGCAGAATCTAATTCGGTTAATAATGAACCAATGTTTGATATGATGAAAAAAAAATATCATGATGCCGGATTGCGAACAATATATAAAAAACCGTATGAATTACCTCATATAATATTTTGGAATCTTCATAAAACAAATGGATTTCCATCAATGTCAACAACAGAAAATACAAGTATGATGAGTGGAAATAATCCAGTTTTATTAAATTCATTTTGTACAGATGGGATTAATATGTTGCAAGAAATAACTCCTTGGAAAATGTTATTAAAACAGTTATCGAATAAAAGATATGACCATTTAGAAAATATAGTAAAAAATCTATGGAAATATTAACTATAAATAATAATAATAATAGGTGTCCATAGTTATAAAATTGAATTAAAAAATATTTTAAGTATTGATTATATACAATATGAATATATATAATCAATATATCGAACAACCCGAAGACATCGAACAACCTGAAGACATCGAACAACCTGAAGACATCGAACAACCTGAAGACATCGAACAACCTGAAGACATCGAACAACCCGAAGATATGGAAATAGTTTTAGAGGAGAATGAACCAATAAATGAATCTTTAAATCTACCATTAAATAATGCATTATCATCATATATAAGAATATTAACTTCAAATATATCAGAACATATAGCAAACGATACATTAACATATGAAGCAATAGCACCAAATATATCAAATGTATCTGGAGCAATAGATATGTATAATAATATGATTTCAAATGGTTCATTAACTACTGTATTAAATTCTTCATTTTATGATAAATCAAAATATAAAAATGTAATTTCTGAAAAAGGTAAAGAAGACTTAAAAAGAGTTATATTTACAGAAGATTTAGATATAAATACTTTATGTCCAATTTATCAAGTCAAATTTACAGAAGGAACAGAAATAACAAAATTGCCATGTAATCATGCATTTGTACCTGAAGCTATAGAAAAATGGTTAAATGAAGAAAGTGCAATATGTCCAGTATGTAGATACAAATTCGATTCAATAGAAATAAAAGACACATCAGAAAACACATCAGAAAACACATCAGAAAACACATCAGAAAACACATCGGAAAACACATCGGAAAACACATCGGAAAACACATCGGAAAACACATCGGAAAACACATTTATAGAATCCTTACATCAGGTTTATGGATTTTCACCAATATTAAATACAAATAATAATAATAATAATAATAATAATAATAATAATAATAATAATAATAATTGGACAAGAAATATCAGACATAGAAGAAGAAATAGTACAATAATAGAAAATATGAGGGAACAAATAGAACAACCTCCAATAGAACCAATGTTAAATAATTATATAGATACGTTAGTAAATAATGAAATAGAAGACGACTATAACTTGCAACAAGCTATAATAAATAGTTTAGAAACAGAATAAATTATATATTAGTAAAATTATTATAAAATTACTAAATATCATCTACATTAATACTATCAGTTTGACTAATAATATAGTTAATTTCTTTATTAATTTTTGAATCATTATCATTATAAGATTTTATTTCGGTACTAGTATAATCTAGCCAATCAGGATTATCAGAATCAGACCCAGGTTCAGACCCAGGTTCAGACCCAGGTTCAGACCCAGGTTCAGACCCAGATTCTGAATTAGAAATAGAATCAAAAATATCCTGTTTTATATTATTAGTAAATTCGATATTATCATTTTCAACATTTTCAATAGTATTTGCTGCTGATAAAAATACTTCAAAATTATCTTTAGAACTTTTAATAAGTTTTTCTTTATCAGTATCATTGTATACTTCTAAAAGATCACATTTATGTTTTTCTTTATTAACCGTTTCCCATTCTCTCAATCCAACTAATATCCATTTACCTTTAGACAACCAATTATCACGTCGTCCTTTACCCGAAAATTTTCTGCGTATAATACATGTTCTAGTAATACCATCCATACAAAATACTTCACAAATATTACCTCCCATCATTTTATTAACAATTGCATATAATTCATATATATTAGCAGAAAATCGCGTACTTTTATTGGATGTATTAAAAGATTTGCTTGCTAATTTTTTAGATTTATTACCACCAGTATTTTTAACCATATTATATTATTATAATAACATTTATTTAATAATTTTTTATAATATAATAAAATTACAATAATGAAATTATAATTTATTATATTATAATTTATTATATTATTATATATTATATGGGAAATCCGTGGTTAGATCATGTTAAGCAAGTAAAGAAAGCACATCCAAAGAAGTCGCTTAAAGAACTATTACAAGCAGCAAAAAAAACATATAAAAAAGTAGGTAAAGCAGAGCATAAATCGAAAAAATCGAAACCATCGAAAAAATCGAAACCATCGAGAAAATCGAGAAAATCGAGAAAATCGAGAAAATCGAGAAAGTAAATAAAGTACATAAAATATAATAAATGGTATAATTTTTTATATTTTATTAATTTTTAGTTGGTAAAGCAGATAAATTCTTAAGCATTATTTTTACAGGTAAAGAACTATATTTAAAATTATTAATTAGTTCTAAATAATTTTTAGTAGATTCATGCATATAGAAAATTTCTTTATATAAAAGATTAACTCTTTCTATAGGAATTCTATTATTTGGATTAGGAGATATATTAGTAAGTAGCAACTGTGAAAATTTAATAATAATTTTACTATCAAAAAAACCAGTATTAAATATATAACCAATAAATTTTAAATATAAAACACTTAATGCATATAAATCCCATGATTTATAAAATCCTAATAAATTAGTAATTATATTTTTATCATTTTTAGACACAAACTGTTTAAGATAATCAATACATGATTTAGTATATTTTTTTTTAAAATTATTGCTATAAATATGAAGTGCAATATTATTATCAACATAATCATTCGCTATTTTTTCAATATCAGTTAATTGTAAATTATTTTTAACATGTAAAAGATAATTAATAACGTGCACTTCTAATGGCCATATATAATAATCAGGGGCATAAATATAAAAATAGTCTTTTAAATTATCTTTCTTTAGATAATTAATTGGGATGGAAATACCGAAATCAATTAATATAGGATTTTCATATTTAATACTATATAATATATTTTGTTCTTTTAAATCAAAATGAACAATATTTAATTCAATTAAATGTTTTATAGTATTCACAATATATTGAAATGTATCAAAAAAAATTAATAATATATGTTTTTTACTTTTCAAATAATTAGTAAATAATTTTTGAAATGAAATATTTTTTAAATATGGAATTTCAAGCAAAAGATAGTTAGGGTCATTTTTAGATATAATATTACATTTTTTAGTTAAATTTTTATCTAAAGAAGCCATTTGAATTGAACAATTATTAACAGTCGGTAAAAAATATAGATTATATTTTGAAAAAGTTTTAATAATTTTTCCAATAAGTATTTCATTTCTTCCATTAAAATTATTAATTTGTAATTTAGAAACCATTTTAGAATTTTTTTTTACTTGACCGTTACAATTAAAAGCAGGATAAAAAATACACCCAAATCCTCCTTGACTAAGTAATTTACTCATATAATATATATTAAAATATTAGAATTAAATGTAATTATCTCTAATTATCTCTTTTATTAATAAGATAATATCGATTTTTATATGTTTTTTTAATTTTATAATTGATTAAATTATTATCTAAATTATTATTTTTTAAAATAAGTTTTTCATTATCTAAAATAGTATTATTTAGTGTGCAAAAATCGTGATATCCAACTGATGGTTTTTGATTATTAGTTTTAATATATTTATCCATAGCATTTAATAATTCTGATGAAAGCATTATATACGTACGATGCTTTTTGATAATAACAGTATCTTCTTTATCTTCTTTATCTTGATTATCTNGATNATCTTCTTGATTATCTTGATTATCTTGATTATCTTGATTATCTTGATTATCTTGATTATCTTGATTATCTTGATTATTTAATTTTCTGAAATAATATCTAGCAGCTTTATACATTTTATCTTCAACATTTCCATTATAACCTAAATTAATAATACGTCGTTCTTCATTTAATAAAACCTCAATATTCAAATTATACCATTTTTTCCAGGCTTCTTTATAATCAGATCTATTATCATATTGATGTAAATTGCCAAAATAAGTAAGTAAATCCATTATATCTTTAGAAAACTTAAAACGAAAGATTTTTTTTTTATTATCGATCTCGTTCATAGTAAATTAAATATTGTATTATTATTTTAAAAGTTTTCAATTTTATCAATTTTCTATGATAAAATTGAAAATTATATTAATAGTTTTTATTATTATATAATTAATGCAAAATAATACAGAAGAAAAAGAAGAAACAGAAAAAATAGAAGAAATAGAAGAAACATATTTGATCAAATATTTAGAACAATTATCTGAAATAGAAAAAAAAACAATAGATGTTGCAAAAACTATACTAGGTAGTTCATTTAATATAAATCGCAGTCTAGGTTTTATAGATTGGAAAAAATGTATAAATAAATGATGAATCATCTCAAAAAAAATTAGAAACAAACAATGAAACAAATCTAGAACAATCAGTAGATAATGTGAGAATTCGTCCATGTACTTATTTAAAATGAGCATGTGTAATGAATATTGTAAAACCAATAAATTAAATAGACCATATTTAAGTTCATTAAATTTAGATACTCAGGAATTTAACGAAGTAGTTGCGAAATTACGATCTTTTTTTATATCTCGCAAATTTTTAGAAGTATCAACACAAAATAGATTAAGTATTTTGGCTGCATGCGAAGGTCAAATTAATGTTGGAATGTTTAATTATGCTGGAAATAGTTTGCCTCTTCCACAAAGAGGACAAATGTGGCTTGAATCCGAGATTGCGGTATAAATATGAATAATCAATAAATTAATTTATTTCTATTTTAAATAAATTAATTTTTGTTAGTTTTTCTATGATTTTGTTGTTTAGTTTTTTTAGGAAGACGTCGTGTTTTTCGTGTTAAATTATTACCACCTTTATGTGGTCTACCAATTTTTTTACCATTTTTCTGTAATCCTTCTTCTATTTTTTGGGAATATTTATTTGTATGATCTTGTATAGCGTTATTAATACTAGAAGTAGCAGATGCAGCGGCATAATTATGTAAATTCTGGGCAACATCATTTGCATGGTTGGCAAGATGTTGAGAAGTTAATTGTTTTAAATTATCTGGATTAAGTTTATTACTATTATCAGTA
>JGI20157J14317_10000942_pt1 | contig 28311 bp, 49 predicted proteins | sample COG_07_FD_14317 | JGI IMG/M metagenome (IMG submission 14317)
GCGTAGGTGTAGCTTGAATTATTAGTTCCAAAAGAACTTTCAACAGTAAACCCGTTTGAATTAAATGAAGAAACTTCTGATAAGCCCGACGCCGCTTGAGCGCCGGATGAGTTAGAAGATAAGGTATTAAAAGGCGTTCTTGCACTATCAACAAGCCGATGATCTATAGCACCCCTAGACTTAATCCAAACTAACCCACCCTCACCATCAAGGTCAATCCCGTTGTTGATCGTCTGTGTTGAACTGTTACCTGTGTAAAGGTAGGTGCTGAATACATCTTCAATATACTCACTCCCACCACCAACACCAGCGGCGGCTTGAACTACGTCTCTTACTGCCATTACGCCATCCCCAGTCCGAGGACAAAGCCTCTCCAAGTTGTGCCACCGTCTGAGGTGAAGAACGCCAGCGTGTCAACACCAGCGGCTGTCAGCGTGGGAGCCGTTGCCGCCGCCCAAGTAACACCTGAGAAGAAAGTTAAGGCCGCAGAGCCACCATTGGTCACCTCAAGCACAAATGCGCTTACAGAGCCACTAGAGGCCACGTTGCTGACTGTTAGTGTTTGAGCGCCAGACAAGGTGTAGGTGAAGTAGTTGCCAGCAGACAGGTCGATGTCGTGAGCACCCATTGCCACCTTGGTTTCTTTAACACCCGTCAGCGTAAGGTCGCTTGATCCAGTCCCACCGTGGGCCACCGCAAGGTCGCCAGAGGCTGAGAACAGCGCGTCAATGGTGTCTAGGTCGGTGTTTATCTTGCCGCCCCATGTGTCGGCACTAGCACCGACTTCAGGCTTTGTTAAGCTAAGGTTTGTGGTTGTGGTATCTGCCATTTTGTGTTCCTCTTACTGACGTTCTGACGCCAATGACCGTTCAAATAATTGAGCAAAAGCATTTCTGCCAATCGTCATTTGATCTACATTAAATCTTGCCGAGCCTAACTTGCGGTCAAGGTCTGCAATGTGGTTTGCTAACAATCGCTGTTCTGGTGTTAACTGCTCAAGATCATACTCAGTGCCGTCAATGACCGTTGTCTTCATTAGAACGTACCTTTCCAAACTCGAAATTTATCAAAGTCGCCTGACAATAACTTACGTTTAATAACGTCTTTCATTGCAGGGTCGCCCCACTTAATTCCAGCTTCCTTGGCCCACATTTCAACAATGTGTAGCGGTATCTCGCCTACCAACCGACTCTCGCCAAACACGCCACCGTTCATATCCTGAATGGCTTTTGCGCGCTCAATGTATACGTCGTTTTGATACTGCTTTTGTACGACGAACGTGCCGTCGTGGTTGTCAATAAACTTTTCACCAATCTTCATTGCGCCACCTGTTTTTTGTTTTCAGTGATTCAATAAAAGGCGGGGAGCCGTAGCCCCCCAACCCTCACACAATTAGCCTGTAATCGTGTTGTCGAAAATACCACCGTTAGCGGCTTCGTTCTTACAAACCAAGGTCAACTCGGTTGTAACCTGACGCTTGGTAGAGTCGCCAGTCTTAGCCAGTTCGATGTTCTTCGTTGGGCGCAGAACACCAACAGCCCACATATCCTTTTGCATGATGAACACGTCACGTGAACGGTTCTCACGGGTAGGCATGAACTCAACCGTGCCCCAAGGAGTAACGTAGACAGCCAAGGACTTGATGACCTTTTCGTCGCCAGCCTGCACTTGTGAGCGCTGGTTGTTGTTACCAGTAAAGCCAAGCGCTTTGTTCATCTGGTATGCAGACAAATACACCACGTCAGGGCGACCACCGCTTTCCCAGATTGACTGCATGACAGTGTCAAACTTGTCCTGTGAGAAAGCCGTCAGTGCGGTTGTCTCATCAGTACGTGCGTCTGTACCGTCACCAGTTGCGTCAGCACCCTCGTTAGCACCGAAAGAGGTGTTAGAGGTCAACCAGACAGGAGCGCCAGCCAACTCACGCGCAGTCGTGCTGTTACCAGCGACACGTGCGTTGTTGTCGAACAGGGCTTTCTCGATGTCCAATTTCTGCTCTTTTGCAACCTTCAAAACAGCATATGCCATCTCAGCGGCGCGGCCAGCTTTCTTCAAGCCAGTGTCGGTGTCAGCAATGGTCACAGCGTTCTTAAAGATCTGTGAGTAGTTGCCCAGACGGGTCGTGGCGGTACGTGCCTCTGCAACCGTATCATCCCCTTCGATATGGGCGTTCGCGGCGCTGGCGCGCAACGAATCAGTCATCCACTCATGGAAAGTGTTGGTTGCTTTTACTTTAGCTACGCTAGAGTAGAAAGGCGTCTCGCTGGGAGACACGTCATAAATAATGTCTTGCAAGTCTTCACGAATGCCGACTGCGTCGTATGAATCAAATGTGTTGGTTGGCTGTGCCATGATAAATTCCTTTAAGAGTTAAACATCAGGCTGAGTGCATCTTCAATGCTCCCAGACCTTTTAAGGTTGGTCTTCTTCTGCAAAACTTCCTTGTTGCTTTTCACCAGCTTCTTTGAGCCTGCCTTGATCGGTGTCGTTTTGGGACGTGCCGACTGAGCCTTCTCATCTGCTTTCTTCTTGCCACTCATAATCTCGCGGTACTTCATCGCATCACGCAACACGTGCAGTGCGCGACTCTCTACCACCTGACTAATCTCATCCGCCGTGTAGCCGTAAGCCGCGCCAGCTTGCAAGATCTGATCCTTAAACTTGCCAGCGTGTGCTGGGTTTGCAAGTTCAGGAATAACGCTCTTCAGGTTTTCTACCTCCTGTTGGAGATATGCCTGTCGAGCCACCTGCTGTGCCTGACTCTGCTGTGCCGACAACTGCTGGAACTGAGCCTGCTGTTGCTGGTACTGCGCTACCTGCTCGTCATAGTTCAGTTTTGCTTCCATGTACCCAATTGGGTCGGAGTCAAAAAGTTCCCTTGTCGGAGCCTTTGGAGGAGTAGCAATCTGTCCACCTTGAATCTGTTGATACAACTGGGAGATCTGCTGTCTTTCATTCAATAAGGCCGCATAGACTTCTTCCGCTTGCTTTCGCTGGGCGGCGGCTTCCTGCATACCTTTTTGGACAAATTGTTGACCACTGTAACCTCGCTTCAACTCATTCAGGGTGACCTGTTTTTCCGTGCCATCAACTTTGATGGTGTAAACAGGTTCTGTCTTGTTGGCTTCGTCAGCGTCTTCTTCTTCGTCCTCCGCGTCGTCTTCGTCATCATCATTTGAGTCTTCTGACTCTTCTGAATCGTCTTCAGATTCTGCGTTTGCTTCTTCGGTGTCGTTGGTCTCTTCCGGTTCAGCTACTTCGTTAGTGTCGGTTTCTTCGTTTTCAACACTTTCAGGTGCAATCATAGCACTAACTGCACTCTCAATGCTACCATCAAGTGCTACTTTTTCAGTCGTTTGATCCACGGTACTGATTCTTTCTCTTGTTTATCGAAAAACGCTTCTTCTGTCAGGACAGTGTTGAAGTACGTATCGATGTTGCCCAACGCACGAATAATGTCGTGCGCATCGACCAGCGCGTCCTGAGACGCCTCTGGATTCAAGAACAAGCCAACTTGCTTGTCCCGAATTGCTTGCATCACCTCTTGGAATACGGGGTCGTTTTGTAGTTGCCGTATCTTTGATGCTTGATCTTTGATGTTCAATTAGAACCTTCCGCCTACAACAGCTTGCGCTGGGGATTCTTGTGGATACCGGGGCTGGGCTTGCGCCGCTTTTACGCCAGCGACATCGACCGTGGTCTGGTATTGACCGTAAATCTTGGCCGCGTCAGTAAGCAACTCTTGATCCATCTTGTCGCGTTCGCGGTCATCCTGTGCAATGGCTTTCTGCGCGTCGATCTGCAACTTGAGCATTTGCACCTCTTTGTTGGCTTGAGCCTTGATCTGCTCGGCTTGGATGAGTGCCTGCGCCTGCTGGTCAACTGGTGGCTGTTGCTGTTGCTGTTGTGCCTGCTGTTGCAACATCTGCTCACGCTGGGCGTCCATTGGGGCAAAGTAACGGTCAGCGTTGCGTACACCCTGCACAGCCAGCATATCTGCCAGTGTGTTGCGGATGTTTGTCATTGTGACCAAGCCGTTGCCTGGGCCGTAACCCTGGTAGACCTGCATTTGCAGTTGTAAAGCCTGTGCAAGCGCCGCAGAGCGCTGATCTTCCCGACCAGTACCCAAGCCTACGTTTGCAGTTACATCCATCTTGGCGTTCCAATAGCGTGGGTCAACAGGCTGGTATTGACCGCCTGCCATACGCATCATCACAGCCTCATCAACGTTCTCGACCATCAGCTTTAACATCAGCTTGAACAGACGACGCATACCGCCCTCTGCCAAGTTACGCGCCATAACCTCGACCTGACCAGCCGCCGCCTGTATGGTGGCGTTTACAGCCGCCGCAGTAGTTGACTGCATAGCATCAGGGTTTAAGCCGCTAGACGCCTTTGTGACGCCTGTCTTGGACTCAATCTCAGCGTCCATGTACTGGATGGCAACTAGTGTCTGACCAGCCACAAACGGCACAGCCATATCGCGAATCATGCCGGGCGCTTTTGTACGGACAATGCCGCCAATCTCGTTGTTCAGCAAGTCATCGATGTTTACCTGACCGTCAACGATCTCACGTTGTGGGCTGTTAGTCAGAGCCACGTTGTCCAGAACACCGCGCAACATCATTGTGCTGGCGTCCTGCTCGTTCATCAGTAGGTCGGCAATTGAGCGGCCAAAGAACGTGTGTGGCTCTGGGTCGATCTCAAACACGGCAAACGGTACTTCACTGCAAGGCTCAACGCTCAACAGTTGGTAGTCATCGCCACCCATAATGCAACGTTGCATCTGGGCTACGCCTGTGCCGTCAACGTCAATCTTCATGTACGCCTCGGTGATCGCCACCAAGCGCATAGACGGGTCTTGGACGTTCTCTTGCGTGTAAGCGGTGTCATACCCCCTACGCTCAAATTCTTCTTCGTTAGCGGTCGTGTCAGCAGTGCTGAGACCTGTTAGTTCTGAGACCTCTTCAAAGTCAAAGCCCATCGCTACAACGTCGCTGACTCGCATCTGTGTGCGGTGTGCAACCACATACGAATCTTCAATGCGCTTTGCACCACGGTCAACAAAGAACTCTTCTGGCGGCACTGACTCGATGCACATATCGCCGCGCTCTGTCGAACGTGAGATCTTTAGATCATGGCGTGGCATCTCCACCTGTATACCCATTGGATCAATTTCCATTGACTGGGTTACAGAATGCTCTAGCACGTCAACGCCGTCTTCATTGACAATGACCGAATATTCTTGGTCGTTTAAAGCGTTGTATTCGTAGATCTCTTGATCGGTATAGGTATCCCAGTAGGCTTTGACAACGCCGACCTTTTTGACCAGTGCGTCGTGGAATGCATCATTGATGATGCGGTAACCACCAAGTTCGTTGAACTTGTATTGCATATACTTGGTCGCCATCTCAGCAAACTGTACGTCTTCTGGGCCAGCAGGAACGTACTCAACAGCACGATCTGTGGATAAGAACACGCGCATCAGGCTGGGCTTGATGGCTCGGACTGTGTCGCGCACCTTGGTCGCCACAACAGTGCTACGACCCTCTTCTTCGCCGATGTCTACTTCGCCATCAAAATAGCGTTGTGAGCGGATGCGATCAGGCGCAATCTCGCTCTCGACAAAATCAACAGCATCCATCAATGCCTCGCGGACAATGCCGTTGATCTCTGTCTCTGTCATTGGCGTTGGTTTACTCATTTATTGCGCTCCAAGTTGGCTAATTAAACCGTCGGGTTGTGAGGCTTCAAACACAGATGCGCGACGTGCGCCCTCTGCCCCCGTTAGGACGATCTTGCCATATTTGTTTATTAACCCAGCCAGTGCCGTTTGGTCTGTTAAAGCCTTGCGAACCACCTCTGGGTTGTCAGACATTGCAAGATCAAGAACTTGCATACGCTGTGCATCAGTCAACATCGGAACCTCTTGCTTTAGCAAGCGAGACGCAGATTGCAACAGCCCAAACATATTTCCAGATGTAACATTGGCAACATCGCCAAGAGACATAGCTGTCCCAGCGTTATCCATCTCCTGTCGTAATGGCGTTGTAACTGACCCAGCTTCTGGGCGCACTTTTTTTGCAAGGTCAGAAGTTTCACCTGCAAGAGCCAGTTGCTTTTGCAGTCTAACAATGTCATCGTTATCAAGGGCAACTCGCAAAGCCGCACCCATCTGTTTGTCTGGGTCTGCCAAGTTCGCAAATGTTGTCCCAGTACGTCGTGACTTATTTCGGATGCTGTCCATCACGCCAGCCTTGAATGCGGCATATTTCTGCGGAGACTCCTTTAACTGTTCGACAAGAACCTCCAACTCGTCAACGTTTGCGGTTAGAGCCTTGCGGCCTTGGTCAAATGCCTCTGATGCTCCTTTAATGTTTGACCATTGCTGGCGTGTCCGCTTTAAGTCGGGGGAAACATCGTTAATTTGAGTACGCAATGATGACTCCACGTCTCCAACAGCAATAGCTAAATCATCTTTACCAACCCTAAATAATTCGTCTGTCTTTGAGTCAAGTGCGCGACGAACCATCTCGGCATCTTTTAATGTTGGCTGGCGAACCATGTCAACGACACCATCTTCACGTTTAACAAACAATGGGACGATATTGCGGATGCCGTATGCGGCGTTGATGTCCTGAACGGCATCTGGTATTGACCGCGCGGCCAACAACATATTGTCGGTCATCTCTTTTGTAATCGCGGTATCTGGCATTTCGGCAAACAACTTTTTATACGCATCAGACTCAGATTTAAAAAGTTCTTTTTCTGTACGCTTAAACCCACGAATAACGTTTTCGTCCATGTTGAACGCAAGGCGCTCCTTTAGTGCCGATTCGGCAGTTCTGCCAGTCTCTTGAGCGCGAGATTTAGTTTGACCCAAAACACGGCGACCAGCTTTGCCGCCCTCGGCAACATAGCCTTTTAATGCAACCATTAGGCTCATGTTGTCTGTCATCAAACGACCGGATTCAAGGTCTTCAATAATTTCTTCAACAGGCTTTCCAGACTGTCTTTGCAGTCTCTGTAACTCGGCTTGGACAGCATTGCTTGCCTTGTCCCCAAACTTTGACTTAGCCCAGTCAACTATTCCACCGGCTTTAGACGCAATTTGACGCCCACCAAGAACCAAAGCAGGAGAAAGAGCCGCGCCAGTTATTGCTCCGGTAGCCGCGTCACCCGCCATGCCGCCGACAGTTTTGCTTTCGCTAGTGCCAAGACCAGTTAACCCGCCCTCTACCGCGCCGATGCCAGCAAGCCGACCCAAAGCCGCTGGAGCGGCAGTGCCACCAGATGCAACCACAGCGGCAATAGTTGGAATGATGGCTCCAACAATTTCGGAGGTGATTGCTGTGCCGGGGTTTTCTTTTTTGAAGTTAGCAAGTTTTTGTCTTATTTCGTCACGAATAGCTTCGTAACCTTTGTCCTCTCCAATTCCAAGCGCTGATGCCGCCGCACGCACTCCAGCCTCAATCTCTTCTGCAAAACCAAAAGTTGCGCCTTGTGCAAGGCTTCTTATCATTTGGCTGTCAGCAGGCGCTTTTGGCTCCATGCCAAGCATTGCCAACTGTTCCGCAGAAAGACCTGATGATTGCTGTTGACCGCCACCAGACAAGATAGACAGTTGCGCTGGATTAAGAGCCATTATTGCCCTCCAATAAATTTTTCTTGCATATCAGGTGAAAGCCTTTTAAATGCGGCAATCTGCTCTGGCGTCATTTGGCTCTGCAATTCTGGTGGCAACTGGACGCCGCCGCCATAACTAGGAATAGGCGATTCGCGCCTCTTACTTGTTCGGCGCTGAATATACTCGTTGTATGTGATGCCACTAGATAACTCTCGCGCATCTTGCATCAACTGGTTGTACAGTTTTTCTTGCGCGTTAATTTTGTCTTGGATGTGTTCTTGCAGGGCGTCTCCGCTTAAAGATGTATCCAAACCAGTTGAAAGAGCGAGGCCAAGTTCTTTTTCGCTCAATGCGCCAAATGTTGCGCTGTTAATAATATCAATACCAAGACCATTTGCAATTGCCCTTAGTTCTGCTGTTGCTGAGTTAAACGACGGCAACAAAGATCTAATTACACCAGTCTGAGCGCCACCCTCTTTAACTAAGTCACGGGCGCGTGTTAGCTTTCCAATCTGCTCACCAAGTCCGCTTGCGCGACCAAATACTGCCGCACCCTTTTCAGATGCCATTTTTATGCCAGCCAAGTTTAGCTGTCCCGACGCCTCCCTGCTTGCAATGGCGCTTGGAGTCTCTCCAAATGCACCCTCGACATCAACTCGTTTAGTCGTGCCTGTGGATGGGTCAAATACAACCTGATAAATCTGACCGGTGCTTGTATCCGTCTGTACACCGCTTGCTGTGGGACTTGCGGATTTTGCATACTTGGCTTGAACAATTTGCTTTAGCACGTCTTTTGCAATAGCAGGCTGTGCGGCCACCATTTCAGCCGCCTCGTTCTCGCCCATGTTGCGTAGTTGAACAATAACGGCTTGAGCCGTCCTGTTGCCCACTGCCAACTCGTTAGCAGTTTTGATGCGGTCGGCCAACACAGCTTGCAAACCCTGATCTGGGTCAAGGCGCATTGTGTTAAAGCCCATTGCCAACCGAGACATTAGTGCCCCATCGTTATACCAAGGCGTATCCCTATTCGGGGGCTGAATGTTGCCAGACCTCATCTCGGGAAACTGAGTTTGTTGTGGTTGAGCCGCTGGCGGTACAGTCAGAGATCGCATTTCAGGCGACTGAGCCTGAACACTTGCCACCGGGTTTTGCCCCACCATTGGAAGTTGAGTTAGTTCCTCAGTAATTTGCGGTCTAAGGCTTTGCTGTAAAGCATCAAGTAACGTTGGTTTTGCCATTATTAGCCTCCTGCGACACTAGCCGCAAGCGTTAAGTAATCAAAAAGCCCCGGATCTCGGCTTTGCGTCTGGGTTATAGGCGTTGGTGCCAAACCAATCGCTTTGTTAATAAAGTCAAGTGATTGACCGGGAGCGCCTACGGCTCCCTGATACTGACCTTGTGCGGCATTCAACAGCGCTTGGTTAATACCTCGCTCAAGCGCTCCCTGCGTCATTGCTTGGTTTTGGATGTCCATGCCCATACCAAAGCCTAAGTTCGCCAAACTTCCAGTCTGCCCAGCCGCCGCAAGACGCTGTTGCGATCCAGAAAGATCCGCGCCTTGGTTTGCCAATGCCGCTTGCAATTGATTGTTCAGATTGAACTGAGACATATTGTTCAATGCGGCTTGGTTTGCAAGGTTTACCTGTTGCCCCAGTTGGGCGTTTGTAGTGCCCGCTTGCATTCTTGTAGCAATGTCTTGGCCTGCAAGTTGTTGCGCGTTTTGGTATCCACCCTGACGCAAAGCAGATGCCGCACGTGATGCTTGATCCAAGTAGTTACGGCCAAGTTCTGACTGCATCAGCGCCTGGCGTGATCCACCAAATGCGCCACCACGTGTAGCCTGTGCATTTAATTGCATGGCCTGCATTTGACGCGAACGATCCAAGTCTGACAGCGTTTGGTTAACTACTTGAGTCTCATAAGGATTTGTGTAGGCAGTTAAGTCGGTATTTGCAATTTGACCCGCAACTATTGGCGCTACGTTACCAGCCTGACTTGCAGTACCAGTTCCAGCACTGACCGTGATTGGTTTGTATGAGGTCTCGCCAGTAGCCGTAGTGATCGCGTTATTGATACCAGTAGCCGCTGTATCAAAGATGTTTGGATTTTGCGTTACAGGTGCAGTTGGCGCAGGCGTGGTTGGCGCAGGCGTGGTTGGCGCGGCTGGTTGCTGGGTCTGCATATACTGATTGACGTTTTGCAGACCTTGGTCATAACTACCGTAACCAGATTGCGCCCACGAACTTGCAACTTGTTCAGGCGTCAAGTTATTCCGAGCCGCCGCATCAGCAATTGCTTGCGCGTTAGGCGCTGACGCCCAAAATGCCGACCCAGCATTCAACTGCTCTTGAGTAAAGCCCGGCATATCTCCATTTACAGGAGCCGCTCCAGCATTCTGAGAAAAAACCGTTGGAGTGCTAGTAGCCGGGACTGCGTTGCCTGTTCCTGCGTTTGCCATAATCTTTATCCTTTAATTAACCCCAATACCCACCCTGAGATGGGTCTGTACCAAATCCAGTATCTGTAACAGAGTCTGCGGAGTATGTGTTCATATTAGTGACAGGGGCGCGTGCATCACCCGGTGTGCCGCCAGTTATTGCGCCCAAAATGCCGCCAAAACCCATTTTGCCAAAACTTGTCAGCCCATCATTGATTTTTTGGTTTTGCGCTGATTGCTCGGCGAATGCCTGCGCTTTGCCAACTTCAGCCTCACGTTGTGCCCAGTAATTACCGCCGGGATCTTGTTGGCCACCGCCGCCGCCATAAGACATATTTTGCGCCCCGGGCATACCAGCGTAAGGATTGGCTGGCGCATTAGAAATCATTGGCGTATCACTGAGGTTTTTGTAAAAGTCTGAGTATCGCTTGGCCTGGTCTGGAGCGCGAACACTTAACTCTTGCAAGGCCGCGTCGTACAGGTCACCAGATCTATAACCCCGCATACCATTTACCACTGACGGCTCTGGAAGACTGCTTTGGTACTGAGCGCCCTTTGGAGCCATGCCAAATGCTGACATTGCACCCATTGTGCCCTGCATTGCTGACTGCTCCATTGGAGACAAAGCCGCAACGTCTTGGCCGTAGTATGGCACGTAACCAATTTCAGCCGCTGACTTTGCTTGGTTAAGGTTCTGAATTACAGCATCTTCAAGCCACTTTGGGATCTCTTGTGCCGATGTTTTAGTTCCGCCTTTGCCACCACTCATAATTAAATCTCCACGCTCATAGTTGTGAACTTTTCTTCCCAGCCAAGGTCGCCCAAGGCTTTGACCCAGCCCCTGCGACCCGCGAGGGTCATTGCGGAGCATCCATTAAGTTTGGCAAAGTAGATTGCCGAATCGCTGAAGTCCTTAATTTGATCTAGATCACCGCCTGCAAGAAAGATATGAAAAACCTTTTTTTGCGGATACTCAAGGATCTCTGTAACCATACAGCCTTTTGGTGCATTCCAGAACTGCATTGTGCCAAGTTTAACACATTCAACTACATCTTGGAATAGGTGCGTACCACCAGAAAGTGCTAACGCCGATTCTAACCAAGGACGGCATCTTTCCAGTTCCAAGTCCAAATTGTCTGTCATTGCCTGAGTCGTGTAATCGCCAATGTAACCGCTGGTGATGATGGCGCAAAAGCCGTGGCCGCTGGCGCATCAATCCACAACGTCAGGTCGTTCACCGCCCACATTGCTTGCAGGTATGACCCAGCAGTCATCGGGAAAGCCGCGGAACGACTCATAACGATATGGTGGCCATTGTCTGACAATGTAACCTTGATTGTAGAACCGGGCACGTCTACGCCGTCAATTCGAGGCCAAAACCAGCCGCTTTTAGCGTTTGAAGAACTGGACAGCAGTTCAACTGCGAAAGCCAGCAAGTAAACACCATCTTCCTCAAACACGATCTTAGTGTTATCAGTAGGGTCTAGCGCAATGCCAGAATTAAAAGACGGGGCGTCCCAGCCAATGGCTTGAGCCGTGTTGATAGCCGTGGCCACTTGCACTGTTGTGCGGCTCAATGAGGCGTAGCCATCAGCCAATACAACCTGTCTGAACACGCCATCTTTTGAGACAACTGGGTAACCAGCGCGATCCCACAACAAAATACCGTCATCAGCCGCAACGTCAGACGGCAGTCGTGTGGACAGTAATGTGCGGATGCGCGACAGGTACGTGTTTAAACGCTCACCCCAAGGCTTCCAGTCAACGCCAAACGGTGGCGGAGGTATCCTCATCGCTTACCGCCCTGCGAGACATCAAGACGCATAATCCCAGCGCGCCAATCTTTAAGCGCCTCACCCTCAATCCTGACGCGAACCTGACGACCAGTAACCCGCACACTTGTCGGCGATGATAGCGAATAAGGGCCGTACTCACGCTCGGTGCTGTTTGGGTAGAAACGGCTTTTGAGTTTAATTTTTGCCTCGCCCTGAGTCGCCTCATCTGGAATGATTTGTGTGACGTGCATCACATTGTCGCCAGCCCCAATGTTAATTGGCCCACTCTCCACAAAAGCAACGCTATCACCAAAGTTGTGACCTTGCTCATGGTTGTATGCGTTCCCGTCGGCGTCAAACCAAACGGGCGTTGTCAAAGCCCCAGAGTCAAAACCAGCCGTCCTGCTTATTGAGCCAACAGCCCAGATGTTTTGAGTGTAGTCATACATGACATAGCTGTCGTTTTCCAAACTACCAGCGCTTGGGTAGAACCACCACACCTCGTTGTACTGGCCATTGTGAACAGCGTATGTCTTGCTGATCTGGCTAATGTTCATGTTTTTGAACACATAGTCCGAAACTTCGCAAACTAAGGTCTGGACAGATGAGCCGTTAAACACAAAGAAGTTCTCTTTGCTCATCCAAAACGCGCCCTCGCCCACCGAAACTAATGACTTGCGAGAAACAGCGCCACAGGACGTTCCAACGCGCTCAAAGCCGTACACAGTAGGTGGGCCTGCATACGTTGCAATATGCGCGTCAGCGGTCGTTAAAATCAGTGTACGACCACGCATACGAACACCACAAACAATTTGACCACTTGTTTGCAGTTCAATGTCTCCAGCCTCGTTGGTGGCCAAGGGAGTCCAGTCTGTGTTGTCTTCACGATTGCACCACTGAACTTTTCGAGGGTTGCCACCAGCCCCGAAAGCAAAGATAAATCGCTCATCAGTAACCAGCATTGCGTCACAGTTAATTGGCGCGTTGGCAAGTACCTCGGCAACACCACTGAAATCCCACTCGTACAGCTTACCGTCGTCAGGTGAACAGGCAACTAAGTATTCACCCCAGTTGTCCAAAGACCATGTTGTGGCTTCTTGGAACACCCCAGTATCTGGGCGCTCCACGCCATAAGATCCAGTACCAAAATAAGTACCGCCATAGCCAAGGTTCACAGCGGCGTCAATGCGTCCACTAGTCAACCCCACAGGAGTAATGTCCGTAACAGTACCACTAGCCGTTACAGCGTACAAGGCGTTGTGAGATCCGATTGCGTAGCGTGGATCGTATGAATTATCAACCCATGCGTGAGCACCACGGGGTGGGGAAGCAGAGATCTCTTCTGCTCGCAAAGTCCAACCACCAACCGGGCGCAAAGACTTATCCTGCCAGCGAATCAGGTTTGATTTATTCCAACGCCCCGTCGCCTCGTAGTCAGTGCCGTGGTTGTAGACGCCTTGCGGTAATTCAAGTTTTACAAATGCCATTTTTTACCTTATGCCGCTATTTTTGTCCAAACATCACTAGCAGGCGATATTGGCGTCCAAGTCTCAGAGGTGACAAGTATTGGAACCCACTTCTCCCTACCAATTGCGCTGACAGATGACGTTAACGACGTTGCGCCGCTTGTTAGCCTGATCCTAACGATCTGAGGGCTTACAACAGACTGAGCCTGGATTGTTGCACTGCCAGCCACCGAGAAAATCGCGTTAGCCGTGATTGATGCAACAGCGCTTGGGCTTGCGCTAACCTGCCTAATACGAATGGCGTCATCGCCAGCAGTAACAGTTGCTGTGGCCGCTATTGCGGAACTAGCACCTCGGATAACAAAGCCGCTGGCCGTTGAGTTAACAGCCGTTGCCGCAACGATTGTCTGGAAGTTGGCGTAGTCGTATACCCCAGCGCCATATACAGACGTGCCGTAAGCAAACGCGCCAATCTCTTCCAGTACAAACTTTTCGCCAACAGATGTCGTTACGGTTGTGCCGCTTGAAACAGCACCAGAAGTAAAGACACCAACAGCGGTAGCCGATACCGTAGAAACGCCGTCTACTTGGCTATCAGTTTGCCGTATACGGACAACGCCGGATGTGCCCGCAGATTGTGGTGATATTTGTGCCGCACTATTTGCAGTCAACCCGCCTACAGCCGTTACGCTGGCGCTTGCACTAATCGCCGCCGAACCAACAAGAATCCTTACTGGGGCGAAAGAGACAACAGCAGACGCGCTGACAACAGCAGGTAACACATCAACGCCGAATGAATCAGCGCCGTATGTGTTCGTGCCGTAACTGTATCCGCTTAGGTCAACTGTTGCCACGACTCTTTATCAGTCGAGCGTAATGTCCAGATCACCAGTTGGGACGCGGAACACGTCGCCAATCTCAATTGACTTGGAACTTGTCAGCGCGGCATATGCCAGCAGGTTACCAGACGTACTTGCGTCATAAACGCCAACGTGAGAAACCGTGCCGTAGTTCGCAGTAGCAGTTGCGTACTCAACAGCCGCAGTGTTGCTGGCCGTGTTGCCAGTCACCGTAAAAGCAACAGACTGACGCACATAGCCGCCACCAGTTACTTCTGTGCCGCTACCGTCTTCAGCAGGGTTTGTTGTGAACAGTGCTAAATACAGTGTGCCAGCCGCTGTGTATGGCGTAGCGCCGAAAACGTGACCTAAGACTTTTGTCTCAAGATAATTACTAAAACTCATCCTAAACCCCTTACTTTTGGTACTAAAGAAACGCCGCTGTATTTAGCGTATTGTGATGCCTCATTCAATCGGACAACTGAAGATGAATACAACTGCGCCCACACTGAGAGTCTTGCGTCATCTTGTAAGTAGGGCGCTGAGTGCATCAGTGATCCATACAAGTAAACATCAGGAGCCGCAGTTAGTAACCAGTTTGTAGCATTTGAGGCTAAAGCTGGCACTTCAGCGTAGTATAACAGTTCAACATCAGTGTCTGCAATGGGCGTTGGGTATAAATGAAATTGCCCAGCCTCCAAGGTATACAGCGCAGGCGTTCCATACTGATCGTTGTTGACAGCACGTAAGTCGGCCATTGTGGTCGAGTTAGTCATCTTGATTGGGGATGTGCCATTGCCCACAACATTGAAACGCAACGTCTCTACCCAATCAGCAGGGACTTGCATATACGCATCGCCAGCAGACTGCTGACCATTGGATCGTGACTCCATTCTCCAGTGCCGGATGTCTCGGTTAACCGTAGATTCGCACAACGACACAAACGTCGGAATGATCGACGTAAGGTCGTCTCGGTTAAGCGTATCTGCAATAGTTGTTTGCAGGTTCGTGTAGTTTGTTATCGCCATTATCTGCTACTCAGTAAATTTAAAAGCCCTGTGGATTCTCGCTGTTCCCGTTCTTTTTTCAACTCTTCCTGTTTCCGCAACTCGTAAAACGGGTTGGGTGGCGGCAATGCTGGAGGCATCATCTCATCCGGAATTGTCCGTGGATTAGCGCCCATATCGACATTAAAGTACCCTTTTTTGGGGTCGTTTTTAAAACCAGTCCCCACTGAAGATATTACTGGCGCATTTGTATTTGGAGCCTCTATTGCCTTGTTAGTAGTGTACTGCGCGACATCAGAATAGTTAACTATTGGCGCTTGACCGTGGTATGCCTTGTGTACAAGGTTAGGGTCTCCAGTCATTGCGCCGTAAGCGTCTTGAGCCAAGCCTACAACATCAAGAGCGCCTTTTGCCATCTTGCTTGCCATGTATGCCGGGCCGAGACCAACAGCGTACAACGCCATCGTTCGTGCAGTCTCTTGTGGAACACCGTTTTCCACCAAACTGTTAAGAACGTAATTTGTTATAGATTGCTCTTGTTGTCCAGCCATGTTTTCACCACTTTACTTATTTTTCTTTGGCGGAGTATGCGACAAAACCTTACTGGCAGGCGTATGCTTTGCGCCAGTCATCAGGACACTGCCTGACTTGTGTGTTTTGCCCGTGTACACTTTTCCGCTAGGCAGGTAGTGAGTTTGGTTTTTAGCCATTACTTCTTCCCTTTCTTCTTCACGGTTTTTGCCGCTTGCTTAAATGCCTTGGCAGATGGAGCGCCCTTGGCTCCAGCCTTTTTCATCTTCTCGCCAGAGCCGTCTTCAATGCGCTTGCGCTTGGCGTGGATGTTGGAATAGAGACCTGTTTTCATTTCTTGTTTGCCTTTGCGCGCATATTACGCTGTGGCATGGCTCGACCCGCTTTGCTCATGGCAATAGCAACCGCCTGCTTTTGAGGCTTGCCAGACTTCATCTCTGACTTGATGTTCTTGGAAATGGTCTTGGCGCTAGAGCCTTTTTTGAGCGGCATGGCTGAACCCCATTAAAAAATAGTCAATTTTGATTATACAGACAGCTTAATATCTAAGCAATACCCTTTAAGTTACGCTTGATCGGGTCGCCCCAGCTTGATGTGGCGCGGTGGCCGACAGCCAAGTACCTAAACGCATCCGCACCATGCGATGCCCAGTCGTGAGACGGTCTAGATCGCCACACCTTGCCGTTGTCGTCGTATTCCCTGTGGTACTGCCTCAGTGCGTCAATACCGCGCTCACAGCGCTCTGCATCGAACCAGCAGTTGGTCAGCATTGATCTAACCGCTTGGATGCCGTCATCCACCATCAACTGCGGCGCAACAGTAATAGGACGCGCCCCCAAGCTGTCCAGCACTTCCATGCGGCTTTTTCCACTGCCGAGTTCACGTACTCGCACGTCGTGTGGAAGTATGTGGTTGCCGTACACGTAGCCTTTTTCGTTAAGGACGCGCATATAGTGATCCAGCCCCACACCGCTTGACTCGTAGTAGTCAATGAGCCTGACCTCCGCCCCGACGTGCTGTGCGAACCAGATAGCCGTCGAGTCACCGATTCCCAAGTCCCACGCAGTCGTAACAGGTACGGATGGAGCATATTGCACAGTACCAATACGCCCTTGATCTTTGCAATCTCGCATCTCAGTAGCGTAATACGCACCCTCAGCGTGAACCAGAAAATCGCCCTCCCAAACGTGGTCATAAATGTCTGGCCTCTTCCTTTTGTCTTCTTGGCGCTCACGCTCTAACACGTCAGGGAACCAAGGGTTATCTTTCCAATTCATGTCCACCACAACAGCGTCATCAGGCGTTTGCTCAACGAACCGCTTATGTGTGGCGCTTTCTTTGCTCTCAGGGTTGTACGTCACCCAGATCTCTGAATTGTCTTCTCGCACCGTTGGGATCAGCTTACGCCATGCTGTCTCACTGACGGTCTCCGCCTCGTCAATCCATGCAACCAAGATGCGAGCCTTGGACTTTAGGCTGTCCAGCGACCGACGTAGACCAGCGAACGTGTAGCTAATCATCCCGTCCTTAGACCTGACAAACTTGTCGCCCAGTTCGTAATACTCTTCAAGCCAAGGCACACTGCGAATAGCCGCCTTGACCTCTTCCAGCGATGAGTCTTCCAGCGAGTTCATAAACTCACGGCCACAAAGTATCTGGCCACTCTTGCCCTCTTTGCCCCACTGGTAGCCTCTAACAGCCGTCATCAGTGCAAACGTGCGAGTCTTTGCGCTACCCCGCCCACCCTTTGCAACGCGATACCGAGCGTCCTTTGTAAAGACGGGTATTAGCTTTGGTGGGATCGTTAACTGCGCCTCACTCATCTGGGCCAACCAGGCGGATAGTCACAGGCTGGCTCGTTGGAGTCATTGAGCCGTCGCTGGACGTTGCGTCCACCTTGTCTGAGTATCCATGCTTGGTCAAGATCATCTTGGTGATCGACGCATTGAAGTGCCCCATCAGACCATTCCTGATGAGTTCATCTTCTTGTTTTGCCAGTAGCTGTGTGTAAATGTGAGAAAACTCTTCTTTATCGTTGTCTCTTGCCCATGCTTGCAATGTCTCACGGGCTATACCAAGACGAACAGCCAGCCCAGCAATGCTTGGCAATGTGTTGTAGTCAGTTAGGTATCTGTGACACTCTTCCAGCAGTTCAGGCGTGTATTTTGTTGGCCTGCCGCCAGCGTGTTTTGTCAGTTCTGTCATGTTGTTCTCTCTGTAAACAGGTGGAGAAACCGCTTTGGTTATTCTTGTCTTTCACCAAATTGGTCTAATAGTCCACCAGAGCCAGCGGCTCCAGCGGGAATAAGTGGTGCGGCTTGGAATAGCGGTACACCTTTGTCTTTACCACCCAGCGCCTTACGCATCTCTGGTGTGATCTCTATGTAACGCACTGGCTCTTTATCAGCCAAAAACATTTGGTCAACTTGTCTCTTGCTTTCACTTGGTAAGTTTTTGTATGTTTCGCCACGCCCATATAATTGCGAGGCCAACTGGTCTTTTGACTTTGTTCCAGCCAACGAACCATCACTGACCTTTGAGCCATACTTCTTGGCGAACTTCTCCAAGTAATTGGGATATGTCTCGTCGTAATACTGTTTCATGCCCTGACCGCCAAGCATCTCTCCATCCATTACAAACGTGCCGCCCTCTTTGCCGTATGAATTGATTTTGATCGTCGCCTTTTTGCCAATGACTTTTGACAAGTCTTTGCCCATATATGGCTGGATCAAGTTGCTATTGCCCTCAATGATCTTGCCGTCTTTGTCAATTGCGGCAAACACTGTGCCACCATCTTTTATTTTAAAGCGAACTTCCCGTGCGCCTATTTCGTCAACGTTGCCAACATCAAAACTCTCAACATATTTGCCCTTGCCAAAGCGGTCTGCAATACGCGATCCAGTTGGGATTCCGACCCTATCTGAGCCGTTATCGATGGCATCCTTTACAGCCTTGCGCAGTGCTGTCTGATACCAAGTGTCTTTCATTGGAGCGTCTGGGACACTTTTTGACCGGACTAAAAATTCGTCAGAATTTAATCTTTCTTGTGCAATTTTTATTGCGCCTTCTTTAGTTCCGCTTAAATTGACGTCATTTGTGACATAGGTTATTTCATTACCATCTTGGTCAAAAATACTCCACCCTGCGTCATCTTGCTCAAACTTTGTCGGAATACGATTTTGGTTTGATTTCCTGTACCCCTTTTCACGTCCTGCCTGATGCCAGTCTGACTGCAACTCTTCAATCAAGGTCATCTTCTTGCCGTCAGCGTCTACACGGTCGTTTAAGCGTAAGTGCGCCATGACGTTTGGTTCATCCCAGTGAGATGACGTGTAAATTGGTGCGTCATTGATTTGCTTTTGCAACAGTTGGTTTTCGTTTTGCAATTTACTTATTTCGCCACGTATTTCATCTGTCCCGCTTGTGCCGTACATTTGATCGCGCAATTGCTGTATTCTTGCGGAGTTTGCTTCTTGTAACGCTCTTGGCTTTTCCCACTGGTTTGGCATTGTCAACAACACCTCACGGTAGTTTTCACCACCGGGTAACGCCCACGACTCATATCGTGGTATTTTTTTACTTCGGACATTGCCCTCAAACTGCTCCCATGCCGTTCCAAGCCTGTCAGCCAAGTCCCAGTCATTGTTTTCCTCTGCGGCGTCAATTGCGCCTTGCCACTCTCCAGCCGTCCGGTATGGGAAAGGGTTTACAGACGTTTTGACCGCCTCACCAACATCTATTTTGTTAGCCTGCAAGAAATCAACCAACTCTTGCTTGGTAGCCTGTGGTCGGTTTGCAAAGGCATCCAGCACCCCAGTGGCTTGAAGTTCATCTCTCTTTACGTCAGCGCCTTTCAGTAGGTCGTTGAGTAGCGCCTGACCAGTACCCTTATTGCGTGGCAGGTTCAATGCCGCTTGCTCTGCCGCGCTGTAAAAGCCAGCAGGTGATACGGGAGCCGTTGGCGATAACGCCTGAGCAATAGTGCCGTCAGCGCTTTTTATGCTCATTCCAACAGGCAAGTTCTTTGGTAAGACTTTGGCCGCAGGCGCGCCAACAGGTAACATACCAAGCAACGTCATCGCCGCGTTACCAGTCTCTGGGCGCAAGAACGGCACGTTCGCCTGAGCGGAGTTGGTGATCGGCTCACCATACGCCATGCGCTGAAGTGTCTTTGGTATGCCCGTCTCTTTTATGAAATTGCCAACCATCTGAGCCTGTTGCGTTCGGTCAACGCCGTCCAAATAGCCTGTAAGGGCATCAACAAGTCCAGACACCCCGCCAAGAAACGGGTTTGAATAAGGTGTTGCGCGCATTTCAGCCATAGTAAAACCATTTTACCAAAAAAAACGCCAACTGCAATAGCTGGCGTAACGGGGTCGCGAAACACCCGAAAGGAGAACTTCAGTTTAATCGCTCTTTGGCCAAAAGTCTAGCCTGTTCGTTGTAATGCCGGGCGATCTCAATCAGGGCTTCTTTGGTGTACTTTCTTATGGTGCTGTCAGCCTCCAGAAGTTCCAATTGACGCTCACCTATTCGATCAATCAGCCTTTTGCGGTACTCCACGTGGTTGCCTGCAAGCCAGTTGTTGCAATGTTTGCATTGACCGTGGACGTTGTCCTCCACAAATCGCATATGAGGCGCAGAGCCGACCGAGCGGTAGTGGCCAGCGTCAAACGTGTTTGGCTTGTCTCCCAGATGTGTCTCACATGAGATACAGGTCTTCCCTTTGTCCCTTGCCCTGATGTAAGCGTTAAAGGCTGTCTGGGCTTTCTTGACCAGTTGGGGCTTGGTCTGCATAGCGTCCAGCTTTAGCTTGGTTTCTTTCTTTTCGGCCTTGTCTACCACCTGCCTTGCAATCTTCATTGCACAGGCTGGACTGCACACCTTTTGCATTGGCCTGACAGGGGTAAAAGGCACTTTACATTGTTTGCATTTTTTAGCCATCAACATCTACCCCATTGTTGGCGCACCAAGCCTCCAACCAAGACACGAACTCGGACGCCTTTTCTTTGCTGAACTTGCGGGTTTGGAAACCAAGCTGGATGACGCCAGTACCGTCTAGGTTTGGTATCAGCTTGCCAGACTCTTGGTTAGACTCGCGCAGGTAGGCATCGACAAGGATTCGCTTCCAGTCCTCTTCGTTATAAACACAGTTCAGATGACGTGCCTGTGTAGCGACCTTGCCGATATGTTGATGGTACAACTTCTCTTGCTGTCTTGTCTTGCTTTCACGCTTGATCTCCAGCACCAGCGGTATGCCGCCGTCAAGAGCCTCTTTGATCTTCGGCCACAGTTGGCGCAGTTGAGTCAGCGCTTGTTTGCTGTCCTGTAATGTCATTTTCATATTCGTTCTCCCTAACTGCCGTCATGCAAGTGCGGATGTTGTGAGCGTGTCCAGCCCCACGCTTACTAGCAATGCGGTTAAGCGCTTCCCGTAGCCAAGCGTTGCGCTCGGCTTTGTCTTTGGCGTAGAACATCTGTACCAGTTCGCGAGCCGTTGCCATATCGTCAATTCGCTTTTGCTGGGCGGCAACTTTTTCAAAGTGGGCGCGTTGCTCACCCGTAAATTTCGGTAAAGTCGCCTGTGGCCTTGAGCGCTTCTGTAATAACAAAGGTGCTGTACTCATTTGAACCGTCTTTCACTTGGTCAAGAATTTTTCGCGCAATTTCAATGCTCATGTGTTTTTCTCCTGTAACTTGGCTGTCACGCAGTCTGAGCAGATAAATTTTTTAAACGTGCCGATCCAAGTGAGGCTTCCTCCTTTTGTTGTTTTGTCTTTTTGGCAACGTAGGCATAGTTGCTTTCGATGGCCCATCCATTGGTTGTTTTCGCGCTCTGGTCTAGTGGCCGCACAATTTTGTTGTACAACTGAAAACTTGCTCATGTGTTCTTCTCCTTATTCGTAGTCACCCGCAAGCGAGTGCATAAGCAACGCCAACATAAAAAGACAAAGTACCGACACACCATATAAAAACCACACCTCCCAAGAGATCAACATATATTTGTTCCTTCAGATACTCTCGCATTTTCTTCCCTTTCTTTAGTTTTTTCTGCCCTTGCTTGCTTTCGCAATTCTTTCCTGCGCTCGTACTCCATCCGACGGTCAAGGTTTGTCTTACGCGGCTTGGGCTTGTCCAACTTGTCACCAGCGGCGTACACAGGCGTCTGGTAACGTCCTACCGTATCTTGCCGCCAATCACAAATGTGAATCAAGCCTTGACCGTGTAACGCTCTTATCCACCGCCAAGAGGTCAAGATGGCTATCTCCAAGGTGTCAGCCAAATCGTGAGCGCTCATCCGCCGGTCGAGATGCTCAAACAACTTCCACGTCTTAGCCAAAATAATGTGATCAACCTGAATCAGTTTCTTAGGCATTGATAATCTTCCCCTTTTTTTGTTTAAGTGTTGCCGCAATTGTGTCCAACGCTTTGTCAAGCATCGCCAAGGTAGCGACCTCCATTTGTGCGTCATGCACCTCATAACCCGTTTTTATGGCAGAAAGTTCCTCGCCACGGCAAACGAACCTATCGTTTAACTCAAGAGACCGCTTGCAAACGGCGTAGAGGGCGCTAGAAGCGTCTAAAACTAGCTGACGGTACTCTGCCCCCACCCCAAGCATACAAAGCGCCTCAGCGACGTTTATGACCCCGATTATGATGTCAGCCTCTTGGCGTGTTGCCGTGCCCTTGGTCAGCGAGTCGAGCGCACTCATGTTTTTCAGGTGCATGGTGACGTATTCGGATTCCTTTGCTGATACCTTCGTCATGCCTGTGACCAACCAATGCATAGTGTCAAGGCGCACGCCCCTTGGTTTGTATTTTGAACGCTTACGCATCTTGCGGCCTTTTGAATGCTGAGTTAATCTGGTCTCGGATGTGCGCTGGCATTGGAACGGCTTTTTCCCTGTCAGCCATAATCTCTTTGAGCGCGGCGTCTTGGTTGGCTGGTGCTGGCACAGTAGTCCGAGCAACGTCAGCCGCAACTTGGGCAAATGTCTGCTTGTCAGCTTTTTGTGAGCGAACCCAGTTGCGCCATGTTGCGTCCCATTTCAGCTTAACGCCCTTAGAGCCAGCAACCGATGTCCAGTAATCCCTAAACTCCTCCAAAACCTTACGCAAGTTCAGGTCTGGTCGTTCAGACTTTGACCACTCAGCTAATTCAGCATCAGGCTTCCAATCGGCTGGCAACCGCGACCCGCGTGTTGCACTTCTACTCTTCTTTGTCTCTGTCTCTGTCTCTGTCTCTGTCTCTGTCTCTGGTATAGCATCTTGATAGCACTCTGCTAGCACTTCGCTATCATCTACAAAAAAACCTTTATCAATCAAATGCTTAAGACCAGTCTTTATGTCTGACTCAGGCATACGCAACCTAAAGGTCAATTCATCAATGGAGGCATCAAAAGTGCCATCCTTTGACTCACTCGCTAGCAACCACAACAAAGGTGCTAGCGCCTTGCTAGCAGTTGGTAGCGTCATAAAAGCACGGTCGTTAAGCAACTCCTTGTGCAACTTAATCCAAGGAGGGCAACGGTCTTTGTAGTGTTGAAAGTGTGACCAGTTTTTAGGCTTCATCACTACTCTCCTCTGAGCCGTGATAAGCCTCATGCCTCAATTGTTTGGCTTGCTCAACAAGATATTCAAACCGTTCAATTGGGATTTTGACCATGCCGATGTTCTGCAACTGAGACTCGACAAATTCTTCAATGACGACATTCCCTTCGCCATCACCATATACAAGCAGTTCGTTCTGCTTTTCAAAACCAATGGGCATAGTGCTCACCTTTTCAACGCTCCCTAGAAAAGAAACAACGGCGGGAGAGGGAGGAACTCCATTCGGTCTGCTCATGACTTCAGACCTAGCCGCGTTTCAAACCATTATAGCTTAAAATTTGGGTCTGTCACCCACTTTGGTTTTTTCCAACCATCATCACAGTCAAAACAACAAACATCTGCATTGGTGTCTTGGCAGTCGTATGTAAATTCATCAGGCTTGTCTTGCCGCTGAAACGCGCTACCACTACTAGCCTTTTTTATCTCAACGCTATACGGGTCAACGTAAAAATCAATCTGGTCAAACAGTTGATGTAGGCTATCCCCAAAAGCAAAACCAACCCACCCGTTTGGGACTCCTTTTTCCATTACTCTAAAGTGATAGGCAATCATTTTTCTCTCCTTTGAATCTCACGTTGTAAATACCAAACCGCTTTTTCCAAGTCTTCAATGGCGTCGTTTTTAAGGTCAGCACGCCAGATGTACTTGACAGCGTTGCCAAGACAGAAGTTCATGTGCTCGGTTATGTCTATGCACTCAACGTGGCTTGGGTGAGCCATGTAGTGCGCTGGGTTGTTGACTGGGTCGTGCATTAGTCTGTGCCTCCAAAATTTTCCTTGTTCAAGTCGTTGCGCTGGATGTCCTCAATCGCTTGGTGAGCGTTGTACATCAGGCTGTTCAGCCACATGATGGCTTCGATCTCTGTGTCAGGCTGTTGCCGCACCAGTGCGTTTAGGTCTGCCATAAAATTATTCCAAGTTTGCATAATCGTCTCCTGTGTTGGCTCAACTATGACCCACAAAATTATTTTTGTAAATTAGGGAAACTACCTAGAAATATCTTGGTTTTTCCATGTAATAATAAACACATCGCAACACAAAGGGAGAAACAAAATGACAGCACAAAAAAATACTAGTTACATTTGCAGGTTAGTTCTTGCGGCTCATTTGCGTGCCGCCAAGCGTTTCGGAGTTGACCTAAAGCACGTTGCTTGCGTGATGGGTGAGTCAGATATTGTCTCAAAAGTTCGCAACAGCACCGGTTTACTCAAGACAGTCCGGATGGCCAATGGCAAGTATCAACACGTTGTTTGTTAAAAAAGGAGAAACAAAATGAACAAGATTCAAGAACTAGCCGCCAAGCGCATTGAAGACGTGCGCGCCAAGTGGCGCACTGATACGGGCGACGCCGCAATGGTCGAGGTCTACCTTGAGATGGGTCGCACACCAAAAGGGTACACAGACGATCAGATCGGTCGAATGGCGCGCATCTTTGACCTCAACGGTCGACTGACATCCGCGCAGGTCGCCAACATCCGCAACGCAATGATTAACCTAATACAGGTCTCGCAAATAGTCGAGCCAGAAGAGAAGCCAAAAAGAAAATACACGCGCCGACTCGCGTCGTGATACTGTGTTACATTTGAGTAAAAGGGAAATTTAAAAATGACGGAGCATTTTAAAAACATCTACACGCTCAACACCAAGGGTGAGCGCAAGCTGGCTGATCTGGTCGGCCAGAACAAGAACGAAATCTACATTGACCACGTTATGGACTTGGAAAATGCGAAAGACCACGACGAACCAGCAATGGTTCTTTATGGGGATCGAGTCGTTTTCTTTGACGACTCTGATTTTGACGTGGCCATCGCCACAAAATAAAAGGGAATCAAATGGGAATCCAAAATATTGCAATTGAAAAAGCGCTAAGACTGCTACGCGCGTCTGGCGCGTCATATCACGTAATCCACGACGACAAAGAATGGGGTGAGGCTATCAAGCCAAAGCGCGTCAAGAAAGAGTCCTTGTACCCGCGTGGCGCTTTGACGGCGCACGTCGTTAAGTATGTCAAAGACATCAAGCCGAATCAGACTGCAAAGATACCAGCGGGAGAGTACAACATTGATTCTGTTCGTTCCACTACAACAGGGTACTTGAGCCACACCTGGGGCAACGGCTCTTACATGATTCACAAAGAGCCAACTTACATTGAAGTATTGAGGTTAGCATGAGCATTGAAACACTAATTAAAACCAACGTAAACGACCACGTTGAAAAGAAAAACGGTCTGTCGTACTTGTCTTGGGCCTGGGCTTGGGCAGAGGCGCTAAAGGCTGATCCCAAGGCTACGTTCAAGGTCGAGATGTTTGGCGATAAGTGCTACATGGACATCAACGGCACTGCTATGGTTTGGGTCACGGTCACAATGTTTGACAAGCCCATGTGTTGCCAGTTGCCTGTCATGGACTTCCGCAACAAAGCCATACCAAACCCAGACGCCTTTGCGGTCAACACGGCCATCATGCGTTGTATGACCAAGGCTCTGTCTTTGCACGGTCTCGGTCTGTACATCTACGCGGGCGAGGACTTGCCTGAACAGCCAAAGAAGATCATCACGACGCCAAACCAAGGTGCTCAAGACAACGTCTCAGAGCAGGACATGGAAGATCTGCGCGACCTTGCTGACTTGCTAAACGAAATGGTAATTGGCGAACCAATCGCGGCCAAAGAATTGGTTACAAACCAAAACCTTGACGAACCACAGAAGCTGGCCCTGTGGACTCTGTTGAACTCAAAAACTCGCGCCGCATTAAAGAAAAAGGACTGAATATGGAATACGACAACACCAACCGTGGCGTTATGTTTAAAAACGACCGCAAAGAAAAAGAGACGCACCCCGACCTAAAAGGTTCGATCAACATCGATGGCAAGGAGTTCTGGCTGTCTGGCTGGTCTAAGGTGACTGGCAAGGGCGACAAAATGTTGAGCCTGTCTGTAACACCAAAAGAGTCGCAGGGTAAGGCTATGCCTGCCCAAGCCAAGTCAGCGCCAGCGCCTGAACTTGATGACGATATGCCGTTCTAAGGAGGCAAGATGGAAAAGAAAGACCCAACAACCAAGTTCATTACAATGCGTGTCCCAATGGCGTTGTATGAGCAAATCAAGGCGCAGTCAGTAGCTGAGTCTCGGTCTGTCTCTGGTCAGATCGCATATTTGCTAAAAAAACTATTAGGGTAAACACCTATTCTTGCGTGTTGTGGCGTGTGTAGAATTAACACATCGCAACACAACAGGAGATTGAAATGCAAGACACAATTTTGGTACGCCAGCACCCACAGGCAAGCGACATGGTGGAGTTGTATTCGGTTCGTAAGACGGCGCGAGGTGAAGACTTTGTGCTGTGGGGAGCAGTCCACGCTGATATGCTGGACGGCCTTGGATTTGACTACCACTCAGAAGACCTTGCTGACTTCGAGTTGGCGCTGGTGGCAAAATGATCGGCTACAACACAGGCAGGGTGGTGATCGGATGCCGCTGGGAGCCGTTTAAACGGTCTCACATGGACGATCTAGGCATCTGGTGGCAGACAGTACTGCTAAGACAAAAAGAATCGCGCTGGGAGCGTTTTAAGAGGTTTTTTAAAGGAGATATGTAATGACAGTAGAACAAGCCGCAGAAGAATTGTTGGAGACTCTTGAGTCAATGTACCAAAACGATTTTGGCGGATACCAGTGCAATGCTGGTGAGGCTAAAGATATTGATGCCGCCAGAGACAAACTAGGGCAGGCGTTAGACAACCGAACGTTCAATGAGTTGACGCAAGCCGAGATAATGCAAATGGATTTGTTGAAATACACATCAGTAGTTGATTTAGCGTGGGCAATCGAGGCCAAGGTCAAGGAGAAAAACCAATGGATCTAAGAAAGCAAATCGAGGTCGCCCAGTCGCAGTCGTTTTCAAAAATGACCGGGGTTTACCTTTGCCCAGAACTAGAGATGCCCGCAGTTCGCCCAGGTGCTGATGACCACAGCCAGCATCCAAGCCGTCGAAACAACAGCTTGGTGTACAAGAGTGGTCATGTTGATTCAGTTAAGCCCAAAGGATAGCCATACAGCGTCCACAATGGGCGCTGACACGGTTGCTCTTTGCAAGATGCAGGGTTTTAGCCCAAGGCTGGAAAACGCATCACAGAGCCGCGAGGAGGCTAACGCGTTTGGCTACAAAGCCGAGTTTGCTGTGGCTCGACTATTCAACTGTGAGCCGCCAGTGCTGAACGTGCTAAGTGACGGCGGGATTGACTTGTGGATTGGCAACGTATCTGTTGATGTAAAGTTCACCAACAAAGAGTATGGATCTTTGATCTTTGACAACTTAGACAAGTTCAGGGCGCAGATAGCTATACTTGTTGGCCGCACAGACGACCCAAACGTAATGAGGGTCAACGGCTGGATGTCAAAGAAAAACTTTGCCGCTAGATGTCAGTCCAAAAACTTTGGTTACGGTGATCGTTTGATTGTTGAATGGGACAACTTAAACAGCATCGAAAGCCTGTGGAAAATATTTGCAGAGTTAAAATTTGCACCAAACAAAAAGGTAAAAAAATGAGTTATCGGTATTATGAAATGAAAGCGATTGAGTGGGGAACGCAGAAAGGTATCACTCGACACAGCACGGGTCTGGCGCAAGCCAAGAAGACGCAAGAAGAACTAAACGAACTTATCGAGGCGCTGGAGGCGGGAGATAAGGATGCGCGTGACGACGCCTATGGCGACATACTGGTGACGCTAATTATGGGAGCGGCTTGCGAGGACACTGATCTTGTGGTGTGTTTGGAAAAGGCGTACAACGAAATTAAAGATCGCAAGGGTTGGCTGGATTCGTCAGGCACTTTTCACAAGCAATGAAGTGCCCAGAATGCGGAGCATGGACAACGGTACTCGAATCAAGAATGCGCCAAGACAACACGCGGCGCAGGACTATTGAGTGCGGCAATATGCACAAATTTACAACAATCGAACGGGTGGAGGCTGTGAAGCAGGGTGGGGCTAGAACTCGCTCACGTCAATCAACTCCCCCCGC
>JGI20157J14317_10000955_pt1 | contig 28032 bp, 24 predicted proteins | sample COG_07_FD_14317 | JGI IMG/M metagenome (IMG submission 14317)
AAACATAGGCTTAGAATTGTTCGGGTCCTTCTGGATCCAGGGTCCGAGGGGATTTCGCCAGCGCGGCTTTCGGTTAGTGCCAGAATTACGTTGACCTGAACGCTAGCGTAAAAAAGTGGCCACGCGACACTCGATAATCCGTCGCTCCAAAGTACCTTCTCGAGCTTTTATGAAACTATCTGGGATATCTTTGGGACAGTTATTAAGAACTCGCTTAGCTAATTCCTGACCTATCAATTTTTGCTCAGTTCTTTAAACTAAATTCTTTTCCACCAATTCCTGACGAATGAAGCTTCTTATAATTGCCGTTATCGGCTTAACACTGGGATATGCCGTCGCAATATGGCTTCCTCCATCGGAACTTTTTGACGAAACAGATGCGGAAGATATCTCAACCGAGGACGCGTCGCGCTCCGAAATTGGAATACCATCTGGTCTGACCGAACTCGAGCAAAATTCAGAGCTTCTGTCGGGAAGCAAAATAAACAAGGCTCTCCCTGGATTGAGCTCGAAACAAGCAGGGGATTCGGATCAGGCCTTTTCAACAGTTCAAACAGAACCTGCTCAAACAGCCCCCGAATTGGCATACCATTTAAAGCCTTCGGATCTCCTAGCTTTACCAGGTGAAGAACAAAGCTTCGGGATTGAGGTAAATGGATTGATCAATTCATCGGATCTAACGGGTCTGCGGTCGAAATTAGCGGATTACCCAGAGGTTTTTGCGGTTCGCTTTCAACAGCCAAACGGACGAGCGGGAGCCAAGGTATTTCTGGGCACTTTCAGCGATCGTGATTCAGCAAAACTTTCTATGTTGGAACAAGTTGAGAAATGGCCAAATTTCGAGTTCAACGTTGTAGCCTTACCGGACTGCGTGGTAAGCGGCCCTGAGGATGAAGACGGATTCAAGTGCGGCCCCCCGCCAGAGCCAGAGACAAACAGTTGATTTACGCTCAGAACTCTGTTCTGTGCCTTAGACGCTAGCAACCATCCAACCAAGCTTGGTCTATGGAGTTTGTTTATCTGACGTTTACTCAGTAACATCCAGCAGATGAACGAAGGCCGATTACAGAACAGCCTCTTCGGACTGCGCACTCCAGGTCGTCCTGGATTGCAGCTCGGCAGCATCCATCCCAATCAAAACGAAAGGCGACTAGCTGCGCATCAGATTCATACAGGTGATAACTGGCGATCTCCGAGGAATCCGCCCTCTGCACTAATTGAACCTTTCTCTACCAGAGAGCAATCCACTATGAGCTACAGAGTCAGTAATCAAATGAGGTTCGAGTTGGCGTCAGGTTTCAAAGACCCCACTAATCATGGGCGCTCTAAGCCCAAGTACTTCGAGATAGAGAGGGTGGAAGCGGGAAATCCAAGATCCGTTGCTGGAGATTATTTTCATCGCACCAAATCGGTCGAAATCTCAGGCGCAGACCTCTTTCGAGCACGAGGACGAAGATAATTCTGAATCGCACCGTGACCGTGAAAAGCTAATCCCCAGCAACCACTAGAGCCCTACCCCAGAATCTCTACCAGTGCACGGGCTTAGCAGTTTATGATTAGACCAACCACTGAGTTCTCCGTTAGCCCTTACTTCTCTGCCGCCAGCCCCTCACCACAGCTTGAATTCTAGTCGCGCTTAAATTTCTATTTTCATGGTACTTGACAGCCCCGCGCAGCGTTTTCAACTGATTTTGTAATCCTAGGTTAGCCTGGTGTTCATCATGACCAAGCTTTTGCGCCCTCTTACTTGTGCGGTCCTCGACGAATTTATTCAACCCCTTTTCGGCCTGATCTACTACTGTCTTAGATACTGTGCCAGTTTGGTCCACCAAGTCAGCAGCCGCTCCAAATATTGCACCAAATCCTTTCTTGACTACTTCGTCACGATTTTGAGCTTCCTTTTTTCTCTCACCACGTCCTCGCATATAGGAGAGTTCTTTCTGAAAAGCTTCGCCCCCAGTGTCACGATCCAAAGATTTTTTCTCGAATTCATCGGCCGCGAATCCACGCTGATTAGCGGCTGCGTGCAGTGTGCCGGCGCCTGCTAACTTAACAGCTCCAGTAGTTACTATCCCAGCTACTGGCGTTGCGACGTGTGAAACTGCGATCCCAATAGGTGCCGCTGATTTGTCTAGCGCAACCGCTCCTATCTCACGATGTTCTGCTTTACTTATACGCTTCTGAGCTTCTGGATTTAAATCTTTATTTTGCGTGAAGAGTGGCTTCAACTTTCTAGCCTCATCGCGCATGCTTTCAACTTCGTTCCATTTATCCAGAGTGCCCTGGTGAAACCCACCAACCACACGCCGTCCCTGTTGCTGTAAAGAAATTTTTGCACCTGAAAGCCCATGTCTCCAAGATGTTCCACCGCTGATCATTCTCATGGTATCCGCGTCTCGACTGAGGTCTTTCTTTCCCGCTTCAGATTGGTTGTGCCGGATTCGAGTAGCAATATTACTCTCTGTTATCTTCGCTCCTTTTTTCGCGGCTAAAGCGTGTTCAATGGTTTTAAGAGCTCTCCGCTCCTTGAGTTCCCCTAGTACAGATTTCATTCCTTCACGATAAGTAGTGGCATCTCTCTGCGCTTGTCTGTTCTGAACAGCCTCGGAAAGACCTGCAAGAGTCGGCTTCATAGCCTCTCGATGGTTAACACCTGCCTCAATCCGAGATTGTCTCTTCTGAACAGCCTCGGAGAGACCCGCAAAAGTCGGCTTCATAGCCTCTCGATGGTTAACACCTGCCTCAATCCGAGATTGTCTCTTCTGAACAGCCTCGGAGAGACCCGCAAGAGAGGGATTCATAGCCTCTCGATGGGCATTATGGCGCGTGCCATTAAACCTCGGCCCACTGTCATAACCGAAACCATGTTTAAGAACGCTATGTAACCTAGATTCTATACTCACAAGTCTCTCTCACATTTTATGTCAGTACTTGTTTCGCTCTTTTAACTTTTTCTACCAAAATTAGAGCAGTGTTTTGATTCTCTAAACTTAGAGAAAATTTTTCAGCTGTCAGTTTCCGAAAATTCATTCCTTGGTGTCTAACCGATATCATTGGACTTCCTGAACAAAATAGACGGGCGTAACGAGCAATGAAGCCCCAGCAGACTGTCAATTCTAATGCGCATCAATTTGAAGGTTTCTTTGCGCGATCAGACGCTTCAGCGGTGGTTTAGTTGGGGACTCAATATGAATATTGCGCTGTGCATTCTGGCGCCTCAGTGGAGGCTTCGAAGGCATCTCAATTTCTAGATTTCTTTGTGCATTCTGCCGCCTCAACAGAGATTTAGTGAATGGAACAGCGTCTGAACTTTCCCTCATTATGAAGCCTCCATAGAGTCTACTCGCAGATCCAAAACTACTCAGTACTTAGAAAACAACAAGGTCTCAGTTAATCTTCTAGCCCCATTAATTCAAACAAATTCAAATTCCCCTTTCTTTTAACGAATAGTTCTTCGTAAAGCTGTGGTGTTCTCAGCTCACCCAGACTAACTGCTTCAGAGACAATATATGGAACGGGACTATGAGGATCGTCATCAATTAAAATTTCCGTAGCCTCTCGCAGCAGCGAATAGGCATACTCTCTCTGAGTCATTTGCGGATAACTACCACTTACAGCATCGTGTCTGCTGGTACCGGATTCGGGCTGGAATTCAGAAAGACCTTCTTCAACGATCTCGTCACCATCTGACTTATCCTCTCCGAGTATATTTTCGATGAATCTAAACATTTCGGTTGTCAGCTCGATCAGTTCTCCAAAAGAAACAGGATTGCACTGTAAATTCTCAGACAAGGTATCTTCGAGCTCTGCTAGAGCATGCGTGCCCTCGGCGAGCGAGGATCTTAGCTCCTGATAATAGGAAACCGGTGTTTTATCGATCTCCTCCTCCAGCCTTCCCACTAGACGGCTAATTTCAGAGGAATCATTCCCTTTGTCCTCAGCGAAGGCTGACTCAAGATCGATCCAAGTCATAAGCTCAACGCCTTCACCGGAAGTTATAGGCGTTCGTTTTGTGAGGTTTGGGAACTTCGTATTCATCCAGTCAAAAATATTTGTTCTGTATTCGTGATCGCCATCTATCATTTCTGGGTGGACTTGATCCCAGTATCTGCCGCAAGCGTCTCTCAATCTCCAAAGATAAACCTCCCAACCGATCAGACCTTTGGATCTGATATGCGCCTCGAGTTGCCAAGCTATGACTTGCAGATCTATTGATTCGGTCAAGGTGACTTTTTCGCAAAGGTCTATGACCTCCGTCCAATCGGCCTGTCTTAACTCCCTCTCCCAGACTCCTCGAGGGAGATTAGAATCTTCGTTGACTCTGGCATTTCGAATTTCCTCAAAAATGGCAGAATCGCGTATCGAGGCTCCGCACGGAGCCTCGTCACTTATTGCGTTCAGAAATACGGTGCTCTGATTTTGGACTGCGTAATTCATCAATCTATCCTCTTTTAATATTGGGCGGTGCAATGGGGAATTTTTCCGGAATCGTTAAAGCCACTCTCTCTTTGGATTCAGGATCTGATCCAAAAAGTGTCAAGCGTACGAAGCTTGACGAATTTTTCTTTGCTGATTTTTCACTATCTTCAATTACTTCTAGATCGAATCTGAGTAAAACTGACTCATCCAACGTGGAATCAAGATCAAGTGTTTCGACCCTAAACATTTTTATCAAATTAAGAATTGACCAGGTCCCAGTTTCCTCAAAATTGATCTGATTAGTTTTATAAGGAAGTCCTGGTTTCTTCGGCTTGTATGGGGATCCAGAAGCCCAGTTGATCGACAACTGTAGAGGGTCTCCTAAGTTCCAACGCAAGGGAGCTGGGCTTCTCGAAGAGGACGTCTCGTTGGAAATCCTCAGGGAAACATCACTTATGTGGTTTCTATAGGCTAAGTCGGATGAGCCTGGTATCGAGACATCAAAATCTGCGGCAACCTCTAATCCAAGGGATTGATCTCCATTAGATGCGTTAAACAATTGCCTAAGAATCATCAGAGCATTGTCCAAATCTCTGACAAACGACCTAGCAGCTTCATTACTGGGGTATTTCCAAGCTAACACCCTTATTCTCTCTGCAAGCCCACTCGAATTTCCTGCATAGCCCGATACGAACTTTCTGAAATTGAGTGCTGGGAGAGGTCTCGCCTCTGGGGAATCGTTGAAAGGGAAGTAAGGCGCAAGCAACTCATTGAACGCCGTTCTCACACCATCATACTCGCGCTCGATGCTATCTGCCCTAAATCTCTGACAATGCTCGCGAGCGATATTCGAAACTGTTCGGAATCTCTGAGAGAAAATACTATTGCCGTCGTGATCCACATAAGTTTTTGTTTGCTCGTGACAGTTGCTCAAATTAGTTTTGGCAAACGAGCCAACTAAAAAGGACTTAAAGGTTTCAATTTCATTAGCTGGGTTTTTCGCTCTCTTCTTATAAATTTCTACAAGCGTCCTTTCCCACTTTGCTGTCAGAGAAGAGTTAATCGTCGAACTCTCGGTATTCTTAAGAAAAGTGACTAGCGGCGACGCATAACGCTCAGCTATAAATTCGGTCCTAAGTTCTTGTGCGCGAAAGTAATCAACGATCTGACTCTCAGAAACCAGCCCGTAAAAGGCTTCTGGATATTTATGAGCTTCCCAACTGACTGCTTTTCTTGGGCTAAAAATGTTTTCGCTTTCAAAAAGCGAGTCAACTTTTTCAAGTAAAAACTCGGCTTGATTTTGAGCTGAAGTAAGAAATTTCGAACTTAACGACAAAAATCCTAATCGCTGTAGCAGCCTATCCAACGCAAGAAGGGAATTTAGAGCCTTCTTAAAATTAGCCACTCTGCCAGCTAAATCAGCCTCCCTTTGATCCATGCTTTGAATGGATGAGAGTTCCCTATGGAACACGTCGGTTTTCGCCCGCTCAATGGTTTCATCAAGCTCTCTCTGTAACTGCGCGAGCACAATCGCTTGCGACAAGTAGGTTTTTCTAGAATCCGGGCTTAGATTTTCGGGAAGTGCTGTTGTTGGGAATCTCTCTTTAGCAAACGCTAAATAATCATCAACATAGGTGATTGCTTGGTTAAGAAGATCTACAGACCAGTAAAAATTACCGCCGCTCTGTCTTGTGGCAGTTCTAGTTGCGGTCATCTCTCGCGCAAAAGACAATTCGGACATTTCGTCGATGAAATCGAAGATCTGCTCTGATGACTCGCTAATTCGAGGACTTAATTGCCCATCAAAATTGATCTGGTCATAAAGAGGACGAGTCGAAGCTAGGTTGTCTGACTCAAATTGGCTTGCCATGTCGTTCGAGCAAATTCGTTCAAAGTTTTCTATTTCACTAGAGCGGCTGGAACCGGGATAGCCTAATTTGTTTAGATTGGAATTGACCTCTTGTAGCTGGGCTGTCGTGACTGCACAGAAACTCTGATCATAGCCCTGCTCCCATTCCTCCTCATAAATTGCATGCCATTGCAGATAGTTTTTCAGGGAGCGCTCATCTATCGAGATAGAATCAATATCAGAACTCTCAAAGGCCAGGATATTCTGAATAAATTCTAATGGAGCCGCTTGTCTTCTTGTTTCAACAGTAACTTGAGCGGCGGCGGCCTTCATCAAGACTGGCCAAACTGCTTCTACGCTGCTGGCCGCTCGAGGACATCGGCCAGATCCCAACTGATTGATGGAGTACGAGCGTCCAGACACGGCTTTCAGATAGAGCTCTGCACTGCTGCCAAAGAATTCTTCTGGTAAAGGTTCGCCGTACAATTCCTGCAAAATTTCAGAGAACCCCAAGGCTACTGAAGATTGAGAAGCGTCTTGGTTTATAGAAATCATCTTTAGGTCAAGCTTCTCGTAGGTACTTACATCCGACCGAACCCTCTTCAACCAAGCATCAAATGAACCTTCCCTAAGTCTACCGTCGCTGGCGAATAGCTCCGCGCTAATTTTTTCTCCCAATAACTGTCTGTTTCGGCACTCCAATTGAGGGAAAATAGCGTTCTGGAAAACCTGATCGCCAAAGAAATCTTCGAGAAGATCGTTGATGGGGGCTACTTCGGTAACAGGTAAGATTCCACAACATCTTTCTTTCGATGCATCGGTTTTGCGCAGAATATCTAGCAAGTCTCGGACGACTTCATATCCTGAGGAGTTCTTTAATACGTATCTGATTTCCTCAGCAGCCGTGCCTAGACCGGAGTTTTGCCGGGCTAAATTCAGCAAGTCATAAGTAGACCACACAAACAAGAGAACAAGAGCAGCAGCAGCCCCATATTGGAAATTCCTAAGGTTTCTACTGGACGAAATCATCCTCTCTTGTAGAGGGATGGCTAGAGCCGCTTCTCTAAATACCTTGTAACGAAAAAGATCTTTAAGAAAGAGGTGCTCAGTACCGGAGTGAGTTTGATGCAAACCCGTGCAATACAATCCACGAAAGAGATAAGGACGCGACAAGGGATTCTCATCGAAAATTGCTCTAAAGAAATCAACCACTTCAGTTCTGCAGAGGCTTAAAGACCCCAGGAAAGCTAAGGCGTCCTTTGACAGTCCGTTCTCAGACTCGACGCTGCTTCGCAGCATCGTTTTTCTGAGCAGAGCCAACAGTTCAGAAAATGCAACTTCCGATGTTTGAGCTGCGCTATCTGAGGGAACGTTATCTAGATTTGACCATCCTAAAGGCCACTTCCCGTCATCGATAACACGTGCAATGCCGGCAAATGAATCAAATCCGTCAAAACTTTCCAACCCGGTTAGAATTGAATAGACGGGGAGAACAAATTCAATAGACTCCTGAATCTTCCAGAATTGCTGGAAATACCAATCTGTGTATTCCTGTTTCTTTATTGAGCTTTTCTCCAGCACATGCTGGAATGGAACAGAAAGTAAGACACCATCTAATGGTCTCTCTGGACGCAAATTTTTGAGCGGTTCTAAAATCAGAGACGGATCTTCGTGGAAAATCAAAATCCCATCAGCAGTGACCACACAATGACCCCCAGATTCGATACCATCAACTGGTAGACTCAATTTCTGAACGACATTTCCACTGATTTGGTTCGACAACTCGAATATCGAGTCGTATTGACTTAGGACCAAGTAGATCGGAATCTGGTAAATCTTGTTTCCATCCCCTGAGAGCGCTTCAACCTGTCGCAATAATTGAATGATTGCTTCGCCGGGTTTTAGCTGCGCCTTTTTATCTCCTGCTTCCGCCTTAGAAGCCGCCAATTTGTCAACATCGGATTTCCCGATTTTGATGGTGCCTATGCTGGCTGGCAGAAAGGGAATCTTGAATTTAATCTGCTTCCCACTTCGATAAATTAGGAAAACAATAAGCGCAACAACAAAAATACCAATAAGCAGAGCGACCCACCCGCCGCCCATGGCCTCGAGGACTTGATTGAAGCTTTTTGCTATCTTGTTAAANTTCATATCTATCTGATAATTACAGTTGCAACTCGACTCGCAACCAAATTGATAAAATTGAGTAAACAAACAACGTCACAATGGCTACTGCCGAGACTGCACGAAGAAACAGATTTCTCCATCTCGCGAAAGGCGCTAGTCTCTGAAGCGGCTCGCTAACGTGGGGAACATTCCCGAAGTTATGTTCTCCGATTACGAAATTGTCCGTTTCTTCACGGTTTAACATACTTATGAGCTCTCGACGAACCAACGCTAAACCTTGGTTCATATTTGAATGAGTGGCACCAAAACCAAGGCTCAGCACATACAAATAAACTTTTGCCAGCTCCAATTCCCCATCATCACAATTCGCTCTCGCTGCCAAAACTTGTATTGATCTCGGTAGTGACCAGCCTGCATTTCTAGATCCGAAAATTCGCTGCTCTAACAGCCTCGACAGCCACGTAGATTTGCCGTCCTCCAGATCTGGCGATTCGAGAGGTTCTCGGATATTTTCTGAAAGCATCTCCTCATCAACTTGTGCACAAAATGCATAGATCATCGCGTTGTAAAGTTCGAGTTGGCGAGTGTTCAGACTTCTTGACGCCTTCTCTCTCTTTATTTGGATCGCTCTTTCGAGGTTGCGCGACAGTGCTTCAAGAGCTTCATCTGGCTTGGCTTCAGACCCAGAAATCTGATTAATGTTTGAAGCTTTGAGCAATTGCACCCATTCGGATGTGAGCAATTCAAAGTCTGATAGGAGGATTGAATTCATCTACCCCTCCATTTCAATCATTAAAGAAATCGAAACGGGTCTCGATGCCGAAATCGTCTCATCTGACTCGCTAATCAGTAAACGCCCCTGCTGATTCCTCAGAGAGCCAGATATAACGAAGAAAACTTCATCGCTCGCCTCTTTCAATTGAAGTTTTTCAAAGCTCTCTACTCTCAACCGTTCAAATCCTAACGAGCGCGAAAACTGAAAGTCCTCATAATCAGACGCCTCACAGATATATGCTGACTCAACCCAGCGAGCTACGCCCTCCTGACTTTGACCGTAGGGCAAAGAAAAGCTGACCAATAATTGGGTTAATGGATATGAATCGGTGACATCAATAGAAAACGTATTCGGACTCACTCGATCAAATGTTAGAACAGTAAAATCCACTCTGATTTCGGCGACAACGGAGCCGATAAAGTCAATCACTGGGAAAAAGCTCGAATCAATATCAGTATGAATATACTGATTAAAACTCGGAGCCACTGGATCATCCCTCAACTGCGCGATGTCGGAGGCATATTCAACTAGAGACCGAAAAATCGTGTAGGGGTGCTCCAATGTCTGCAAAAGCAACTCCAAACCGTTGAGCTTCGCAGTCAACAGAACAACCCTGTTCTTGATGCTCTGAGACCTGTTGTAATCCAGCTCTCTGGACTTCATGAGAGCTCTGAGTTGATTAGCGCAAGTCCTAGCCTTTGCGATCACTAATTCCAGTTGCTTCGCCAAATTAGATTCGCCAAGCTTTTTATTGACACCTACCTGGAGAATCGGAGGAGTAAATTCTTGTACCGCATACAATCCATCGCTCTGTTTTCGCAGAGAGACTAGGGGGACAGAAACGTAATTTGGGGCTATCTCCCGATCGGGAGATAGCTGAAGCTTTGGATGGAGCCTTACTACTTCAACAGACTTACTAGCTTCATTTCTGTCTGCAGTGAGACCGGAGTTAACGCTCTTATACCTCTGAGGATTCTTCCCTGAATCGCTGGAGTCTCCTTCTCCGTCTCTAGCGACGATCAGACTCAGCTGTATGTTCTTCTCTTCCGACTGTATGGCGTTGAGGTCTAGTTCAAGCGCCTCGTCCCCTTGACCTACAAGTCCATCGTACTGATATTGAACGATCAGCCCATCGGGCATTACGCAATGTAGGCTACTTACTTTCAATTTGTTTGAAGCGAGCGCAGCCCTATCGAAGTCGAAATCAATGACTCCCCAGTGAAATCCGCTCGTTCTTTGCGCCAAGTGGGTAATCAGATTTTCTAAGCGTAGTTCGGCTTGTTGGAAATGCTGCGGAGAAAGAAGCATCCCCTCGAACCAATGAACCTTATTAACCACTCGATCAACTTTTAGCATTTTTTCATCACTCCCGTGCTCGAGCTTGGCTTCGGATCCGGAATAAGACTCGCTCCGGGTAGCTCCTCGGTTGCAAGCTCTTCGCTCGTAACAATCACGCTAACCCTTGTGAAGCTCGATAAGTCGGCTTTGCCAACACCCGCGACAAAAGCAACGATTTGTTTTGCAGCCAAAGAACCAGTAGGTAGTTGCGAAACAGATGCGTTGTATCCGGCCGGGAGCTCTAACCTCAACAAATCCAGATCTGCTTCATAAGACGCGCAATAGCCATTTGATTCAGCAAACCACTGGCCCTCAGTAGCTCCAGTTAGAATCGCTCCTACAGCATCCGAATATCCAAAGGCGATTTCGACAACTATCGCTTTATCTTTGGGAGCGCTGGTTGTAATGAGATCGACCTGAGACAAACTGTTTGGACCCAGACCAACAAGAGACTTCGATTGGCTATATAAGCCTCTGGCTTTTTCTACAATTCCCGTTGTCAAACTGACGGTCGAGCAACCCACCAGGCTCAGGAGTAACAATACTGTGCTGATAGCTGGCGTCTTCATGAGAAATGCAAAACCTTGAATTGCGAGGGGGTTAATGTGATACCAACGCAATCTAGGGGAGGACCATTCTGCATAGTAATATCGAGCATTTTTGTAGCTGGGCATCCCTGCCTGAAAACTCTGAAGCTCCCGGTTGTGTTCTGCATCGAGCCCAAGAATCTAGATGAAACGACCCCTCCGCCAAAGGGAATCGAGACTTCGTTACCAAATGAAATTGGATTGTTTGTCATTAAATTATGAACGGGCATACCGCAAACGAACTGATTGAGAATATTCGGGATTGATGTCGCCGATAGCGATATGTTGGGCAGCGGTAAGATTCCCGGGCCAACGGGCGGCGGTATAAACTTGCACACATCCGGAAAGGCAAAGCTCAAGGTTGGCATTTGGGTTTTAGCAAACATATTTCAGCCTAGGTCAATTCTTTCGGCATCAAGCTTCATGGTGTCACTTGCCGAAGCGTAGTGATTCTTCGACGAGAAGATTGATATGCCGAGCGCCTTGTGAAGATACTCATTTACATTTTGTGTGAGTACTCGCGCAGAATTTGAAAGCGTATCGAGAGCTGTGAAAACAAGATTTCTACTCGTCATAGTGATGTTACCGGATGGTGCACTCACCCCAATTTCGCGATGGCTGAATAGCTCCAAAGACTTTTTACTTTCTAAGGTAAAACTGTCAGCAACCAGTCGGCTAGAATCGCCATGAAAATCGTAGTCGCACTGGCCAACGTTTTCTCGTTCTAATATGGAAATGATGTGACCTTTTCCCTTGGATCTTGCGACAAGGACGGCATCCCCTACTTCGGGCTTCATAATTAGACTAAAGGCCTCCTGGACAACCTCACCTCGCCTAGTCTTCCAAGTCTGACCGCCCCCCATACTCCCAGACACCTCAGCAAGAATTTCTTCAGTCATAAAAACTCGACTGGCCGCTATCATGTTCATCTTTGGCTTCTCCGCAGCAAAAGGCAGCAAATCGTCATAGTCATCGCTCTATTATTCCGCTTAGTTGAGAGTCAGAAAGCCTCACAGCTTCATCCAATAATTCCCATTTACTGTTTTCAAAAACCGCATCAGTAAAATCAGCATTATCGATTTTGGACCGAGAGAAATCTGACAATTGAAGCTCGCAGGCTACGAAAGTTGCATTGGAAAGACTCGCTGATCGAAGAAGAGCAGAGCTCAGGTTAGACCTCGAAAAATCAAGATTGACCCCTTCGACTGAGTCAAAATTAGCGTTTGAAAGCTGACTAGCTTCAAAAGAGCAGTTTGATATTTTGGAGTTGGAAAAATTGCTCGTTGATAGGCCTGAAAATGCGAATGTGCAACTTTCAAATTTTGAACTCAAAAAGAGACTCTCAACCATCTCACAACGTTGAGCCCATACATCAACAAAAGTTGACTCGTTGAGGGAACAGTTCTTGATTCTCACATGAGAAAGGTCCTGGTGAGCGAAGGCGCAGTTCAGCATGACACCCCTTTCAAAGTTCGCAGGGCCAAGCTCAGTTTTCGAGAAGTCAGTTCCACAGACTGAGAAGTTAGTCCAATCGACGTTCGCGATAATCGCACCATCAATTGGACAATCATCGAAGCCGGTCTCCTCCACCTTAGACATAGACCAATCAGTATTGGTTAGGTCACATTTGGAGAAAATGCACCTTCGAACCGACAGATTACGCAATGACGAGCTAGAGAGCCTAGAGTCGACGAAGGAGCAACTTAGCAAGCTCGCTCCTTCAAGTTTGCAATTCGAAAAATCGCAGCCGTAAAAAATGCATCCCTCGATCATCTGCGTTGTGAAATCGCAGGACCTGAATACACAAGAGTTGAAAGTTGTATGACGCACTTTGAGCACAGACACATCAAGGTCAGTGAATTCACTCTCCTGGATCACCCTATTCGAGAGATTAATACCGGCATCCGAATTGCCAAACACTCGATTTTGAATAAAGTTCTGCATCTAGATCATCCTGCAGCCAAGTCTTTAGAAAGGCGCGCCGATTTAATTTCATTAAACCCCGCTGCATCCAAATAATTAGACCTTTCGAAGCTAGCGGTCAGAACATCAGATCCGGAGAAATCAACAATATTCAAATCGCAATCATCCATACATGCGGACTCGAAACTACAATTCCTAAAATTAGATCGAGCTAATTGCGAATTAGAAAAATTTGCATTTTGCAATTGGCAGCTGTCAAAAGCTGAATCGGAGAAGGTTGAGTAAGTCATAGACACTTCGCCCAAATCGCAATTAACAAAGCTTGAGCTATTGACTCGAGAAGCGGTTCCAACAAGCCCTCTGAGGCCACAGTCAGCGAACTGATTGGCGTTGAAATTGATTGCAGAGCTAGTGCAGGTAACTCCGAACATAGAGTTCCTGAATGAAACGTCGCTAAAGACAGAAAAATGATGCGCACAACTGGTGAATCCACACTTTACAACCGTACTATCAGACCATGAGCAATGAGTTAGAGAACAAGAGCCGAAGATGCATCTCTCAATCTTTGCAGCGGAGACCTCAGCCATATTCATTTGGCAATCATTAAAGATGGACTGACTCAGTAAAGTTTCTGAAAAACAACAATTGATCAGTTTGCTTCCCAAAAATATGCAGTTGGTTATGCGTGAGCCCGAAAAATCAGCTCGAACTAAGGCCAACTTTGAGAATGCTGACTTGCTGGATATTTTGGATTTAGTAAAGAGGGTTTCGACCCCATTAGCCTCACTAAAGTTAGTTGCCGACAAATTGGCCTCGACAAACCGCGTCTGATCAATGTCTGCGCCTACAAACGAACATCCCTCAAGATTAGCTCTCTCAAAGTTAGCACCCGTAAGATCAGCACACTCAAAAATACTTCCGTGAAAGTCTTTGCCCGCCAAATCGAGGAACGACGCATCTAATCCTGAAAAATCTCTTCCACTTAAATCCTCGCCAGCAGCAAGAATTTGAATGAATTCTTCCCTAAGAGCTCCACCCGCGACCTCATTTATCTTCTTGGAGTCAATTTGCGGCTCTAGCGCCACCACCTTCGAGGCTAAATTCGCTCTATACAGTGCTCTCCCATCAAACGACTTAGAATCGAAGTTAGAGTCTTCCGTCTCTTCAGCTGGCGCCTCTATAGCAGTTTTATGTATTCTCTCAATAGATGCCTCAACTAGCTGTTCATCATTAAGCGCATCACTTTCGAGAGGTGAGATTGGAGCATCTCTTTCATCCACCTCTTGGGCTTTTTGCACCGAATCTCTTCGAACCTCCGCTGCGGCGTCCACTAAAGAATCCAGAGAATAATTGCCGGATTTCATCTCTGATTCCGTAATAATCAGTCTCGGATCAATTGGTGGCTGGCTTGGAAGCGACTCTGTCTCAGGATGATTCTCAGAGTGCTTGGTTGAAAACCTCTCCCAATCTTCTTGTCTCTGCTCTTCGATCCGCAGAAGTTCTTCGCTTCTTCGAAGATCGTTCTCTTTAATTTTTTCCTCTGAGGGTGCCGGTCTTAAAGCTGCTTGGTTGAACATTGCATCAAGAGATTTTTTGTCAATCCTTCTATTCAGTTCAAATTCGTAATAGTCCAGGTCCCTCGGAGTATCCTCTAGCCACTCATAAGCTAAAAGCACCTCTCCTATACTCTTAAGTGGATCTTGTTCACCAAAGTTTTCATTCGAAGCGTGAATGATTACGCCAAGATCTCCTTCGGGGAAAAACCACACGGTCTCGGGCACTAGTGGTACTTCAGATATGGAACTTAAGGACTTCTTGAAGAATCTTGGTCGCACACCAGGGAGCTTGCCTTTTAACAACGGAAAATCCCGATGCAGATTGACTAGCTCATAATCTTCGTCCCCTTTGAGACTATCCAGCCACTGATCCTCAGGGGCCATGTTGTAGAGCCTAAAGTCGAGGTTTTGCGGCATTGCCGGAAACTCTTCTGCGATGTACTCGAGGTCAAATGATTTTGCGTATCGTGACCTGACAGGCCATTGAGGTTCGAGAGGACCAAAACCAGCGGATCGTGCGCTCGAACTCGGACTGCTTAGCGCTTCGCCCGGGTAATAGATATTGGGTAGCGAAACCAATACTTCATTAGCATTGCCAGCAGATAAATTGCCGACTCCATTTGGATTGGTATCGCTCGCTTTGAATCCGTAACTATTTTCCCAGCTGAGTGGCATCGCCGAAAATTGGGCTGGATCCGTTCGCTTGTAGCCCAACCATTTTTTTTGCCAGATTCTATCGCCTAAAACTTCTAAGTCTTTTCGGAGACTCCCGATTCTCAGGCCAACCGAAAGCTTAGTGAGCGGCACGCCACCTGGGGAAAATGCAGATCCAGAATGTAGGACCTCGGGGAATGCTTTGGGCATACATATATCAAGGTATTGATGAGCTTTAAGTTGATCCATTAGCCTCAACCAACCATCCCGCTCCTCAAAAAGCTCTTGATATTTGGTTAGCCGAAAAAACGTGACCGCCTTTAATACCAAGAAAAAATTCCCTTGTACTCGATAGGTGCGATGAAGAATGCCCTGTTCATTCGGTTTGTGTAGTCGGAAGAGATTCACAGAGTCACCAATAAACTTACAACTTCTAGGGCGACAGCAGGGTTGTCTAATTGTGGCTTGCCATTAATTAAGCTAGCAGACGATCTAAAAGGAATATTTGAAATGGAAACATCACTTAATACTTGATTAACAGATAGTGAAGATCCCGTACTAGAAATAGAAGTTGAAACACCTGTATCCGATATGTGGGTGCTAAGACCGGTGAAGGATTGGTTGATAGAGCTACCGACGTTTGAACTTGATATGGACGAGAGTGTATTAGATAGGGAATTCGAACTTCCTACGTTGGATAGAGAATTTGAATACCCAACGTTCGATATTGAGTTCGAATTCACGACCGTTGAAACAGAGTTAGACATACCAACATTGGAAACAGAATTAGAGTTACCAACGCTGGAAACAGAATTGGAGACTCCTGTATTGGAGACGCTGGATGAAATCCCGGTATTTGAAGTACTTACCTGAGTCGCTAACTCTGAATGGCTGATAGCATCCTGTGTTTTCGAATGAGAGACGGTAACACTATTATCTGATTCGTTATGAGAGGTGCCTGACTGCTTGGAATAGCTATAACTATCTCCGGTTTGCATGGAAAAACTATGACTGTCACCCGTGTGCTCCGAGTGATTCTTCGTATTCCCAAAGGTCAGTGACTTAGCATACTGCACGTAGGCTAGCTCAGCCGCCTCATCCTCTGCGTCCAGATAGTGAAAAGGGTCAGGGTTAGGCGACTCACTGGTTACAGATATAGAGTGACTTTTCGTTGAAAAACTAACCGACGATGAGTTGCTCTCAGAGAAAGACACGTCTGCAAACCTGTTGGAATCCCGCTTTCGCTCCACCAATTTCCTTGCTTGCTCAAAATCGGTCCTCGATACGCTCGGAAAATTCAACCGAGCGCTATCGCCGTAGCTAGTGCTATAGCTATCCCCCCAACTAGCGTTTACCGAATATTTCTCATTACGGATAATATTTTTTGAGCCCCTCTGCTCGATAACTTGCTGGATTTCGGGAACTTCGGTTTCATCCGAAGATTTCCCAATCAAAACATAGGTACCTTCCTCAGGAATCGACGTCATATGGGGCGCTAGTCGGACCCAGTGCACAGATTCCGTATTCCGGGAATCTGGCGATATTAGTTCTACCAAGAGACCAGGCTGGGCCGTAAAGTTACTCTCTCCTTTACTCTGCGGGTATTGAGCGTTTTGCTTGGGGTCATCAAAGGGAAAGTAGTCAAAGGAATGCTCGTGTTGAGTAAATTCGTTTTTAGATAAAAAACGATTCCCGCTATTAATTCCTTGGTTAGAGACAACTTTGCCGATAATAGTGCCCGCACTCTCTCCCTGATGTTGATAGGGTCCTGGGAAACCTTTTTTCTCGATCGCGGAGAACTGATTGCTGTAACTGCCTGTTATGTCGGCGGAGTGCGAGACGTTGACCGAAACGAAACCTAGACCATCGACGTCAGGTCTTATTGGAAGAAAACCAGGACCGTAGTTTGAGTTTTTGAAGCTATCCGATGGACGCTGAGCACCAGTGCTGTCTTGAATTAAGTCCCCTGCTTCTGTCTCTCTAACAACAAACCAGAAACCTGGACGTAGCCGAGGACAGGATGAGGATCCCGAAAAAGTTTTGGTTGCTGTCGATAGCCGCAAACTAGTCTTATTTGCCTTCGTATCAATCTCTTTTTGAGAAGCACCATAAGAGACCATGTGGACTTCATTCATTACATGTCGAGCCGATGCCCTATTGGGGTTAGGAGCTACCTGAAAGTGGTCTGTTCTAATTTTTGCGTTTTGCTCCGTCAACCACGATGGTTCTTTCTCGGCCAACATCATGTCAACACGGTCAGAGACTAAATTCTGTTCAAATTTAAAATCTTGAATATGGTTTTCCGTTTCTTGACCAGTTTTTGTGTAAAACAAAAACAATTCCTGAACTGTGCCGTTTGGTGAAACAGACTTCTTGTACTCGGTCTGATCGGTGATAACCATCCGATGGCCATGCTCATCGTGAACGAAGTAATAAATTAAACCGTTCTTCTGTATCAATCTCTGCAGAAAGTCAAAATCAGTCTCACCTGACTGTATCCAATTTTGGCGACGATATCGGGCTAACCCCTTTACGATGGAGTCAGCTGCGGATTTGTCCCAGCTCACATCATTACTGTCGAGTAGCTCAGCTATCACATCCAAAGCGGTCATTCTTTCGAAAATCCGAAAGTGATTCTGAAGACTCAATCTAGCTATCGAGGGTTTTAACGTGGCTTCGTACATAAGGTCTGGTTTCATCGAAACACTTGTCAGAATGCCATTAAAAAATTCGACCGACCTTCGGTCAGGGTATAGGTCATACTTCTGATTATCAGTCTCAGCCATACCCAAGACCACTGTGCACTCCTGCCCGACCAGATTATCCAGATTGAATGATTCCTCTATTCGATTATTTTGGTCCTGAATCAACCAATCGCGACCCGCTCGAGATAGGACGGTAGCCAAATCCTCTCCCTGAAACTCAAGATGGAATTCGAAGGGTTGTGAGACAGACTCAGTACCGGAGAACTTTTGAAGCTTAAGCGACTGTCCTCCTAATGATTGCTCTCCGCTCGGGCCAATACGCATGTCTAGGCTACACCTAGGCGAACCGTCAAAGGCCGAGGAATTTGGTTCTCGAACCAAAGGGTTACGCAAATCATCAATACCCGACATCGGTATCTCCTCGCCCTTTGATTGCACCAGATAACTCTTCCATCGACAAAAAGTAGCTGGGGAAGTTGTACTCACCAGTTTGAGTTTCCTCAAGAAGCCAGGCATCGAAACCCAAACGACTTTCGCCAAGAACGCAATTTGGAACCTTCTCAGCATTAAGGTTTAGTTGAACGTATATCCCAAAATTGCAGTCTGAAATAATTGCTAACGCTCTAACGAAACTGACGTAACGATTCCCTCCTGGAAGCAAACTACGAAAGAACTCTTCAGAGGGACAGTCAACGAATATCTCAATTGCAGCGTCATAGCACCAATGGCTAGATCCCAAACTGACATTCTCATCGAGTTTCACATCAGACGTTAATCTCAGCTGAAATTCATCAGGTATTGGTAGCCACGCGCCTGCAAAGGGCTTAACGTCAACGGTAGTACCTAGGAAATCTTCAAGACTATCGGAGAGATAATTCTTTCCGATCCTTCTATATGAGAACGAATTCGACTGAAACTCAAATGAGTCACCAAAAAGGTCGACAAGCGATGACCGCAACTCCGGTCTTCCGTATAGCCCAGACAGAGAGTCAAGAGAGAGAAAGTAGGAATCATCCGATGGCGTGAGATTAAATAAACTCGGATCAAGGTCCTTTCTGATTTCGTATGCGGAACTGATTAATTCCCGGTTAAAAATGTCTAGAAAAGCCTTTGGCGCGAAATTGCCCTCTAAAGTTGAAACTTGAATCGAGTCGACGAAGGTGTCAGGTAGAACGCTCTTCGGACTGGCCAGATGGTAGTCATTTAGCTCGATCTCATAAGTGAAACCGGTCGCACCATCAGACTCGACACTCAATTTGTGCATCAAGTTAGATTGAAATCCGAAAGTAACGTGCCCTCCCAGTTTAAGTTCAACTACTTGGTCATCGGATTGCTGGATTGAGTCGAGCACCCTCATCACCTGATAAAAGTCTGAATCTTCTTGCGTGCCAAGCAATCTATTCACGCCAGGACTCCTTTACCAAGTTCTGGTTTCCATCGATAAAACTCCTGACCATCTACCAAAACGATAAGTACTATGTGAGTATTGATAAAACTGTGCGCGCTGAAGAATTGACGGATAACCGACCCAAAGAGAAACACACTTCCCTCAAAACGGTTTGAATCCAAGTCCAAGGTAATGACTGTCGAACGCTGAAAGCCTCTCCACCCCGCGACTTGTGAAGGAATTGAACCCTCCCCCAATCTAACTTCTCTAATGCTCCGTATCTGCCTTTCGCTGATGGCGTCACCGGTTGGAGAGAGGAGAGTCAACACGCGAACAAGCTCTCTCTTAGCCTCGATCGGATCAAACAAAGCCGCCCGATAGCTCACCATAAGAGAAAGCAATCTCCACAAATGATCTGAATCATTTGGGGCGGGCACGTAATTCGTGGGTTTTGTGATTAGGCGGAGGTCTCTTATTGGTGTTACAGAGGAAGTTGAAAGCCGAGCACCTTCTCTAAGCCCCTGGGGAACCTCCCTATTACAAACTTGTATTTCGGCGTACAAAGTAGAGCGCTCGGGACGCTCCAATTTTGGAGCGCACTCGAATATTGATAACCAGGAGCGATTTCCTAGAACCTTTTTAATTGGATTTTCGTCCTGCGTTACAACCCAACGATCGACTGAATCTTTATCTTTATCGAGATGCCGATTCTGAAGGTAAGGCACCAACTCCTCTTGAGCGCCATTGCGCTCTGCACGCAAAACTCTCTTTACGCGAATTATTTCTATCTCATTATTAAAAACGCTAGCCCCCCTGAGCTGATACTTAGTCTTCTCCGCGCTGTATGCGACGGGTTCCGAAGTTGTGTCAAATAGATTGACTATCGGAAAACAGTTGAGTTTGAGGAAATCCCGACATTCCTGAAGCGCTTTTGGTAATCGTTTTTCGAGGAGAAATATGATTCTGAGCTTGGATGGCTGACCTGAAGGTAGAAAAGGAAACCCAAGGCCACTTAACCCTCTTAAGGCGAAAAACATGAACCTCTCTGGAAAAGAAAAGTAATCGACTAATGCTGAGTGTGCGGAGTTTTCTCCATCCCACTTACCGAAGACGCTGTGCCGGAGCGAAAACTGGTTGAAGCACAAGCTTTCCGGCCCCAATCGTGCGACCACCCTACTCTCATCATCTAAAACCAATACTCCGAGCAACGCTGTCGCAAGCTCTTCCATGAGCAAAGATTGGATCTCTCTGTTCGAATCAATATAGAAGTTGAATTCATTTTCTAGTTGGTATCCGGAAGAGAAAGCTACATCCGACGAAGGTGAAAGTGTCGAACTAATTATTCCAAGTGCTTGCGGATGCTCTCTGCGTAGCAGCGCAGGAATATCTTCGAAATACCTTGTTTCCGTCGAATCGATCGGCAAAAAATTTACTTCATATGGATTAGAAAATTTACAGGCGCGCCTCGCCTCCCCTTCTGCTAGTTCTGACTCTATCGCTAATGAACTGCCAGGTTTAAGTTTGAATCCATTCAACGAATTGTTAGCGCTTGGATCGTATCGACCCTTAGCGATGGCTGCGCAAGGCCTAGAAGCTAACTTGTTCGGCTGAAGATGGTTTAGGAGAAAACGCGGAATCTTCTCCTTTTCAGCCTCGATCCTCGAACTTAATCGGGCATTCATCCACGCGAAAGCCTGCACCAGATGCTCTACATGTGGATCCCTAGACTTTCCATCCTCTAGATATAAATTTGAAGCTACTGAGGGAAAATCTGACTGAAAATCCTTGGCAGAGCTGCGCAACTCTTGGAGCTCCTCTAAGAAGAGTGTTTGCAGCTTTTTTCGTGCTGAGGAGCTCATAGCGCTATCTATCCGTACACACTAGTGATCAATTGAAGAGGGTCACTCTCACCTTCTATAAAACCCGCAACAACGACTTGAAGAGAACCGCCGCTTGTTTTCGAGTTCATCACTTCAACTGTAGGCTTTATCAGCCTAGGTTCATTTTCTTCAACCACTCTTTGCACAAAGGCTTCGAGATTGGACTTCATTTGCGGACTTATAAACTGGCCTATTTTGATGTCCACGGGAAATGGGCGAGGCCCATAGGGAAGCTCGGTTACCGAATTTCTTAAATCGTCATCGCAAAGGAAGAAATGCCCCCTGCTAAACAAGCCTGAGAGTTCATGCAGAATGCTAGCTCTTAACGAATCCCGCTCTGAACTTGAGGAATGTACCTCTCGACAACCAAGCTTATCGAATAAATACATTTCCAAATTATCCTATTGCAAAGGAAGTAAGGCGGTTTCTCCTAACACTCCATTGGGCTACTGAGAAACCTACCGTGTTCGCTTGTGAATCTTGGTGTGCAGCGCTCCAAGCAATATCCGTAAAGTTAAGAGTGAGCTGTTCGGTAGCCATGTCATTGGGATGAGACTGAGCTTGTACAGAGGACACCATGCAATTCCAAAGTGAGATTGTCATAATGGGCGCAATTATATTGTCATCCCCATCGTAGTTTGAGTTTCTACACAGGAATATTTTTGTGGGCTCGTCTTCGCCTTCATCTATTGGCTGAGCACCCAAGCAAGCTTGATAAAGCCTTGGCGAGGCCTTATCTAGGTATTTAACAATCGTGATGTCATGCAAATTTGGTCTGCCCGATGTTCTAGCTGAGTTACTTACATCAGTCGTCATTTGTTGTTGCATCCCGAAATTACATGACACGAGTTCCATGCAACCCTCGAGCTCTTCCGGGTTTTCTCCTCCAATCAACTCTCCATCTATTAAGCTCCCGGTCAGCTCAGCAAACAATTCCTGGTTGCCCGGTTTGAGAAGTACTAAATCCATGATAAATTCCTCTTATTAGGTTAGGCTGGTAACTCAGCGACTAACCTTATTGAAGTTGAGAGTTCCTCTAACTGAAAGTGTGGTCTCAGAAAGACCGTAGCTTTAAAAGACCCCACCTTTTCCTCGTCCTCAGTTACCGTTATTCGAGCCTCCCTGAGAGGAAAGCGCGCCTTCACTGCTGAGGGGGCGGTATCGTCCAACAGCACGTACTGGGAGATCCAACTATTTAAAAAGTCCTGGACACTCTGGCCCGTGGAAAACGACCCTATTCGCTCTCGCATCATCACTTTTATGTAATGAGCGAAACGAGAAGCTGCCAACATATATGGCAGCATTGCGGAAACTTCCGAATTTTTTGTCGCTGCATTGTTCAGATATTTCTTAGGTTTGTTGGTGGTCTGACCACCAAAAAAGGCTGCCTTGTTGGTCCCCTTACAGTGACAGAGAGAAATGAACCCTAGATCATTGAGCTCTTTCTCTCGACGATCAGTGATTGCGACTTGCGTAGGACAACTCAGAGTCACCTCACCATCTTCCGTTTCGAAGGAATAGGCTGGTAGACCAGACACTAGTCCGCCTCCATCCACACCACGAATGGCAGCCGTCCATCCATATCTGGAGAACGCGGCGTTAATATTAGTAGCCAGAAGATACGCGGGATTACCCCACAAAATTTTGGATGCGTCAGTTTGTTTTCGGGTTAACTCGCTAACTAAACCAGCGGCATCGGTGGCAGTAAGAATCTCTAGGCGCCCATCCTTGCCCTTGACTGGATTTCCCTGATCATCAACTTGATAGACATTCCTTCCGACTTCTTCCTCAAACATCAGACCATCAGCAGGATTGCTTGCACTTCCATAAGGCAATCTCATCATTACGCGTGGCAAAGTCAGAGCCACATAACGAGAGTCTTCCGAGTCCCTAAAGTTTCTCCATCTGGTCAGTTCCGCACTCTCGAAGATCTTGCTTAGATCACGGGGTTTCGAAAGACTCTCAAAATCCTCTAGATCAAAGAGCTTCGCATACGCACTAGAAATGAAAGGCACGTGCGCTGCTGCTGCAACCTGGCTTACTTTCTCCAGTAAAGCTATTTCTTTATTCGTTCTTCCTATCTGAAAGTCTCCGATCAGAAGACTGTATGGTTCGCCACCATAAGTACCGAACTCATCCTCATATATAATTTTAAAGAGAGCACTCTGATCAAATTCAACAGCCTTATCCAGGTCTCTAAAGAGCTCCTCAAACGAGACGCTAAGCACTGATAGTTTTAAGTTCGAGCCCGTTTGTGTGTTGTTAACAAGATAAGCAAGGCCCCTCCAGGAGGCTTCCAGTTCTTGGAACTCTCCGCTATGCAAAACATGATTTAACTGCCTTGAAATTACCGAATCTAACATCGACATAGCGGAAGAAAGTGCAGCCGCTAAACTTCCACCCTCTACCTTCGCTGTCGAAGATAGTTCAGGATGGTTGAAAAACTCTGATAACAGTTCCAAACAGTAGGGTACCTGAAATTCTTCCAAAGCCATCCCAGAGCCATGAATAAGATCATGCAATTCCGAACCTTCCTGCAATTCTTCCTCCGGAATAGCACTCATAACTGCGGAAGGATCTTCTTGATTGCCAGCTGCCTCGATCTCCGATTTGGCCTCAGCAAACAGGTTCGTCACCTTTTGCAGACGCTCTTCGTCCAACACCACGCTGCTTAATGCTCCGACAAGGGCATCCTGACTGTCGAGCTTCGACATTAGATCTCTTAGTTTTGATCTTGAGGAATGCATCTCGTTTAGCGCGGGGACCTGTTTAACAATCGCTAAAGGAGAGAAGTCCGACATCGACAGAAAAGAAAGATTCACAGCCAAGTCTGAACCGTTTTCTTGAACGGTGTTTTTGACTTTGAAGTTAAGATTAGGATTTATAGCAGCCAGAACCGAGTCAAAATTTCCTCGTTCAACTGAAACCATCTTGCGCTCCCTCAAAGAGGAAGCTTTCTTCGAACCATTTCCAGAAAGAGGCGCTAACACCCCTACCTTAAACGGCAGTTCCTTTCTCCTCGGGGCTCCATCAGTTTCCACGTCATATGTGATGTGAACTCTCGGTGCCTTGGCGCCAGAGAGATTGTGCTGAGAACTTAACGCCATGAGACTAACTCCTTAGAAAATTCTTGTTCATTAATTGCCCTCACTCCCTAATGAGGTACACGGTACGATTACCGTAGCTTCGCTTCTTAACTCTTCCTTCTTCCACAAGAAGGCTTAGTGCTTTCTTGATGAGAGGGAGTGAATTGGCTCTTTTCTGCCGAGCAACCCACCAATCAGTAATTCCCTCTGCAGTATCGGCAGCTCCAGGACTTTTAAAAAATTGCTCTGAAATATCTTTAGCGACCTGATCGACCATCTCACTAGATATCTTTCGATATGCCCTAGGTTTCGATTGCCCCACGGTTTCTACAGTGCTCATACCTCTCCCGCCTTCCTAATCACGCCTTTAGAACCTATGCCAAAGTCATGCCAGAAACAAAAAAACACTTAACTAATTGTTTTTATTATATATTTATAATCTATTGAAAGAATTCGGCGAGGACTTAAAAGAGGCAAAATTACCCCAATGGGTAATCAGCGATCGTTTGTTAAGATGTAAATCAATCGCTTAGGCTACTTGGTTATTTTTGACCCATGCGCACAAACTTACCCTAATCTCGAGGGGATACTATTTTGAAGAATCACTTTGACTGTCTAATTAACGATTTTTCTGCGGTATTCGACTGGTTTGATTGATGGCAGTCGTATTCCAAACTTTTTCCTTTGCTGACGCTAACCTAAGAGTTCACGTCACCTCAAACCCGGATGAAGCAGACATCTGGGTCTGTCAGGTCAACTCGAAAAGCCAAGCTCTGCGTCCCTACCTTTGGTACTTCTCGCAAGAGAGAAATGAAGCTAAAACACGGGTTTTTCTCTGTTCTAAACCGATAGCCGATCTTTGCATTTTCTTCGTTAACAGCATGTCCGAGGCTAAGGTGAATCGGCCTAGCAACCTCAAAGGTTCCTCATTAGATTGATGTTGTGCGCGCTCCCGGGGTCTGCTTTAATTACGGTCCGTACGTTAATTTTTTTTAAGATGAACCTCCCAACCACCCGATACGTTCTGATTGGCAAGCTTGAATCTGAAACAATCAGATCTATAAGTGAGTTGGTTGGTCAAAACCTAGAAGTGAGATTTGAGAACTACTTCGATTTTCTGCAGTCGAAAGAATCTTCAAAGCCCACAGTCGTAATTCAAACGCATAAAACAACGGATCAGCTCGAAAAGACCTTGTCCGAACGTATAGAACCATTCAACATCGAATTCGTTGATTTTTTCCCTCACTCATCCTCAAAAGATTCTATTTCTTCTCTCAACGAAATTGTGGTCAGTGATTCGAACGAGTCCCTTGAAAGCTCAATTTCCAGAGCCGAACAACTTCTAGCTCAAAGATCCCCAACTCTCACCCACAAGAAGTACGAACCGCTTTCAGAGAGATTCAACCTCTTTGGGACATCGAGACTATTTACTAAAGCATTGGCTACTATAGAAAAGTTCTCAAGAACCGAATCTAGAGTATTACTTAGAGGTGAGACTGGTACCGGTAAAGAACTCGTGGCGAGAGCAATTCATTACATGGGCCCTCGTGCGCGTGGACCTTTCGTGCCAATAAATTGTGGTGCTTTTAATGATGAGCTTTTGCTTAGTGAATTGTTCGGGCATCGAAAAGGTGCCTTTACCGGAGCGGATGAGACCCAAGTTGGACTTCTGGAGCTGGCGGACGGTGGAACAATTTTTCTAGATGAGGTCGACTCGCTATCGCCCAAAGCTCAGGTTTCACTGCTTCGGTATTTGCAAGAAGGGGAAATACGCCCCCTTGGATCGAAGGTTGTCAGAAAAGTTGATGTTAGGGTTATCTCTGCAACGAACAAAAAATTGGCCGACCTAGTCAGAAGAGAAAAATTCAGAGACGACTTGCTATACAGGCTAGATGTTCTGAGCGTCAACTTGCCACCTCTTCGCTCTAGAGACGAAGATGCATTAATTGCCAGTATGCAATTCTTAGCTCGACTCAGCGAAGAGTTGGATGAGGATCCCAAGATATTAGGACAAAACGTTATTGACACAATTCTTGACTATGATTGGCCTGGAAACTTCAGAGAGCTCGAAAGCTCTTTGACAAGAGCCTTTCTAATGACCGAGGAGCATGTTATCCGAAATCCATCGCTGCTCTTTTCCCACACTGATGAGAATGATCAAGCTCTAGCGTCTCAAGTTGGCAGTTTTTCATCAGAGAAGCAGGCATTAATTAGCAGGTTTGAAAAGCAGTACATCGAGAGAGTTCTTGCTAGAACCTCGGGAAACATAAGCGAAGCGGCAAGAATAGCCCAGAAGGAAAGACGCGCTTTTTCTCGCCTAATGGACAAGCACGGAATACGAAAAGAAAAATTCGTAGCTTGATATTCTATTGAATCACCGTTTTTAGAACAGACAAATCTACTACCTGCTCAAAATTTCGGGAATCGTCAAAGACAGTCGCAAAATGTATTACCAACGCAAAGGCGACAGTAAACAATCCGACTGTATAGCTGGCCGCTAATTTACTTCCAGAATGACACATTGCAATGGCTAGCTGCGTGAGCGCTCCTAATATTATTAACATGGCTAGCTTTCTTGGCCCACTATGATTCTTTTTTATTTCGAGACGCTGAAGCCTTGCATCCCTGAGCTCGTCAATGTGGAGAAACATTCTGCTTTCTAGCAGCTGTGAACCAATGTCATTCTTGAGTACAAAATTCTGGAGCTCGATCAAAGCCGGCAATTCTGTTAGTTTCGTGCCTTGTTCAGCAGTCATTTGTTGCTCAGCTTCGAAGTCCTCTAATGCATATCTCGAGGCTAGAGTCCGGATTTCCTCACCGCCTTGCCCAGCGCTCTTTGCCAAGGTATCTATGGCTCTTAGAGAGTTAACTTCCTTCGCTAACAATGCATTAGCCCTGGAGATTTCTCTCCACGTATCTCCCGCCATTAAACTAGCGAACAGCCCGAACATAATAGCTAAGGCTCCAAAATAGGGCCCGACGACACCCTTTACTTCGAACTTTGTTCCAGCCAACCCTGTAACAATCAGCACCGCGACGATTCCAGTTACGACGGGAGCAAAGCTAATCGAAGATACGAACATTGTGAGCCCTATCAAAAAAACTAAAGAAGGATCCTACGGTAGCACAAATGTTTAGAAGTTATAAATTATCTTGAGAAGGGAGATTAATCGCTAAGGAGCTGCCAGCCGCTCCTAATTGTTACTAGGATCTCTCTCAGTAGATTTTTTGCCACAAAAATCTCGGAGCCATCTTAATATAGTGAGAAAATTATAAGGATGGGAAAAAACACGGGCTCCATAGATGGTGGCACGAGGATGGGAGGTCGGCTTTTAAATACTGTTACTCAAACGGTAAAATAGTAGATATGAGCAACTGTAAGGGCTGATGTGTCAAAATTTTTTCCGTTTTTTGAGCAGACTCCCAAACTTTCATCAGTCATATCCCACAAAGATGTCGGCCTAAGCCTTACAGGCATAATGCTACATACATCAGATGATAAGTCTTGCCCGCAGGTGCTTGAAACACGCAGTGATGCCATAGACCGCTCTCTGACTGCACTAACTTACACCACACCTAATCGGGTATAAATACGGGTCTAAATTATTTAATGGTTAATATATATATTTAAATTTCAATATTTTACATCAATTATTAGATTCCGACCCCAGCCTCCAATTTTTCTTCACCCGAGCCCAGACGACACCACACATAGAAACAAGGACCCCGCCCGCTATCACCGACCT
>JGI20157J14317_10000968_pt1 | contig 27868 bp, 28 predicted proteins | sample COG_07_FD_14317 | JGI IMG/M metagenome (IMG submission 14317)
AATCACCGTTTAGGCAGAAGACATCCATATTTTCTATTGGGAATTATCCCCATGAGTTTGTCTTATTTTATGCTGTTTTCAATTCAATCATCATGGGATTTATCTCAACAGCAATTATTTTTGTGGATGCTAACTTTTATCATTCTAACAAGACTGGGGATGACAATCTTTGAGGTTCCACATAGGTCTCTGGGAAGCGAAATGTCTCGCTCTTATACAGAAAGAACATCAATTTTTGCTGCACGTGAAATGTTTGGTTGGCTGGGCGGATTATTTAATGCTTTTTTAGCCTTTACTGTCTTTTTTAAAGATACTCCTGAATATATTCCTGGCACTCAAAATCCTGAGCCATGGATTTATTATGGTATGACTGGTGCTGCTCTAATGTGCATCTCCGTGCTGGTAACTTATTTTGGAACACTCAAATACAGAAACAATACCAAAATTAAAACCCAGGCTTTTACTTTAAGGCTAATTTTTTCTCAACTTTTGATAGCTTTAAAAAATAAATCTTTTCTTATTTTCTTTTTTGGATACTTGTTTATAGCAGTTAGCTGGGGCATGGGTAGTTCATTGCAAATTTACATGAACACATACTTTTGGGAGTTTAAATCTATAATGCTTGCCTCATTTCTAGGCATTTATGTGCTTTCTACCTTTAGCGCATTTTTACTCGTACCACGTTTGGTAAAATTTTATGAGAAGCGATCAATTTTATTGTTCTCAATATCATTTGCAGCTCTTGTGCCACCAATACCTATATTCTTATATATTTACGAAATGCTTCCATCCTCAGGCTCATGGAATCTATTCTTTGCGTTAACCCCATTTATTTACTTTGCTAATACTTGCTTGTCTTCGAGCGCTATCATTAGGGAATCCATGCTTGGTGATATCTCTGACGAAGTTGAGCTAGAAAGCAATCTAGGTCAGCAAGGTCTGATGTATGCGTCTAGCTCTTTAATAGGAAAATTAAATACTGGACTAGGAATTTTGGTCGCTGGTTTGGCATTAGAATTTATTGGCTTCCCCCAAGGATCAGAGGTAACGCCAAATGCAGATCAAATATTTAATTTAGCAATGATTCAGGGTCCCTTTGTTGCTTATTGATGATCATCCCATTCGGAATATTTTCTTTCTACACCATCGATCGACAAAAGCATCAAAAAATTCTTACCAAGTTAGAAGTTAGGTGATTTAGAGTCAAAGTTTTATAATGACTATCTATGAATAAGAACATTAAAATTTCACCTAAACATGTTAAGAAGAAAGATTTAATCTTAGACTCCGCTGTTTTTATTTTTTCAGAATATGGTTTTTACAATACCAAGCTAGAGCAAATAACTAGATCTTTGAATTTAACTGATAAGTCAATCTACTATTATTTTACCAGCAAGGGTGATTTATTTTTAGAAGTTATTCTTTCAGTTCAGAATAAGCTTGATAGATTAATTGAAACAATCAATCAGATGGATACTACCCATATCGAGAAGATCAAAACCTATACAAACAAAGCTATGACAATTAATGGCTTGACCCTACTTATGAATATTCCAAAATCACTTTCTACTTTGCTTTGTATAACAAAGTCAAATCTAACGAGGCCAAGCAATACAAGGCTTGGACAAAATGGTTTCAGCAGGGTCAAATTGATGGCTCAATGATTCACGGCGATCCTGAAGAGCATCGTAATTTTCTGTTTGGATCTTTGTTTTATTTGCACCGTTGGCATGCAATTACAGACAATGAATCATATGCTCACATTCAACCATTTATTGAAACAATGATCGATCGAATGTACTCAACTCAATTTCAGAGGGTGCAATGAAAGCTCCACATATAATTACATTAATACTTTGGGCCTTCGGCCTTGTTAATTTATTTGAACCATTCAATGGCTGGGTTTTTTATGTAGCATCTGGAATTTTTTACTTATTACTAATTGCTCATTTAGTTGAATGTTTAATTTTTAGAAATAAAATACTTAATTCACAGGATTCACCTTTGGTAGCATTTTCAATGACTCTTATATTTGGAGTAATTTATTTAGGCTCAATCAAGAAGTCATAATATTTGGAAGTCTTACATGAGGGAACAAAAATCCCAAGAGGATCAATGGGTGTATGGACTCTTGCATGGCCTTCTATCATCACAAATCTATTCTATGCAACAAGCTCAATTGTTGCGATAAAAATTGTTGGTAATCTTGGTCCAGATGCAATTGCTGCTGCCGTAACAGGTCAAAGGGTTACCTTTATTTTGCAAGCTGTTTTGACTGGAGTATTAGCAGGCTCAACAGCACTCATTGCCAGAAACTGGGGAGCCAATGATAGGTTAGAGGCTGGAGTATTTTTTACCAGAACAGTGCAGTTAGTATTGCTCCTATCGCTGATCTTATCTTTGTTAGTGTGGCAATTTGCAGAACCTTTGGTAAAGTTTTTTGGCTTGAAGGATCAAGCGCTTGCACTGTCTATTCTATATCTTAAAGCTATATCTCCATTCTACATTGCCTTTGGCTGTGGCATGGCCCTTATAACTGCATTGAGAGCAGTTGGTGATGTGAAAACCCCATTAATTATTGGTTTTATCATGAATGTATTTGCTATATTTTTCATGTTAGTTTTCGTAAATGGTTGGCTTGGCTTTCCAAAGTATGGTGTGGTTGGTGCTGCTTTTGGTAATGGCGTATCTTTTGTAATAGGGGCATCATTATTGATTGTTTTTTGGCTTTCAAATCAATTTCCCGTCAGATATTTTTCTATATTTACTCTAGATACGGATAGAGTAAAGCAAATATTTCAGGTTGGTTTGCCTGCTGCACTTGAGCAGATAATTTTTCAGATTGGCATCACTGCATTTCTTATTTTAGTTGCTTATTACGGCACAGAAGCTTATGCAGCCTATGGAATTGGTGTACAAATATTATCCTTTTCGTTTGTTATTGGTTTTGGTTTTTCAATCGCTGGAGCAACTCTTGTTGGCCAGCATTTGGGTGCTAAAAATACTGATCAAGCTAAACGTGCTGGGTGGGGCGCCATGCGACTATCAATTATTTCTATGACGTTTTTTGGCATTATCATTACTCTTTTTGCAGAACCCCTGGCAAGATTCATGATTGATAACGATGAGGTTGTTCGTTTAACGGTAATTTTTATCTGGTTGCTAGGCTCAATGCAACCTTTAATGGCTATTGAATTTTCATTAGGCGGCGCTTTAAGAGGAGCCGGTGACACCAAAACTCCTCTTGCCATTACATTAACGTGTTTATTATTTATTAGAGTGTTTCTAGCTGTAATTTTCTTTCTACTCGATGCCAGGATAGAAGTTATATTTTCAACTTTGGTTGCCGATTATGTTGTTAAAGGGTTTTTGTATGTTGCCAGATTTAAATCTGATAAGTGGATGAATGCCTTGAAATCTAAGGAAGCTCTTTAGCTAATTTATTTAAAACTTCGCTGACTCTTTTCCATAACTTATTTTCAGCAACGCTAATTTTTTTTGATTTCAAATTATTAATAAAGGCTATAAGCAAGTCTTTGATCTCTTCATTGATAGTTTTTGTACCAGAAAATTTATTTTGTAGCATTTCTAGAGCCAGCATCTGTTTGATAGCTTTGTCTGAATCAGGAGTGTCAATTTTTGCCATTAGCTCAAGTTTAACTGTGCTTTTAAGAAGCTCATCTTTCTCACCCAAGTATTGAGGTTTTTTTAAAGTTTTAAATATCTCATTATGAATGACTGGATGCATCTCATCAGCCGTCTCTAAGTAATTTAATAAATCTTGATAAACTTTAGTTTTTTCTGCATTTATCTCATCTATTTTTTTATTTTCATGAGCTTTAACAGCTTTTTGAAGTTTTAAAAATTCTGGTGATTTTCTTGTTTTATTCAGTTCTGTAATTTTATTTTTTATGTCATGAACAGAGCAATCATCATTTTTAAGCTCACTAGCAAGATTCTTGATCGTATTAAGCTCATCATTTACAAGAGCCTTATCAGCTTCAAAAAATCTATCAGCTGCTTCATTTAATTTTTTCCAAAGGATTGGTTCATTTTTTTTTCCAGCTGGCCCAGCATCTTGATACTCACGTTTAATTTTTTTAAATTTCTGAATGCAAGTTTGGGTATCTTCATCATTGATTAATTTAACTTTTTCAATTAATGATTCTTTGATTTTATAATTTCTATTTTCTTGCTCCTTGATAGCATTATTAATAGGTTTTCTTGCTTCTTGATAAGCAGTTTTGAGTTTTAAGAAATCCTCATCTAGAACTGGAGCATAGCTTTGCCAGTTTTGAAAGGTTTTACTTAAAAATCTACTCATATCAATTAATCCAGGCCATTTATCCGAATGATCATTGGTGTATTGAATGAGTGTTTGAATTATATTTTCTCTTTGTTTAGCGTTGGATATTTTTATTGCTTTTAATTCTTCATAATATTGGGCACAAGGTTCCCATGCTTTATCTGTTAGGTTTTTAAAGGCTATCCATTGTTCACGACCGGCTGGCTTGGATGATTGATCTAGTAACTGCCACTTAGTCTGAAGACCATGAATGTCGTTTGCCTGTTTTTTGGGGTTTTCGTGAGGCTTGGCTATTAAGGCTTCAATTTCTTTGATTATTTCATTCCTCTTTGGGTTTGTGGCAAACGATGAAATATCATTAAAGTATCTAGATTGAGCAGACATAAAATTGAATCTGTGTCTAAGCTTGTTCGATACCTTGCCTTCAGATTTCATAGACCGTGAGACCTCATTGACAAGTTTTTGAGCCAAACGAATCTCTCCAGCCTCAAAATGTTTTTCTGCTTTGTCTAAAGATTCAAATAAAATTTTATGAGTTTCCACAATAGTTTCTTTTGATGTTTATAATTATCCCTAAATGAGAAAAAGAATTTTAACAGGAATTACAACAACTGGTACTCCTCATATTGGAAATTATTTGGGTGCTATAAAACCTGCGCTTGAATTAGTGGCTCCTGATAATGATTCTTATTTTTTTCTTGCAGACTATCATGCATTAATAAAGCAAACGAATCCCACTGAGATAGAGGCTAGTGTAAAAAATGTTGCCTTAGCATGGCTATCCTCTGGTCTAGATCCAAGCAAATCCCATTTTTACAGACAATCAGATATTCCTGAAGTACATGAATTAACCTGGATTTTAAATTGCAGCGCTGCCAAAGGTTTGCTCAATCGCGCTCATGCTTATAAAGCTATTGTTGCTGAAAATACTCAATCTGGCAGTGATGAAGATAAGGCAGTTAATATGGGTCTTTTTTCATATCCAGTCCTAATGGCTGCTGATATTTTAATATTTAGCGCTACGCATGTTCCTGTTGGCCCAGATCAAGCGCAACATATGGAGATGGCCCGTGATATTGCAGGAAAATTTAATCATGCCTACTCAAACATACTAACTCTTCCCGAGGCTATCATCCAAAATGACATTTCTGTCCCAGGCAATGATGGCAGGAAAATGAGCAAGTCATATAATAATATCATCCCATTTTTATCGACAGAAAAAGCTTTGCAAAAATCTATTGCTAAGATCATTACTAATTCATTAGAACCAGGTCAGCCTAAAGATCATGCTGCTTGTACTCTTTTTCAGTTATATTCTTTTTTTGCTACTGATGATCAGATAGAAGCGATGAAGCAAGCCTACAAAGAAGGAATTTCTTGGGGCGATGTCAAAAAAGATTTATTCAATATGATTAATAATGAAATACTCCCAATACGAGAAAAATATTTTGAACTAAAAGAGCAAAAAGATTTTTTAAATGATTTATTTTCTGATGGTGCTCACAAAGTTCGCCCTCAAGCTCAAGAGCTTATTGGTAAATTGCGTGAGGCTGTAGGCATCTCCAACATTGTCTAGCCCTACAACTTGGTTAAAATTTGGTTTATTTGCAGTTGGCCTTGGTCAATCTTTTGCTTTTGTTTTGGTCCCCCCCTTAGCGAGAGACCTCGGCTTATCCGTAATTGAGACATCTACTATTTTTTCAATTTCTGCAGTAGCTTGGGCGCTTACCAGCGCATCTTGGGGCAGGGCATCTGATAAGCATGGAAGACGTAACATTGCAGTCATAGGATTAATAGGTTACTCAGTTTCGATTATTGCTCTAATAACGCCTTTATTTCTAGTCGAGCAGAAAATTTTAGATCTTGTGTATCTCTTGCCTTTATTAATTTTAGGCAGGCTAATTAATGGGTTAGTTGGTTCTGCAACCAGACCAGCTGCTTTTGCGTACATGGCAGATATCTCTAAAAGGGAGCAGCGAACAAAAAAATTTGCAAGACTTGAGTCAAGTTTTTTAATTGGAACAATCATGGGTCCAATGTTAGGTGGATTTTTATTCTTATATTCAAAGAGCCTGCCATTTTACGTTTTTGCTTTTTGTGGTTTTATAGCAGCAATTGGCATCTTTCTTACCTTTCCAAAACATATTTTTCCAAGAGAAAAGGTTGATAAAGTCATTACCAAGATTTCATACAAAGATAAGTTAGTTTGGCCTTTTTTGTTTATTGCTGCCTTATCATCTCTATGCCAAGCATCTTTATTACAGTCCATTGGTTTTTTTGTCACAGATATTTTTGCAGAGGAAAAAGATTTGCCATTAGTTATTAGTCTAACCTTTGTTGTGTTGTCCATTTCGACTGTTGTAAGTCAATATATCTTTACTGATCTTAAGCCAATAGCTAATAATAAATTACTGATATACGGCACTTCTTTAATTACAATTTCTTACATAATGGCTGCTTCAGCATCATCAATTGCGTTGTTTTATTTAGCCATGATGATCAATGGTTTTGGTGGCGGCATGTTTAGACCTGCTAATGCTTCGTCTTTATCTTTGGCTCAGACACCAGATAACCAAGGCAAGGCAGCTGGATATTTGGGCTCAGTCATGCCTATAGGGCATGTTTTGACTCCAATAGTAGCAATGCCTATTTACCAATTTGGTCCCCAGTATCTATATTATTTTAGCGCTTCTCTGTGCTTTATTTCCTTATTATTTATAATAGGGCATCCACTATTAAGAGATCATGAACAAACCAGCACTATTACTAATTAATTTAGGAACTCCAGATTCCCCTTCATACTTTCATGTTTTCAAATATTTAAGAGAATTCTTAATGGATGCAAGAGTGATTGATATTCCATATATATTAAGATTTTTGCTTGTTACTCTAATTATTTGTCCATTTAGGTCATTTAGCTCGAGCAAGATCTATCAAAAGCTTTGGGAGCTTTCAGGTGGTGTCTCTCCCTTGCTTAAAAACACACAAGAATTAACAAATAAATTAAATCATAAACAGGATCATTATGATGTTTATTATGCTATGCGATATCAAAAGCCAAGCATTCAACAGGCATTAGATCTAATCAAGCAATCTAATCCTTCTGAGTTAATTGTTTTGCCACTTTTTCCGCATTATGCATCTGCAACTTCTGGAAGTGTCTTTGAAGAAGTTACCAAAAGATTATCTAAAGAATGGGTTATTCCTTCGTTTAAATTTATTTCTCAATACTATGATCATCCTTCATTTATTGATGCATGGGCAGATGCAGCTAAGGACTTTAATCTTTCCGATTATGACAAGGTGATATTTAGTTACCATGGGTTGCCTAACTCACAAGTTGATAAAGTGTATCAAGACAATCAATGTGACGGAAAGAATTGTGAGCATGAAATTAACGAAGAAAACATTTATTGTTATAAAGCTACAGTTTATGAAACTTCAAAGCTTATAGCTGAAAAACTATCACTACCAAGAGCTAAATATGAGGTTACCTTTCAATCGCGCTTAACAAATAATTGGCTAGAACCCTTCTCCGATGATGTTTTGAAAGATTTTCCAGATAAAGGTATTAAAAAAGTTCTTGTTTTTTCACCAGCCTTTACTGCTGATTGCCTCGAAACGGTAATTGAGATTGGTGATGAATATAAAGAACTTTTTATTGAGGCTGGCGGTCAAACACTTGATTATGTTCCGTCATTGAATTTTTCAGATGCTTGGGTTCAAGCTATTATAGATATTACTAATTCAAAATAAGGATTCAAATGTTTAAAGAAGATATTTTAAAAGGTAAGAAGATATTAGTAACAGGTGGTGGGACAGGCTTAGGCAAAGAGATGTCAGAGCATTATGTTCAACATGGAGCTGATGTAGTTATTTGTGGCAGAAGGGAAAGCGTTCTTGCCGATACAGCCAATGAATTTAAAGAAAAATATGGTGCAACCGTTAGATATCAACCACTTGATATTCGCTCTCCTCAGGATGTTGAGGATTTTGTAGACTCCATTTTTCAAGAAGGTCCGCTGCATGGCTTGGTTAACAATGCTGCAGGAAACTTTATTTCTCCAACAAAAGATTTATCTGCTAGAGGATTTGATGCTATAGCGAACATTGTATTTCATGGCACATTTTATGTAACTAATGCTGTTGGAAAGAGGTGGCTTGAACAGAAAATCAAAGGATCCATCATCTCCATACTTGCCACTTGGGTTTGGACTGGCTCACCATTTGTTGTTCCTTCAGCCATGTCAAAATCTGCTCTTCACACTATGACAAAGTCACTTGCAGTAGAATGGGGTCCTCATGGCATAAGAATAAATGCAATCGCGCCAGGACCATTTCCAACCGAAGGCGCTTGGGCAAGGCTCAGTCCAAAGGGAGACCTAGATGATTCCAACTCAATGAGCAGTATTCCCATGGGTCGAGTTGGTGAAATGAGCGAACTTCAAAATTTAGCAACTTTTTTGATGGCAGACGGATGTGAATATTTAACAGGTCAAACAATTGCGCTTGATGGTGCTCAGTATCTTTCAGGCGGTGGAACCTTTTCACAACTCTCAAAACTCACAGAAGACGATTGGTCCGACATTAGAGGCATGATCAAAAAGACAAATGATTCAGATAAGCAAAAAAGATCAACCTAGCAATAATTACTTGACTTAGAGTTTTCTTTAACTGATAGACTAACTAGATTATTTTAAAAATAAGGAGTAAAAAATGGAACATCAACAAATGCAAGATATTCTAAATAAACAAAAAGCATATTTTATTAAAAATGGCCCACCATCATATGATTTAAGGATAGATAGGTTGGATCGCATGAAGACTCTGATCATGGATAATCGTTATAAAATAGTTGATGCTTTGAATGAAGATTTTGGAGTTAGATCTAAAAATCAGTCAATGGCCACAGATGTTTATACAATTATTCCTAGTATTGAGTATGCAAAGAAAAATTTAAAAAAGTGGATGTTAGGCTCGAAGAGAAAACCAAACTTTCCATTGGGTCTTTTGGGCGCAAAGGCAACTGTTGACTACGAACCATTAGGAACCGTGGGAATGATTTCACCTTGGAATTTTCCAATGTTCTTAACATTTTCTCCTGCAGCTTCAATATTTGCTGCTGGTAATCAAATCATGCATAAACCAAGTGAATATACTGAGCAATCAGCAAGCTTAATGAAAGAGCTGTGTGATGCTGCTTTTGATGAAGAGGAATTTGCAACTATATTGGGTGGTCCAGATGTTGGAGCAACCTTTACTCAACAAAAATTTGATCATCTTCTTTATACAGGGAGTGGCGCTGTTGCAAAACATATTATGAAAGCAGCCGCTGAAAATTTAGTACCAGTCACTTTAGAGCTTGGCGGCAAATCTCCAGTCATTGTTAGCAATAGCGCTGATAGTGCGATAGCTGCTAAAAGAATTATGTTGGGTAAAACAATGAATGCTGGTCAAATTTGTTTAGCTCCTGATTATGTAATGGTTCATTCTGATAAAAAAGATGAGCTTGTCTCAGGCATGAAAGCTGCAGTGGCTGATTTTTATCCTGATTTGAAGCATAACGATGATTACACATCGATTGTTAACCAAAAACATTTTGATCGCTTGCAAGGCTTATTAAGTGATGCAAAAGCAAAGGGAGCTGAAATTGATGAAATCAATCCAGCAAATGAAGACTTCTCGCAACAAGAAGCTTTTAAAATTCCTCCTACACTTGTAATGAATCCAACTGATGATATGGAAATTATGAAGGAAGAAATCTTTGGTCCCTTGCTACCTATCAAAGAATTTACTGATATTGATGAAACCATTTCTTATGTAAATAAAAATGATAAGCCATTAGGTTTATATTATTTTGGATCAAATAAAAATGAAGAAGAGCACGTTCTAACAAGAACTTCATCAGGTGGAGTAACTGTTAATGATGTTTTGGGCCACATACAACAAGAAGATTTGCCTTTTGGTGGTGTCGGGCCTTCTGGAATTGGGAGCTATCATGGCGAAGAAGGGTTTAAAACATTTAGTAATGCAAAAGCCGTCTATAAGCAAATTGGTTCCAGGTTCGATAAATTATTATCTGCAATTCGTCCTCCATACAAGGGCGATATTGAAAAGGTCTTAAAGCAGATAACATAATTGTTATGACCTCATTGCCTATTTACTTGGGCTACAAGTATTTTCGATCAAAGAAGGGTGCATTTGCATCCTTCACTTCTTTAATGGCAATTGCTGGACTATCACTGGGTGTTGCTGCTTTGGTAATAGTATTATCTGTTATGAATGGTTTTGAGAAGGAGCTACAAACAAGAGTGCTAGGCGTTGTCCCACAACTTATTATTCGCTCTGATGATGGCATTAATGATTATCAAGAGTTGGTTTCTAGAATTTCTGGCTTAGATGATGTGATTAGTGCTAGCCCCTACATTGAAACCCAGGGATTAATGAGTGCCAAGAATAGATCTAGAGGTGTTTTTATTACAGGCATCAAACCTGAATTAGAGAAATCTATGTCCATCCTTCCAAGCTATATGATCAGCGGAAGTTTAGACAGCCTTTCTTCTAAACAGGGGGTAGTCATTGGCTCTTGGTTAGCTCGATATCTTGGAATAGAGGTAGACGATGTTATCAATATAACTACCACTAATTTACGTTCATCAATTTTAGGGACTTTTCCAAGAACTATTTCTTTGGAGGTAGTCGGTATATTTGAATTGAAAGCTGAATTAGATCAATCACTCGTTTTAATTCATCATGATCTTGCGGTCAATATTTTAAATCTTCCTGAGAATGCAACTCAGGGAATTAGGGTAAAGACCAAAGATTTGTTTGCAGTCAATGAGGTTGGTTTTAATTTATTGGCTCAATCTTTTTTAACTACAGAGGATTATTATTTTACATCCTGGCAACAGACTCATGGAACATTGTTTCAAGCAATTAAATTAGAAAAAAGATTAATCAGTCTAATGCTTTTTCTAATCATCACAGTTGCTGCTTTCAACATACTCTCAACCATTGTTATGACTGTCAAAACCAAAGAAAAAGAAATAGCTATATTAAAGACAATGGGTTGCTCCGAAACTCAACTAACATTTATTTTTTTAAATTTAGGTTTAATTATTGGATTTTTAGGTACATTTATTGGTTTGTTAATAGGGCTTATAGTGACCCCAAACATAGATCAACTTATTAACTTAATTGAGTCCTTAAGTAATAGAAGTTTAATGGATAGTTATTTTATAAATTATTTTCCGTATGAATTTAGGTCCACTCAGCTTATATATATCTCTGTCTCAGTACTTTTAATGAGTTTAATATTTTCTTATTTCCCAGCAGCAAGAGCCGCTAAACTCAAGCCTGTAACTATACTGCGTCATGAATAAACTTGTAGCATCAAATATTTATAAAACTTATGAGTCTGGTGGCCACTCTACCAATGTCCTTTCAAACATTTCAATTGAAATCTCAGAGGGAGACACTATTGGTGTTATCGGCTCATCCGGAAGTGGAAAAACAACTCTTTTGCAAATTCTTGCCGGACTAGAGCTAGCTGATCAGGGCAACATACATTTTAATGATATTAATTTATCTTCCAATAATGCCAAAAATTTTAATTTGATGAGAAGTAAATTATTTGGATATGCCTATCAATTTCATTATTTATTGGATGATTTGACTGTTTATGAGAATTGTAATTTAGTTTTTAAGATTGCAGGTAATAAGAGTGATGAGAAAAATTCAAAAAAAATTATACAAATCCTCGATGAACTTGGTATTTCTGAGCTGCAAAATAATTATCCATATATGCTTTCAGGAGGAGAGAGACAACGTGTCGCGATTGCAAGAGCAGTTGTTCATGAGCCAAAATTTATATTGATGGATGAGCCAACTGGTAACTTAGATCAAGAGAATGCTGAGATAATCCAAGACCTAACTATTAAATTAGCTAAAAATCGTAATATAGGTATTGTGGTCGCAACTCATGATTTAAATTATGCTGGTAAACTGGATGCAGTATTTCGCATAGAGAATGGAGACTTAAAGTCAGCATAAAATGAATAATTTATTAATATCTGGTGGATGGTTTATCTGGCCGTTGCTTGTATGCTCTATTTTGCTTATTTCAATAGTGCTTGAAAGACTTTGGTTTCTTCAGAGAAGGCTGGTTGCGCCCAAGGGCTTATTAAGACAGGTGCAAAATTTGATTCAGAAAGATTCTTTTCATACTCAAAATCAACAGGAAATCGCAGCTACCTCTCAACTGGGTGATTTGCTTCAACATTGTTATCAATATCGTTTAAATCCAAGAGAATTTGTTGAAATTAAAGCTGAAGAAAAAGCTTCCGAAGTTAAATTGCTTCTGGAACGGAACCTATCAATGCTTAGTACCATTGCAAGCATTAGTCCCTTGCTTGGTCTTCTGGGAACAGTTGTTGGGATGATTACTGTTTTCGGCAATATTGATGTTAATGGATCTGCAAATACTGATTTGCTTGCAGCTGGAATTTCAGAGGCTCTTATCACTACTGCTTTTGGATTGATAATTGCAGTTCCAGCTATAATTTTTTATAGATACTTTGAACAGAAAACTGTAATTCTTATGTCAATTTTACAAGCCAACACATCAATTTTTTTAGATTTTCTATATAAAAAATGAAGTTTTACAAGGATAAAGAGCGAGCTCTCTCAGTTGAAATTACTCCTTTAATTGATATTGTCTTTTTGCTCGTTATCTTCTTTGTCGTTACATCAAAAATTGAGACAAACCAGTATCTAACTCTTGATTTGCCTGAATCCGAATCATTTGCATCATCTTTATCAAATAACTCTCAGAATATTATTTTATTAGAGTCAGGGGTATTTATAGTGAACAATCAAGAATTTGCCGTGGCAGATATTGATAAGTTGCTTGCCGGAGTTGCCTCAAGCTTTTCTGAATCAGAAGTGGTGGTTCTTTCGATTGAAAGCAAAGCGTTTCATGAGTGGGTAATTAATTTAATGGATGGTCTTCAAGCCCTGGGATTTCAAAACATACAGATTAAAACTTATACTGATTAGTCATGAATCCATTAAGAAGATTATTTTCGTATACGTTTAGATTTAAATTTTCTTTTATTTTAAGCATCTTTGGTTTTATTCTTTTTGCCTCTGCCGATATTGCAGCTGTTGAATGGATCAGAAGAATTATTGAATACATAAATTCTGACCAAGATGATTTCAGCATCTATCTTGTGTTGGCATTAATTTTTATTGCAATTGGAAGAGGTACCGGTTTTTTTATCGGTAACTATTTTATGTCAAGAGTGGGTTTTGGAATTGTTCACGACCTTAGATCTGAGCTTTTCTCAAAATTAATAAATCTGCCTAAAAAATTTTTTGATCAGAGTCAATCGGGCCAACTTATTAATAGAATTACCTTCACTACAACTCAAGTTTCAGGTGCGGCCTCTAATGCAATTAAAACATTTGTAAGAGAGGGCTTTCTTCTGGTTGGCTTGCTTGGATACATGCTTACTTTGAATTGGAAGTTAACTTTATTATTATTGATAACTACTCCTTTTATAGCATTAATAGTTTATGTAGCGGGTCGAAGGTTAAGAAAATTAGCTAAAACAATCCAAACAGCAATGGGTGATGTAACACATCTTGCCTCTGAGGCTGTTGATGGCAACCTTGAGATAAAGTCATTTAATGCAGAAAAATATGAAAAAGATCGATTCTTTGCTGCCAATGCCTCTAATAAAAATCAAAATCTAAAACTTGAAGCTACTAGTAATTTGGCAACGCCAATTATTCAGCTTTTGGTTTCAATTTCCTTATCTATTGTTGCCTATTTTGCATTAGGCTCTCAATTGGGCATAAAGCTTAACGCTGAAGATTTTGTTGCTTTTATTACCGCAGCTGGATTGATGGCAAAACCAATCAGGCAGCTTTCAAACATTAATGCTGTCATTCAAAAAGGATTAGCAGCAGCTGTTGAAATATTTGATCAACTTGATGCAAAAGAAGAGGACGACGAAGGCGAGGTCGAAACAAATATCATAGGAAATATTAAGTTTTCTGATGTTTCATTTTCCTATAATTCTGAAGAATCTGTTTTATCTAACTTAAATTTTGATATTAGCCAAAATGAAACAGTTGCAATTGTTGGAAAATCTGGATCTGGTAAATCTACCATTGCTAATTTAATTTCAAGATTTTACTCTGATTATTCAGGAGAAATTTTAATAGATGATGTGAGCATACTTGATTATCAGCTTAGCCATTTACGAAAATCTATCTCAATCGTTAATCAATCCCCAACTCTTTTTAATGACACTATTGAAAAAAATATTGCCTACGGTGAGAGTGACATAGATGAGCACAAACTAAATGAAGCAGCCAAGATTTCAGGCTGTACTGAGTTTATCTCAAGACTGCCAGAGGGATTTAAATCTGAAATAGGGGATGATGGTGTGTTGTTATCCGGTGGTCAGCGCCAAAGACTTGCAATTGCTAGAGCATTTTACAAAGATTCACCAATCATTATTTTAGATGAGGCTACCTCAGCATTGGATAATGAGTCTGAATTAATTGTTCAAGAGGCAATCGAGCAATTGATAAATAATAGAACAACCATTGTTATTGCTCATAGACTTTCAACGATTGAAAATGCCGATAAAATCTTGGTTCTGGATAACGGATCAGTGGCTGAATCAGGGACCCACTCAGAATTAATCGAAAATGATGGCATATATAAAGGTCTTTATCAAAATAAATTTCATGACTCCGCAGATCCTCAAAAACTATCAAGAAAATCTCCTCACCAGGACTACCTACCTACTTTTACAGAAGAACCTACTCAACAAGGCTATCTTATCGATGCGTGGTACAACAAAAGTTTTTGGCTATATATTTTAGCGCCTTTAACTTTCTTGTTTTCTGCCTTGGTAAAGGCTCGGAGGAATTCTTATGTTAAAAACCCTAAGAAAGTCTGGGTATCACCTAAACCTATAATTGTTGTTGGAAATATTTCCATGGGCGGGACAGGTAAAACGCCTTTAGTAAAATTTATTGCTATGGAGTTACAAAAGCGGGGATTCAAACCAGGATTAGTCAGCAGAGGCCATGGCGGCAAGTACTCTGGCACACTNGAAGTGACCTCCGAAACTACATACAAACAAACAGGCGATGAGGCTCAAATTTTAGCTAAATTAAACATCCCTTTTTTTATTGACAAAAATAGACCTAGGGCAGCAAAAAAACTACAAGAAAAACATGAGGTTGATGTAATTATTTCTGATGATGGATTGCAGCATTACTCAATGGGCAGGGACGTTGAGATTGCTGTTATTGATGGCGCTAGGAGGCTTGGGAATGGTCTTGCATTTCCTGCTGGACCTCTAAGAGAACCAAAATCAAGATTATCTGAGGTTGATTTTATAGTTAATAATGGTGGTCCCACAGAAGGGGATGAAATTTTAATGACACTTAGTCCCGCNAAATTCATTCACTTGAATTCAGGAAAAGAGTATTCAGTAGATAAATGGCCAATGCATAATCAAGTTCACGCAATTGCAGGTGTGGGCAATCCTAATAGATTTTTTGATCTTCTGTTAAGGCTGGGCTTTGAGTTTGATAAAAATCCATTTCCTGATCATCATAAATATAATAAAAGGGACCTTTATTTTCTTGATCATCTTCCTATATTGATGACTGAAAAAGATGCTGCAAAATGTAAGCATTTCAATAATTCTAAGATTTGGTATCTTAGTATTGAGTCTAAAATAGAATCACAATTTATTGATAGGCTTGAGGAAAAATTAAATGATAGATAAAGACATTTTAAATATTATGGGATGCATTAGATGTAAATCAAAATTGATTGATAATGAGGATCATTTGGAGTGTCCTCAGTGCAATATTGGCTATCCAGTTGAAGACGATATCCCTAGAATGATAGAGGAAAGAATTTTCTCCTTGAATGACTGATTCTTTTGTAATTATTGTCCCAGCCAGGGCTGGCTCTTCGCGTCTGCCTAATAAACCTTTAGCCATAATTAATGAGCGCACAGTCATTTCTCGCATTATAGATCTAGCAAATTCTTCAGCTGCTGCAAGCGTTTATATTGCAACTGATAGCAACGATATAGCAGATCACTGCAGATCCTTAGGTGCTAATGTTGTAATGACTTCATCCGATCATGTTTCAGGCATGGATAGGATTGCTGAAGCCGCAAAAAAACTTAATTTACCGGATGATATCTCAATTGTTAATCTTCAGGGTGATGAGCCCTTCATGCCATTAGAGATAATCAATCAACTGCCTAAGCTTATAAACAATGATGTTCCTATATCGACGGCATGCATTCAATTTACAGATAACATGGATTTTAATAGTCCTCATGAGGTGAAAGTTGTTAGATCAATCTCAAAAAAAGCCATGTACTTTTCAAGGTCAGTAATACCACACTCATTTAACTCAGATTCTCAAAATTATTTGAAACATCTTGGTATTTACTCCTACAGCAATAAAACTCTTCAAACATTAAGTGCGTTAAAGCCAACTACAAATGAAGAATCAGAGAAATTAGAGCAATTACGTTTTCTAGATAATGGATTTGATATCTTTGTCCAAGATTTTAAATGCGAGGCTCCTATTGGCATTGATACTCCTGAAGACTTAGAAGCTGCAAATACATTTGCGAAGAAGTTTGATTAATTATGCTTATTTCTAATTCTTTTGGCTTAAGAGTAAAGGCAAAAAATTTCTTAAGCATAGATACTCCTGAGGATTTGTCTAAATTAGATGCAATCAAAGATAACTCGATATTAATTCTTGGTGCTTGTACAAATGTAATATTGAACAAAGATATTAATCAAACCATTGTTCAAGTTAATTTTAAAGATATAAAAATGTTTGAAGATTACCTTTCAGTGGGCGGGGGAGTGGATTGGGTTGATTTTATTGAATACTGTTTAAACAATAATTTATACGGAATAGAAAATTTAACTCATATTCCTGGATCTGTGGGCGCAGCACCTGTTCAAAATATCGGCGCATATGGAGTCGAGGTCAGTTCATTTATTCATAGTGTTGAATGCTTTAATTTGCTTACAAAGCAGCAAGAAACCATTGATAGAGCACAATGTAAATTTGAATATCGAAATTCTATTTTTAAATCAAAAAATTATATTATTTTAAAAGTTAATTTTATTTTTCCTAAAACATTTGAACCCGATTTAAGTTATCCAGCTTTGGCTAATTATTTAATAGATAATTCTATTAATACAAAATCTCTTACGCCACAATTGCTTTCTGAGTCTGTAAAAAATTTAAGAAATTCTAGATTACCTGATCCAAGGTTAGAGCCCAATGTCGGCAGCATCTTCAAAAACCCTTTAGTAAAAACCAATGATTTTGATAGACATTTTTTAATTGGGCATAAGTGGGAGCAAGACAATGGAATGACTAAACTGAGTGCAGCTAGATTAATCGAACTTATCAAGTCTGAATTAAGCATCCCTGAAACTTTGCGTATTTATGAAAATCACTCACTGGTACTTATCAATAATGGCGAAGCATCATTTGATGATGTTAAGAGCTTACTAGATCAAATCGGAGTAAAAATATTTAATAAATTTAATGTTGAATTAGAAATAGAGCCTGAGATTATTTCATCATGATCTTCTTTTCAGCAGCTTTAGCTCATTTGTTAGCCGTAATGTCTCCTGGTCCAGATACTGCCATTATTTTTCATCAATCATTTTCTAAAGGCAGAGTTCAGGGAATTCTTACGGCTCTAGGCATCGGTTTTGGTATATTCATACACTGTTTTTTTGCTATTTCTGGAATTTCATTATTAATATACAGCTCAGCAGAAGCTAAGTTTTTTATCAAATGTTTGGGAGCCTTATATCTGCTTTATCTTGGAATAAGCTTTTTTATTTCAAAAAAATTATCTAAATCTGAAGATGCAAAGGTCTTATTCAAAAATCCTTTTGTTGTTGGTTTGGTAACTAATTTATTAAATATAAAAGCATTTTTATTTACTGTATCTTTGTTCTCTTTTATAAATCTTGATCCAAGTTCGTTAATGTCCATCATCTACTTGTTATATTTTCCAATAATTACTGCAGCATGGTTTTCCTTTGTGACTTATGCATTAACTCACCATTCAATGGGAGATATTTTTAATAAGCATTCTGATAATATTCAGTTTGCTTCATCTGCCTTTATTGCTGGATTAGGATTATTAATTTTATTGCAAACTTTATATGGACTTCTCTGATCTCCTGCAATCTGTAAACTCAATTGAGGAAAAATATCCCCCAGTGCATCTTTGGAATCCAGATTTGTGTGAGGGGGTCGAGATGAAAATTGATAGGGAAGGTAATTGGTTTTATCAAAATTCAATCATTGGCAGGGATAAATTAAAAATCTTGTTCTCTAGAATTTTAAAATTTGAGGATGGTAATTATTATTTGGTTACCCCTGTTGAAAAAGTGCCTGTAAATGTAGATTTAGCTCCATACATGATAGTTGATTATGAGGTAGATCCAGATCATCAAAATATAATTCTTAAAACAAATTTAGATTTATCTATTCCCTTAGACAAAGAACATAAACTAGAACTTAAGAAAATAGGCGATGAACATATTCCATTTGTGCATGTAAGAAATAATATTGAGGGATTTATCTCTCGCTCTGTATATTATTCATTAATAGAAATTGCACTCAAGCAAGATAATGGTTCTTCAGACCAGCTAACTCTTAAAAGCTTTGCTTCCGAGTTTAGTTTGGGAGAATTAATATAAGCGAAGAATTTATAGCTATTTAATTAAATGGATTTGCTTTCAATCCATTCATCAATATATTTCTCAAGAGTATCCAACGGCAGAGCTCCTCTTTTTAAAATCTCATGATGAAAATCTTTTATATCAAAGTTTTTACCTAATTCTGTTTCTGCTTTGGTTCTTAGCTCAAGTATTTTTAATTGACCAATTTTATAGGCAAGCGCTTGTCCAGGCCAATTAATATATCTGTCAACTTCATTCATCACATCTTGTTTTGTTTTTGCTGAATTATCTAAAAAGTAATTGATTGCATCTTGTCTACTCCAATCAAAGTAGTGCATCCCTGTATCCACAACCAGTCTAATAGCTCTCCACATATCATAGGTAAGTTGTCCAAATCTGGAGTAGGGGTCTTTATATAATCCAAGATCATAGCCAAGTCTTTCGCTGTATAGTCCCCAACCTTCCACAAAGGCAGTGACGCCTCCATACTTTCTAAAATTAGGTAAATCTAACTCCATTGCTAGTGCTATTTGAAGATGATGTCCAGGCATCGCCTCATGGACACTAAGCACTTCTATTTCATACTTTGGTCTAACTTCAGGACGATATAAGTTTACATAGTAATAACCTGCCCTAGATCCATCTGCTGCAGGTCGTTGATAGTATGCTGTTGTTGTGTCCGGAGCGCTTTCCATTGGAATGGGTTTTAATCCATATGGCATAGATGGAAGCACCTTAAAAAGTTTTACTAGCTCTGGATCAATTCTTTTTGATGTTGCTAGATAGGATTCAAATAGTTCTTCTGATGTCTCATAGTAGAACTTAGGGTTGGTGCGTAAGTCATCTAGGAAAGATTTAAATGTTCCCTCCCATTTAACCTCTTTGATAACAGCATCCATTTCACCTCTAATTCTTTCAACTTCTTTCAATCCGATATCATGTATTTCTTTAGGGGTAAGATTCGTAGTAGTGAATTTTCTAGCTAAGAATTCATAATATTCTTTGCCGTTATTAATTTCTTTAATACCAATAGATGTTCTGCAAGCTGGAAGATATTCCTCCTTAAAAAACCTATGAAGTTTTACGTATGCTGGAATTACTTTTGTTTTGATGGTTTCAAGGGCTTTCTCTTGAATTTCTTTAACATCAGCATCGTTAATTGATCTGTCCATTTCCATAAAGGTTCTATAGAAGGGGCTATCAATAGGATCGATAAAGGCTTGCAATTCAATTTGTTTATAAACTTTTTGCATTAGAAATCTTGGAGGGACTATTTCCTCAACGATGCCTATTTTTGCTTTAACAATAGCAGCATCAACAAGCACATCAATTTTTGAAATTCTTTCTATCCAATCTAAATAATGTTGTTTGTTTCTTAGTGGTACCACACTAGTAGTTTCATGCTGAAGCTGAATGCCGCCCCTGTGACTAAATGGTATTAAATAGGTTTTGTATTCATGACCCTCGATAGAATTTTCATACTGTTTCTTGAATAAAGAGTAATTAACTTTATTGTCTTCACTGAAATTACTGACATCCAGTTCCTCTAGTTGATTTAATATATCTAAATCATGCTGATGCTCTAAGTAAACATTCTCAACTGAAGTATCAGACCATTCAGTATTCCTGCTTAGATCTCCCATGCTTGATGCATAGACAGGATTATCCTCAATAATTTTTAACCATTCTGAATCTAGCAATGATTCAAATTGAATTTCAGGTGATTTTGCACTACATCCAATCAGCAAAAAAGTTATAACTAATAGGTAAATTTTATTCATTACATATTTGGATAATTAGGACCACCAGTACCCTCAGGTGTTACCCAGGTAATATTTTGAGAGGGGTCTTTGATGTCACACGTTTTGCAATGCACACAGTTTTGTCCATTAATAACAAATTCTGGACCAGAATCTTTTTCAACAACTTCATAAACTCCGGCCGGACAATATCTTTGTGCTGGCTCAGCATACATCGGTAGATTTTGAAGTATGGGAATTGATGCGTCTTTCAATGTTAAATGACAGGGCTGGTCTTCTTCATGGTAGGTGTTAGAGAGAAAAACACTGCTTAATTTATCAAAGCTAATTTTGCCATCTGGTTTTGGGTATTCAATGACTGGCATCTCTGCGGCAGGCTTCAGGCAAGCATAATCTGGTGTTGTGTGATGTAAAGTAAAGGGTAGATTCCCCCTAAAGATCAGCTGATCAATAGCATTGAGAGCGGCACCGATTAAAGCACCAAATTTATGAAACATAGGTCCAAAGTTTCTAGATTTATAAAGCTCTGTATGTATCCAACTGTTTGCAATCATCTCATCAAATTGCAAGGCATTCTCTGAGTCAATATTTTCAAAAATTGTTTCTGCAGCAAGCATTCCAGATTTCATTGCTGTATGCGAACCTTTAATTTTTGAAAAATTAAGCGTCCCAGCATTATCGCCGATCAGAACTCCACCAGGAAACTCCATGCTTGGTAGTGACTGGAGACCACCCTTAATTAATGCTCTAGCGCCATAAGTTAATCTTTCTCCACCTTCTAAGTAGGGTCGTATAGATGGATGAGTTTTCCAGGTTTGAAATTCATCAAAAGGACTTAAATGAGGGTTTTCATAGTCTAGGGGAACTACGTATCCTAAATAAACTTCGTTGTTATCTGCATGGTATAAATATGAGCCAGCTGGTGTATTTTTTGCACTAGGCCAACCATTGGTATGTATTACCAATCCTTCTTCATGAACTTCATCCTTAACTTTCCATACTTCCTTAAAACCTATTCCATAGTGCTGAGGATCTTTATCTTTATCTAGTTCAAATTTAGCTATAAGTTGTTTGCCTAAATGACCACGACAACCTTCACCAAATATTGTATATTTTGCTTTGATGTCTATCCCAGCTTCAAATCCCGGTTTTTGCTCACCATTTAGACCAACTCCCATGTCTCCAGTTCTGACACCAACAACTTTATCATTTTCATACAGAATTTCACTTGCTGGAAAACCTGGAAAGATTTCAATGCCCATTTCCTCAGCTTGACTTGCAAGCCATCGACATAGGTTACCCAAGCTGGTCACATAGTTTCCATGGTTATTCATTGGAGGCATCACAAAGGAGGGGATAGAGATTCCAAATTTTTCAAATAGAAACATTAATTTATCTTTTTTTACGGGTACATTTAACGGACAGCTTTTCCCTCCAGTCTGGAATTAATTCATTCAGTGCGGTTGGTTGAAAAACATTGCCTGATAATATGTGAGCTCCAATTTCAGAACCTTTTTCAAGCAAACAAATTTCTAGTGGTTTGTTATTTTCTTTAGACAATTGTGCAAGTTTTATTGCTGCACTTAATCCAGATGGGCCGCCTCCAACTATGACAACATCATATTCCATTACTTCTCTTTCCATGAGCTAGCTCCCTCTTTTTTTAGTAGTAAAAAAACATTACAATTATATCCCTTACATAACCATCGATCGAATAATATTATATTAAAAATTGATAATAAATTATAACTAAATATAATAGTATCAAATTAAACGAGCTCTATATATGAAAATAATAGTACCCATAAAACGCGTTGTTGATTATAACGTGAAAGTCAGACCTCTTGGAGATCAATCAGATGTTGATCTTAACAATGTAAAAATGGCAATGAATCCTTTTTGTGAAATAGCAATTGAAGAAGCCGTCAGATTAAAAGAGGCTGGTACAGCCACTGAAGTTATTGCTGTCACGGTTGGTAAATCAGATTCTCAGGAGCAACTAAGAACTGCTTTAGCTTTAGGCGCCGATAGAGCAATCTTAGTTGAAACAGATTCCTTGCTTGAGCCATTGGCAATTGCTAAAGCCTTAGCAAAAGTTATTGAAGCTGAGGCTCCTAAACTAGTTATTCTAGGTAAACAGGCTATTGACGGCGATAACAATCAAACAGGTCAGATGCTTGCTGCTTTATTAAATTATGGGCAAGCAACCTTTGCCTCGAAAATTTCTATTGATGGAGATTCAGCGTCGGTTACTCGAGAAATTGATGGTGGTTTGCAAACTGTAAAAGTGTCACTTCCAGCAATTATTACTACTGACCTGCGATTGAATGAGCCTCGATATGCATCATTGCCTAATATTATGAAAGCAAAGAAAAAAGAATTAGATGTTCAACCTATTGATGCAATGGGTATAGATACTGCACCTCGCATTGAATTGCTCTCGGTTGAATTACCAGCCGCAAGACAAGAGGGAATCAAGGTTGAGTCAGTTGAAGAATTAGTTAGTAAATTAAAAAATGAAGCAAAGGTGATTTCATGAGTACATTGGTAATAGCAGAACACGATAATACTAACCTTAAGCCTGCAACCCTTAATACTGTAGCAGCTGCAAATGTAATTGGTGGTGCAGTTCATATACTTGTAGCCGGGAATGCCTGTCAATCTGTTGCAGATGAAGCCGCAGCTGTAGATGGTGTTGAAAAAGTTATTTTGGCTGAAGACCCTGCATACGAAAACCAATTGGCTGAAAGCGCAGCGAATTTAATTAAATCAATTGCTAATGATTATTCTCATATTCTTGCTCCAGCTACAACTTTTGGTAAGAATGTTTTACCAAGGCTAAGTGCATTGCTTGATGTTCAGCAAATTTCTGAAATCACTGAAGTTGTATCAGAAGATACTTTTAAACGACCTATATATGCTGGTAGTTGCATAGCTACAGTCAAATCTAGCGATTCAACCAAAGTCATTACTGTTAGAGCCACTGCCTTTGATCCAGTAAATGCTAGCGGTGGATCTGCCTCCATTGAATCAATATCGGCTGATGGAGTTTCTGATTTATCTTCATTTGTAAACGAAGAAATTGCACAGAGTGATCGACCAGAACTTACCGCAGCAAGTATAGTCATCTCTGGCGGACGAGGCATGCAATCAGGAGATAATTTCCATCTCTTGGAGACTATTGCGGACAAACTAGGAGCTGCAGTAGGCGCTTCAAGGGCAGCTGTAGATGCAGGATTTGTTCCAAATGACTATCAAGTGGGTCAAACCGGAAAAATTGTTGCTCCAGACTTGTATATCGCAGTTGGTATTAGTGGCGCCATTCAGCATTTAGCTGGTATGAAAGACTCAAAAGTTATAGTTGCAATCAACAAGGATGAAGATGCACCCATATTTCAAGTAGCTGATTACGGTCTGGTTGCGGATTTATTCAACGCTTTACCTGAGCTGGCCGAGCAGTTATAACTTACTGATTTGTAGTTAAATTTATGCCCAGCCTGTCAATATTTTGGCTGGCTGAACCGTTAATTAGCTCACATTCTTTTGCTAATAAGCAGTACCTCCATAGGACATAATCTTTATCAACCCCCATTCCTCCATGCAAGTGTTGGGCAGAATAACTAATTTTATGACAGGTATTACCAGCCCAAATCTTAGATACCAAGGCATCATTTTCACAATCAAGGTTAGTGTTTAAGTTTATAGAAGCCTGCTGATTAACAAGTCTTAGGCATTCAAGCTCTATAAAACAATCTGCAGCTCTATGCGATACAGCTTGGAATGTCCCGATCACCCTTCCAAATTGCTCTCTCTCAGATGTATATCCGGCTACTAAAGATGTCATCTTTTCAGTAACGCCTAGTGCAATATAGCTTCTCATTACCATGTTTATTTGAATGAGGTACCTCAAAGCCTCTAAACCCCGTCCTGGCTCATGAATAATAGATTCTCTGCTTACTTTTATTGAATCTAGCTCTACTTTAAAAAGAGGAGAGTTGGCCGTACTAGATAACTCTGTTAATTGAACTTTATCTGATTCAACGAGCACCAATAGAACGCCTTCACTTGAATTAACTGAAATAAGAATACTTTTAGCCATTGATGATATTTCAGATAAATATTTAGTTCCTGAAATTATCAGCTGATCATTTTCTATTTTAGCTGTGGTAATTGGATTTTCAGGATCTTGGTTAGAGGGCTCTAAAATTGCTGAGGTGTAAATTTCACCCGCAATGATTGAGCCGAGTATATCTTTGCAAGATTTCTCATTGCCAAATTTCTGAATTGTTTGAGCTACATCTACCAAGCAGCCGCTTAAACTCAATGGCGCTGCATGATATCCCAGTTGCTCAAATAATATACCCAGATCATAGAGATCTTCTCCACTGCCGCCATATTTTTCATTTAGGCCTAATCCTAAATACCCATTGCTAGACAATAAAGACAGTAAATTTTCATCATGTTTGAAGTTTGAATCATATTCTTTGAGGCATTCTTGCGAGCAATGCTCCCTGAGAATCTTATCCAATGAAGCTCTGACTTCAGTTTGATNTGATTGCTCAGAAAAATCCATTAGCGTGTCCTTGGCATTAACAATCCAGCCATTGCAATAATATCTCGCTGGACTTCATTGGTTCCACCGCCAAACGTTAGAATTGAAGCAGTTCTGTACATGCGTTCGAGTCTCGCATTTAAGATTGTTAAATCAGAGTCATTTTTTAGAATGCTAAGTTCACCCATGATTTCCATTAAGAGTCTGTAAGCCTCAATAAAAAATTCAGATCCATAGACCTTTGCAACAGATGCCTCAGCCATGTTCAATTGATCTGATTCCATGATCCAAGTTTGTTTCCAGCAAATTAATTTTAAAGCTTCAATGCCTGAATGAACTTTAGCAAAGTTATGTTTAACCCATGACAGATCACTTAAACACTGATCATTATTAATTTTTGTAGATTGAGCAGTTTTTAAGACGTCCTTATAAAGTTCTTCTACGGGCCCATGATTGACAAGCGCCAGTCGCTCTAAGTTAAGTTGGCTTGTGATTAATGACCAGCCTTGGTTGAGTTCACCCACGAGGTGAGTTTCTGGGACATGAATATTGTCATAAAATGTTGCATTGGTTCGAACATCCCCCAAGGTGTTTATTGCAGACATGGAAAATCCAGGATCATCGGTTGGAACAATGAACATAGAGATGCCTTTATGATTTTTTGCCTCAAAATCAGTCCTTGTTGCTAACCATATATAGTCAGAAAAATTAGCTAAACTTGTCCACATCTTCTGACCATTGATAAGGTATCCATCTGCTTGTTTTATAGCTTTGGTTTGCAATGATGCTAAGTCAGTCCCTGAATTTGGTTCTGAGTAACCAATGCCAAAAATCAGTTCACCCTTAAGAATCTTGGTTGCAATTTCTTCTTTTGCCCATTCAGAGCCATGTTCCGCAATCATAGGACCAACAGATTCAGTCGTTAAAAAAGGGAAGGGGAAGCCAGTTCTCATGACTGTTTCTACAAAGATGTATTGCTCAATTGGGCTTAACTCCTTGCCGCCAAATTCTTTTTTCCAGCTTAAGCCTATCCATCCATCAGAACCCATGGTTCTCATGGCCTTTTTAAATTCAGGTCCACCACCTTCGAAATGTTCTGGTTGATTGAGCTCTGCTTTGAGAGCAGGCGTAATTAAGCTTTCAAAATATTCTTGCAGCTCATTTTGAAGTTTTATTTGTTTTTGGTTTAATTGTATTAACATTTTAAATCTTAGTATCTCATCTCCATTTCTCAAGGCAATATCTTAGTGTATTATTTGGCTATGGCTAGCTACTCAAGAACAATGGACTTTCTTCATAAAAAGCTCTTGCAAGCTACCTCAAAAGATCAAGAGGATAAAATAGTTGACTGGATGCTTGCCGAAGCTAAGCTAAAGCAGGCCGCAGAAAAGAATAGTCAAAATATCACTTCAGATAAAAATAAATCAAATAATAGAGTTTAGAATTTTACTATTTCAGCAACGCAATAACTTCTAAGTGTTGCGTATTAGCAAATTGATCAAAAATACCAATCGATTCTATCTTTCTCTCTACTTTAACTAAGTCTCTTAAAAATGTTTCTGGGTTACAAGAAATATAAATCATATTTTTAAATTGTTTTGATAGGGCAATTGTCTCATCGCTTAATCCAGCTCGAGGTGGATCCACTAAAATATGACTGAATTCATAGGATTGCATATTAATATTTTTCAATCTTCTAAAGGGTCGTTCATTAGCAAGTGCAGATGCTGTTTCATTGTCTGAGAGCCTTGCACTTTCAATATTGTAAAGATTATTTAATTTGATGGATTCTTTCAGCAGTCTAATTGAATGTCTATTATTTTCAGTGGCAAAAACTTTATTAAATTTTGATGCCAAGGGAAGAGTAAAGCCCCCACAACCACAATATAGCTCTAATAAATCCCTGGGATTTTCTAGTTGTTTGGTAATGAATGAAATCATTAAAGAGTAAAGATAAAAATTAGGCTGAAAAAAAACCAAATCATTTTGCAAGATCTTAAAACTAGAGTTAGCATAATTGCAGATCACTTCTAGATCTTCTTCGCCAATTAATATTTTTTGTTTTTTGCTTCTTCCAATAATAGATAAGTTTCCTAGGCTGTCTTGTATATCCTTTGCAGCTAAAATCCAGTCTTCTTGAAGCGGCTTATGGTAAATCAGTGTGGCCAAAACCTTTGTTCCCGAAGTTCTAAAATTAATTTGAAATAACTTCCCTTGCATGAGCTCAGAATGGTTAATTTTAGCGAGCAAATTTGGCATCAGCCGTTCAATGATTGGGTGAGGAATCGATGATTTCTCCATGTAAATTTTTTGGTTATCATCAATCATTGTGTAGAGATTATTGCCAAACCCAAACTCGGCTCTTGCTCTGTAGCCTGTTGCTGGTGATAAATAAATCTCAGGCTTAATATCAGTATGGTTAGATAGTTCGTGGCAGAATTTAGACAACTTATTCATATCAAATTAATTGCG
>JGI20157J14317_10000981_pt1 | contig 27578 bp, 24 predicted proteins | sample COG_07_FD_14317 | JGI IMG/M metagenome (IMG submission 14317)
ATTTCTAAAAGATTCCGTTTATTTGCAGGCAGTTTTATTTTCTGTAAATCGGATTTATTTTTCCAATGTGGTGGATTTCCCGAAACTCATTTTGCGGGGGAGGAAATCATTCTTTCCAAAAACCTAAAAAGAGAGTGCAGGAAAAGGGGGAAGGAGGTCTTGATTATTTCATCCCCACCTGTGATCTCTTCGGCTAGGAAATTGTTGTGGTACAGTGACTGGTCAATCCTGAAGATGATCCTGCCGCTTATTGGTCTTCCCTTTTTTTTGCGAAGTCATAAAGCCTGTGAGTTTTGGTACAAAAGGCCAACAAAGGATTGATCTTTGGACTAAGTTTGCATTGTAATAAACAATATCATGCCGAAGAAATCTTCCAAATTCGTGATTTTGCTCTTGTTGCTGATGGCCACAATTTCGTGCAGTCTAAAAAAGACCAGTCAGGTAGATCAGACCAATCTGGGTACCTCCCTTAAAGGCCAACCGCCTGCTTATGTGCAAAAAGCGTGGGACGCCCGTTACTCTTACGATCCTGACCGGAGGTTGCTTGTTCCCGAATATGCTGGCTCAAGGTGGGGTGCTGTCCAGCAATACAAAGAGGAGGGCGAACTGGTTTATCAGGATTGGTGGGTCAGGGATGTTCGTTCCGAAGATTTGGAAGGCTCCCCGGACACCGCGATTACCTCCTTTATCAATGAGGATGGAAACCTGACCCTTATTTCTAAAGAAGTTGAGGACGATCCTTTGGGCGAGGCAGATGAGGCTGGCGGGGAGAAAATTGAGTCTCCACAGGCAGATCCTGAAAGTGATGAAGTTCCCTTTTTCCCGGGAGAAGAAAGCCCGTTTACCCCTTCTCCATTTTCTCCTTTTTGAGTTCTAGTATTTTTTGATCTCTCCGATAGATGCAAATAGGGGCGGTGGATCGTATTCGTCCTCATCTGATCGCTCGGGCTTGGATGTACCCATAGAAGAATTATTCAAAAGGGAGGGAGGTATTTTAGGCTTAGTTGGTAGAGGAACTGGACTAGGCTTTGGGGCGTTTGCCTGGGAATTGACTAGTGGTAATTTTTTTCGTGAGCCCTTCTTCTGATTTAAAGCGCCCACGGACCTGAGCCATACCCGGCTAACCAGAATATTTTCCTCTTCATTGATAAATTCCCTTAAATGTTGCCATTTAATTTTGGCAAAGCAACCAGCCCCCTTGGTTTTACCGCTACCGACTTTTCGAGGCGTTCCATCTTTATTTAAGGTTACTCCCATGGTCTGATGTAAGGAATAAAAATCATTAGGTTTTCAGAGTTCAATCTATCTTTATTCACAAAGCCATCCCTGGTATTTACTTTTTCAAACAAAATATATCATTCAGAGGATCGTTGGTAACTTCCCGGACGATGGAAGTGGGCGAGTTTGCCGAGAGACTTTCCAATATCTTATAAACCCAGTCCGTTTGGTCTTGCAGGCTAAGAATGTTCGCAAGTTCTAAGGCATTTACAGGGGTACCAGGATGATCCGAGATCCATGCGGTAACTTTTTGGCGAACTTCCAATACCCTGCTTGCCGCTTTTTTGCCGGCTTCAACCCCAGGCTGATGGTATGCATTAATACCGACCATGGAGGCATAAAAGCCAACCGCCCGCTCATACAGAGCGATGAGCATACCTACTGTGGATGCATTTACCTCATCCACGGTCAAGGTAATGGAATTCCGCTGCTTTTCCCAAAGCGCATCACGGGTGCCGAGAAAAAAGCCGTGCAAGTAATCTCCCGAGTTCATACGGTCATCATCCACCTCAATGGAAGTTCCATCACGGTACTTCAATACCTCAATGAATGTGGCAAAAAAATTGGGAATGCCTTCCCGGAGTTGCTGCACATAGGCATGCTGGTCGGTTGAGCCTTTGTTCCCGTAAACCGCAATCCCTTGATTCACCACATTGCCATTTAGGTCTTTTTCTTTTCCCAAAGATTCCATGATCAATTGCTGCAGGTATTTGGCAAAGAGTTCCAGCCGGTCCTTGTAGGGTAGAATGACCATGTCCTTAGCACCTACTCCCTTGCTTAAATAAAACCAGCTCAGGGCAAGCATGATAGCAGGATTGCTGAATGCATTTTCAGTGCGAGTCAACTCGTCCATACGGGAGGCACCATCGAGCAATTGATCAATGTTAAATCCTTGCAATGCAGCCGGTAAAAGTCCAACCGCAGCCGTTTCACTGGTTCTTCCACCAACCCAGTCCCACATGGGGAAAAAATCCAGCCAATTCTCATCCTTGGCAATTTGATGAAGCTTGCTGTTCTCCCCGGTCACGGCGATGGCATGTTTGCTGAAGTTTAAACCCTGCTTTTTGAAAGCATGCTGGGTTTCAATCATCCCGTTACGGGTTTCAGGAGTGCCGCCAGATTTTGAAATTACCAGGACCAGNGTGGTTGCCAGGCGCTCGCCAATAACCGATAGGGTCTGATCGATTCCGTCCGGATCTGTATTATCAAGAAAATGAGCGACAAGGTCGTCCCTGGCAGGTTTGGCCAAGGCTTTACCAACAAACTGGGGGCCGAGGGCAGAGCCTCCAATGCCGATAATCAAAAGATCGGTAAATTTTCCATTTGGACAGAGCAGTTCGCCATCCCTTACTTGTCGGGCACACTCCTTTACCTTTTGCAGAGTCGAGCGAATCGCTTCTGCGATTTCGGGAGTGGGGGCGAGTTCGGGATTTCGTAGCCAGTAGTGCCCCACCATCCGACCTTCGTCGGGGTTGGCAAGATCACCCGCCTCAAGCCCTTTCATTTGTAAAAGGGCGGACTCGATCATTTGCTGGTTTTTAACAAAATAATCTTCCGGGAAACCGACCAGCCTGAAATCTGAAGCAAATCCCAATTCTGGAAATCTTTGATAATATATTGTGTCCATAAATTAGCTACCTGATTTAGTGAGTGACCGCTCCGAGCGAGGCAGAGCTTACCAGTTTGGCGTATTTGGCCAATACCCCTCTTTTTTCCTTGGGGCCAGGATCTTTCCAGGCAGATTTACGCCGGGAAATCTCTGCTTCTGGCAAGTCGAGGGTAAGGAGATTATTTTCTGCATCAATGGTGATGGGGTCCCCTTTTTGTAATAGACCGATCAATCCTCCGACTGCGGCTTCCGGGGTTATATGACCAACAACAAACCCATGACTCCCTCCAGAAAAGCGACCATCGGTAATCAGGGCGACATCCTTGCCCAATCCTTTGCCCATGATGGCGGAAGTGGGAGACAGCATCTCACGCATGCCTGGACCACCCACCGGTCCTTCATTTCGGATGACGACGACATTTCCCGCTTTTACTTCTCCTTCCAGGATTCCATGTAATGCACCTTCTTCCGATTCATAGACAATGGCTGTTCCCGAAAAGCGGAGCCCTTCCTTGCCGGTAATTTTTGCGACCGCACCATCGGGTGCTAGATTTCCGTAAAGGATGCGCAAATGACTGTCTTTTTTGATCGGATCCTCAAAAGGCCGAACCAAATCCTGCCCATGAGGGTAGGGGGCATAGGGTTGTGCGTCAGCCACATTTTCTGCGAGCGTTTTACCGGTTACGGTCATGCAATTACCGTGCAGCAGGCCCTGCTCCAAAAGGGTCTTGAGCAAGGGGCGGAGTCCGCCAATACGTACAAAATGGGACATGTTGTATTTCCCGCTGGGCTTGAGGTCGCAGAGCACAGGCACTCTTTTGCCGATCTCGGTGAAATCATCCAGGCTAAGAGGGATTTCGGCTTCGTGAGCCATCGCCAGTAAATGTAAGACCGCATTGGTGGATCCCCCGAGGGTAATCACCACAGTGATCGCATTTTCAAAAGCTTCCCGGGTCATAATATCTCGGGGGCGGATATTTTTTTCTACGAGGTTGACCACCGCCGCACCCGCAGCTTTTGCATCGGCTCTTTTCTCCTCCGATACGGCAAGCTGAGCCGAGCTGTCGGGCAGGCTCATGCCCAGGGCCTCAATGGCCGATGACATGGTGTTGGCTGTATACATTCCACCGCAAGAACCGGGCCCCGGAATTGCCTTCTTTTCAATCTCGGTCAATTCCTCGTGGGAGATGTTTCCTGATGCATGGGCACCCACTGCTTCAAAAACCGATACGATATCGATTCTTTTCCCGGTGAATTCCTGGCAGGATCGTCCCTCCATAGACAAAAATTCCCGGCCGGTTAAGGCGGGCGAGGGCCATAATGCAAGCGGGCATATTTTTATCGCACCCACCAATGGCCACCAATCCGTCCATTCCTTCTGCTCCTACCACGGTCTCGATTGAATCGGCGATCACCTCGCGGGAAACCAGAGAGTATCTCATCCCAGGAGTTCCCATGCTGATCCCGTCGGATACGGTAATCGTGCCAAAGGGAACAGCCTTGCCACCGTTTTCATCCACTCCGAGGACAGACATCTTTCCCAGCTCATCCAAGTGGGAATTGCACGGGGTAACCATGCTCCAAGCCGAGCAGACTGCAACTTGGGGCTTTTGAAAATCCTCATCACTAAAGCCTACCGCCCGAAGCATCGAACGGTTGGGGGCACGATCATCTCCATCAACAACAATGGAAGAAAAATTTCGGTTACAGCTCATTCTTTTGGTATATATTTATTTTTCGTTGTGGAAACCTCTCATATGCGGTTGCATCTTTGGCATGGGTATTGCATATGTTTTGCGAATTGTTTCTTGATATAGGTTTTGAATAAAAGTGAACTAGAATCCCTAAGGGAAGAGATCGATCAAATCGACTCAGAAATCGTAAAGTTGTTAAACTTGCGCGTAGGAAAGGCGTGTGAGATTGGGAAAATCAAACAACTTTCGGGGGTGGATCCCTATGATCCCGCCCGGGAGGAACAGGTTTTTGAAAAACTTTCCGGGTACAGCGATGGTCCTTTACGCGACATTTCCTTGCGGGCAGTTTACCGGGAAATCATCTCAGCATCCATCGCCCTGGAAAAAGACCTGGTAATTGGCTACCTCGGCCCAGAGGCCACTTATACCCATCAAGCAGCAGTTAAGAACTTTGGTTCCGGTCTGGAATACCGCCCCTTGCCAGATATTCCTGATGTCTTTTCTGCGGTTGAAAGCGAGCACTGTGATTACGGTGTGGTGCCAATTGAGAATTCAACCGAGGGAGCCGTCAACCGTTCGCTGGATCTGTTAGTGGATTCAGGCCTGACCATTATTGCCCAGGTGTTTTTGCGGGTTCGGCACGGTTTGTTCAGCCAGTCATCCATTGAAGATATCGTAGAAGTCCGGTCAAAAGACCAGGCCCTGGCCCAGTGTTCTGACTGGCTTCGGACATACCTGCCTCATGCTCGGCTAGTTCCTGTTAGCAGCACAGCCGAGGCGGTCAGGGAATGCCGGTCTGTGAAGGGTATCGCCGCAATAGCCGGTGAGCTAGCTGGGAGTATCTATGATGTGCCCATGGTTGAAGGTGGTATTCAGGATCGCTCGGACAATGTGACCCGTTTCCTGGTGGTCGCCCGTCAAGCCTTGCCCTTGCGTGAAGGAGTTTCTTACCGCACCAGCCTGGTCATCTCACTAAAGGATGAGGTAGGGGCTTTGCAAAATGCCCTCAAACCGTTTTCGGACCGGGGTATTAACCTTTGCAAAATTGAGTCCAGGCCAAGTAAGCGCAAGTCGTGGGACTATTTTTTCTTTGTTGATTTTATTGGACATCCGGACGATGCCAAGGTCTCAGGGGCTATTGAAGAGCTCAAAAGTGCCTGTGCTTTTTTCCGTTTGCTGGGAAGTTATCCCGAGGCAGATTCCTAGAAAAACAATACGGATAAGTCTTGGCCCTTTCGGGCATTGCGTACGACCAGTAGTTCAATGAACTGACGAAGTTCCAGGTATTCCTGCTCGCATCTTGAGGTCCATCTTTTCTTACCGCCCTTGAGGGATTCCCTTAAACCTGAGATCAAAAGCAGTCCGGTCATTGATTCCCTGGTTGACCTTACAAATTCGAGCACGGAAGCATGGACCCATAAAGGATCAATCAAGTGATGGCGGGCATTCCAATGGACATGCCGCAGGTTGCGTTTGTTGGGAAAATGAAAGCGAACCACCTGATCGATACAATGTTCAAATGACTGTACCGACATTCTTTCCTTTGCGTCATTTTCACGCATGAACGACAATGTTCTTTGCAACTGCAAAGTCTCATCTTGCGAAGAGACACTACCCATTACCATAAATAATGAGTTTAAATTTTGCAGTCTTGTATAATCGTCTTTTTTACCCGCCGCTGTTTTCACCTTTCCTTTCCCCACCCATGTACAAAATTTCCTCGGCAAACCGGGAGAATTCTGTGAAATCCTCGTAAAAACTGGCGTAGCGCAACCAAGCGATCGAATCCACGGTGCGCAAACCATGCATAACTGCATCGGCTATTGCCCGGCTAGGGAGTTCATTATCGAACTCGTTTTCGATTCTTCGCAAGGTATCGGAGAGAAGCGCATTGATCTGCTCTGCATCAATCGCACGCTTGGAAATGGCTCGCCTTAAGCTCATTGCCAGTTTCGTACGATCAAAACATTCCCGGCGGTCGTCTCTCTTTACGACAGTTAAGTCCTCATGCAGGACTTCTTCAATCGTACTGAATCGATGACCACAGGATTGACACTCCCTTCTTCTACGCGTCGAAGCAACCTTGCCAGCCCGCGTTTCGAGTACCTTGAGATCAAGGGATGAACACTTTGGACACAACATTAGATGCTATCGAGAATTCCACATACCACACACACAAGAATGTTTTAACAATATTTGAGGAAATTCTTCAAGACCATAATTCCACTATCTGTGGCCAATGATTCCGGATGAAACTGTACGCCCCAGATTGGGAGTTCACGGTGCCGGATCGCCATGATTTCCTGCTCTTCCGTTCTGGCGGTTATTTCCAGCTGTTCTGGAAAGCTGGATCTCTCGATAACAAGCGAATGGTATCTTGTGGCAGAGAAGGGGTTGGGCAAGCCGTCAAAAATTTCCGTCCCCGAATGAATTACTGGTGAAGTTTTTCCGTGCATTAATCTCTCTGCCCGAACGATCTGGCCACCATATGCCTGCCCGATGCACTGATGCCCCAGGCAAACGCCCAGCAGGGGTTTTTTCCCAGCCCAAGATCTGACTGCGGGCAAACTGATCCCTGCCTGATCCGGGGCACACGGCCCGGGCGAAATTACCAAACCGTCATACGGGCCAATCTCGATATCTTCCAGATCACACTGGTCATTTCGCAAGACCTTACAGCTTGCGCCCAACTCACCAAAATATTGGACCAGGTTGTAAGTGAAGGAATCGTAATTATCTATAACGAGGAGCTTCACATCAAATTGGGGAAAGGCTTATGATCCCTGGTATCCCTGCTTGCGGGCTCGTTCCATAAGCCTTAAGCCATTGAGCCGGATAAATCCTCCCGCGTCTTCGGGTTGGTAATCCGATTTATCCCCCTCCATGGAAGCAACCGCATGGTCGTACATAGAGAACGCAGATTTTCTGCCCACTGTGGTAACATTTCCCTTGTAGAGTTTTAATCGTACCGTACCGGTTACCTTTTTCTGGCTCTCGTCAATAAACGCTTGGAGTGCTTCCCGCTCGGGAGCATACCAAAACCCGTAGTAAATCAACTCAGCAAAGCGGGGGATCAGAGAATCCCGCAGATGCATTAAATCGCGATCCATGGTGAGCGTTTCCACCTGCCGATGGCCATGCAATAAAATCGTTCCGCCGGGGGTTTCATAAACTCCTCGGCTTTTCATTCCCACAAATCGGTTCTCCACCAAATCTACCCTACCGATACCATGCTTCCCGGCAATCGTGTTAAGGGAGCGAATAATCTCGGCCGGTGTGCCGGACTTTCCATCGATCGCAATACAATTACCTTCTTCAAATTCAAGCTCGATGTACTGGGGTTCATCGGGGGCAAGAATTGGATCGGTGGTTAATTTGAACATGGAACGATTTTCAGGAGTAGTCGGGTCAAACCATGGATCTTCCAAAATGCCTGCCTCATAGGAGATATGCCAGAGATTCCGGTCCATCGAATAGGGCTTGGATGCGCTTGCTTCGACATCAATTTTATTTTCACGGCAATATTCAATCATTTCGGTCCGGCCCGGAAAGCGCTCGCGAAAGGATGGGTCACGCCAGGGGGCAAGTATCTTAAGGTCGGGAGCCAGGGCAGAAAAGGTCAGTTCAAAGCGGCATTGATCATTGCCTTTACCAGTTGCTCCATGAGCCACCGTATCGGCATTAAATTCACGAGCCATATCAATCTGTGCCTTGGCGATTAAGGGGCGTGCAATAGAAGTGCCCAGGAGGTATTGGCTTTCATATACCGCATTTCCGCGGGCCATGGGGTAGATAAAGTCACGGGCAAATTCATCCACCAAATCTAGGGTCCGGTGAGCCACGGCACCGGTAGCCATGGCTTTTTCTTCCAGTCCATCCAGTTCTTCCTCCTGGCCAACATCGGCACAATAAGTGACCACTTCCGCCCCATGGTGATGGGCGAACCAATGAACAAGCACGGAGGTGTCAAGCCCTCCAGAATATGCGAGAATTAATTTCATTTTTATTGGGAGTTTAAAGAGGATAATGCCGAAAGAATCGCCTTTTGCATGTGCAGACGGTTTTCCGCTTGGTCAAAAAGAATCGCATTCTTGGAATCTAAGACAGACTGGGTAACTTCTTCCCCGGGGTGAGCGGGCATGCAATGCATAAAGATGCAATCTTTTTTGGCCATGCTCATCACGGAGTCATTTACCTGATAGGGTTTCATCGCTTCCAACCGGCCTAGCCTGTCATCCTCGCAACCCATACTCACCCATACATCTGTGTATACGATATCTGCATCCTGGGCACTTTGTTCAGGGTCCGGGCTAAAGGACCAGGTGGGATCGAGGTTATAATCATTTAAGAGGGCCACGATGGCTTTTCCCGGCTGGTAAGAACCTGGGCCACAGAGAGAAATTTCAATCCCAAACATTGCCCCTGCCAGAATCCAGGAATTTGCCATGTTACAGGATGTGTCCCCAAAGAAAGCGAGCTTTTTATCCCTAAGTCCCTCAAATGGATTGGTCCCGGCATCAAGTTTTTCCAAAGCGGTCATGCAATCGGCATAGATTTGACAGGGATGCAAAAAATCAGTCAGGGCATTGACCACTGGGACGGATGCATGTCTGGCAAATTCCTCAATGACATCATGACCGTGGGCACGAATGATTAATCCATCCAAAAACCGGGAAAGAACTTTGGCAGTATCGGCAATGCTCTCGCCCCTGCCTATCTGGGTGCTTGATTGATCAAGAATCAGGGGGTTACCCCCAAGCTCGCGAATCCCGACCTCAAAGGATACACGGGTCCGGGTGCTTTGTTTGTAAAACATCATCCCCCAGCTCTGTCCGGCAAGATCGGTTGTCGGTCTGTGCGAACGCCCCGATTTTAAGTCAAATGCGGATGCGAACATTTTGATCACTTCCTCCGGCGAGAAATCGTTTTCCTTTAAAAAGTGTCTCATCTTAAATGGTTTTTAGGGGGCAGTTTCTTTCAGGCATGAATCTAAAATTTCAAGGGCTTTAACCACCTGTTCTTCCTTGATTGTCAACGGGGGCAGGATCCGCAAAGTTTGACCGGCTGCACCCACGGTGAGCAAACCTTTTTCCCGAAGTTTTGAGATCAGTCCAGCAGGGTCAAACGCAAGTTGAACACCGAGCATCAACCCTCTGCCCCGGATCTCCAGAATACTTGCCGGAAACTCGGTGGCAAGATTCCGCAAACCATCTCCAGCAGGTTGCCCATTTGCTGAGCCTGCTGGATCAGGTTTTCGTTTTCGATAACATCAAGCACGGCATGGGCAGCTGAGCAGGCGAGGGGAGAGCCGCCAAAGGTGGTCCCATGGCTTCCGGGGGTGAAAAGGGATGCGTGCTGGTCCGACACCCAAATTGCACCGATAGGGAAACCTCCGCCCAGTCCTTTGGCCATGGCAATGGCATCCGGTTGAGCCCCTGACTTTTGGTATCCCAAAAACTCACCGGTTCTTGCAATGCCGGCCTGTACTTCGTCCATTAAAAAAAGCAATTCGTGCCGATTACATAAATCCTGCAATCCCAGAAGGAATTCATCGGTCGAGACATGTAAGCCGCCCTCTCCCTGGATGGATTCCACCAAAACCGCCGCAGTTTGGTCGTCCACTGCTTTTTCAAAATCAGACAAATCATTTAACCTGCAAAAAACAAAGCCCGGAAGTAAAGGTTCAAAGCCTTGCCGGTATTTTATGGATTCAGTGGCGGAAAGAGCACCCAGGGTGCGACCATGAAACCCGTTTTGGGCAACGAGTATTTTGCTCCGCTTCGGGTCTAAGCGGTTCCCATGTAGGCGCGATAGCTTAAGCATCGCCTCGTTGGCTTCTGCCCCGCTGTTACAAAACAATACTTTCCCTGCACCAATTTTATGGACCAGTCTTTCCGCCAGCCGGACCTGTTCAGGTATGGAAAATAAATTGGAGCAATGAACGAGTTGTTCCGCCTGTTCCTGCAGGCGTTTCACCCATTCCGGATGGCTGTGACCAAGGTTGGTTACGGCTATCCCGGAAGTGAAGTCCAAATATTCTTTTCCGGTGGAGTCCCACAGGCAAGCTCCCTTGCCCCGGACAATCTCAATCGGGGGAAGTGCGTAATTTCCAATTAAGAAGGACTTGTGCCGGTCAAGATTCATTTCTAATCGTGAACAATTTCAGTCCCTATGCCCTGATCGGTAAAAATCTCCAGCAGGATGCTGTGAGGCATTCTGCCATCAATAAAGTGCACCCGGTTCACCCCCGCCTTTAATGCCTCGACCGCACTATTTACCTTGGGCAGCATGCCGGCAGAAATTACCCCCGTTTCCTTGAGGGGGTCGACATCGTTTACCGGAAGACTGGAAAGCAGGGAGCTTGGATCACTCGGATCTTTAAGCAGACCGGGTACATCAGATAAATAGACCAGCCTGCGAGCACCCAGAGCAATCGCCACCTTCGAGGCCACATTGTCCGCATTCACATTGTAGCAAATACCAAGGTGATCGGCTGCGGTAGAGGAGAGGATAGGCATCTGACCATGGTCCAAAGCCTGCAGGATCGGATCCACCTGAACTTCAGTGACTTGGCCGACATAGCCCAAGTCGTGTTTCCCCTGGAGTTTCTCACAGGTCAAAACTTGTTTTCCAGGAAATCGTTTAACCTCACAATCGTGCGAGGACACAAATTGGGCAACTTCACGATTTACCTGTTCGTTCAAGACCGAGTCAACTGCATCAATGGTTTGTTCGTCCGTTACCCGGAGACCGTCTAAAAACTGTGCCTTGATCCCGCGACTTTCCAGTTCACGGGTTATCGCTTTTCCACCGCCGTGCACCACCACTACTTTGATCCCCACAAAATTCAGGAAGACCAGGTCCTTGGCTACGCCGGAGCGCACTTCAGGATCAGGGGAGTCCATGAAACTCCCCCCGTATTTTACCACGAATATGGACCCGCGGAACCGTCTGACATAAGGCAGAGCCTCCATCAAGATACGTGCTTTTGCCTGACTTTCCTCAAATTCGACCATTTTACTTATTCGCTTTTGTTATAATTTACATACTCCTCGCTCAAGTCGTTGGACCAAACAACTGCCGAGCCATTTCCCTGGTTGAGATTAATTTTGATTTCAAAGGATTTTTGGGAAACGATNTCCTTCCACTTTGGTTTATTCATGGGCAAGGATTGCCCCTTGGTAACCGCAGGCACTTCGTTGTACCAAAGGTCAAATTGATCAAAATCTANACCAATTTTTGCNTATCCTGCAGCATCCACAATTCTTCCCCAATTGGGATCGGATCCATACCAGGAAGATTTAACCAGTAAAGAATTGGCGATGCACCGGGCNACTTTTTCTGCATCTTCATCCTTGGATGCNCCCTCAATTTGAATCTCAACAAATTTGGTTACTTTCTCCCCATCGGTCACACACTTGCGGGCTAGGGTGGTACAGACCTGGGTTACCGCATCCTGAAAAGAAGATCTTATTTCGCTTGATTCACTTTCCAAATCCACACGAGAAAATCCATTGGCCAAAAAGAGGACTGAGTCGTTGGTGCTCATATCTCCGTCAATGGTCATCCGGTTAAAAGACTTATCAACCGCGACGGTCAGGCAATCCTTCAAGAATGGGGGGGATACGGAAGCGTCCGTGGTTAAGAATGCAAGCATGGTGGCCATATCGGGCTGAATCATTCCAGCACCCTTCACGGTTCCGCCTATGGTGATTTTCCCGGAAGGGGTATCGATCTGGGCGGAGCAGGATTTCGTGCGGGTGTCTGAAGTCAGAATTGCCTGTTGAAAAGCCCGTCCTCCGTCGAGTTCATCGATGGTGTCCTGGCATGCATGAGCAATGCCTGCGGTCACCCGGCTCATGGGTAAGTTTACCCCAATCCTTCCAGTCGAGCACACCAGGATTTCCTGAGGATCAACCTTCAAATGACGGGCCGTTTCAGATGCCATTTTGGCACAGTCCAGATCCCCCTGTTTTCCGGTGCAGGCGTTGGCATTTCCACTGTTAGCAACAATGCCGTGAAAAAGTTGCTTTGGATCGCTCAGTCGCTCCAGGCAGTACCGCACAGGGGAAGCTTTGATATCGTTGGTGGTAAAGGTTCCGGCAGCAGTGCATGGACGCTTGGAATAAATCACACCTAAGTCCAACTTTCCGTTATTTTTGCCCATAATATTACAGGCCACACCTGAGGCAAAAAAACCCTGTGGTTCGGTTACCCCATCACAGTCGGAAAAAAAATTCATAAAAGTCCACACGCCTCCCCGTAACCATTACAAATATTCATCGATTGTACGGCCTGACCACCCGCTCCTTTTAATAGGTTGTCTTCGGCCGAGCATAGGATGTAACGGTTGGTCCGATGATCTGCCTGCAGGGCCAGGTCAATACGATTTGTTCCCACAACCCGCCCAGTTTCCGGCAGATCTCCATCTTCGAGTATTTGTACAAATTCACGATTCGAATATGAACTTTCCCAGCAATCCAAAATAGCCGCAGGGTTCAGGTTATTTTTGGGTCTCACGGAAATGGTCGAGCAAAGCCCACGGCTCATCGGACCAAGATGGGGGTGGAAGGAAAGAACAATGGATTGCCCGCTAAAAAGACTTAGCTGTTCTTCAATTTCCGATAAATGCCGGTGTTTGGGCAGGCCGTAGGGGCCAGCACTCTCGTTTCGTTCACAATAAAGAAGCCTTTCCGAAGCATTTTTTCCCGCACCACTTATTCCACTTATCGAGTTTACGATTATGTCTGCTCCCTCAATAAGATCATCCGCAAGTAGGGGAGCAAGGGGAACAAGTATGCTCGTTGGATAACATCCAGGGGATGCGATAAGCGAAGATTTTGTCCAACTTAAGTCATGCAATTCTGGCAGACCATACTGGGCGAGGGGCAACCATTCGGGTGCGGGATGCTTTGCTCCATAAAACTCTTCATAAATTGCGGCATTGTTAAGCCGGAAATCTGCGGAAAGATCGATGATTTTTTTCCCGGCATCGAGTAAGGGGATTGCATATTGAGCAGCGGTACCGTGAGGCAAGGCCAGAAAAAATAATTCAATTTCAGACTTTACCAGTTCCTCGATACTAGGGCTTACAAATGATTTACCCTGGCCCAGCTTGCCCAGTTTAGGAATGACAGATGATAAAGGTTTTCCTGCATGAGCCCTCGAGGTAACCGTGCTTAGTTCAATCTGGGGATGGGTAATAAGTAAGGATAAAAGTTCCTGTCCGGTGTATCCAGACGCACCAACTATGCCTACTTTCATGATCTTTAAAATGGGTAGTGGGAAATTATAAAAAACAAACCCCTCGGTTGGACTTCCGAGGGGTTGTGTAAAGGATTGTTGGAAATTGAGAAACTATCGTTTTGAGAATTGAAATCTTTTACGGGCCCCTGGACGGCCTGCTTTCTTTCGTTCGATTTTTCGGGGATCTCGTCGGAGATGTCCGGCTTTTTTGAGAGGAGACCGGAGTTCGGCATCCATTTTTTCAAGGGCACGGGACAAACCATGACGAATAGCACCGGATTGGCCTGTGCCGCCTCCACCGCGAACATTTACCGAAACATCAAGCTGGCCATTTTTCTCAACGCAGAGAAGTGGGCCAATTACAGCCTTTCTTTGTTGCTCGGTTTTGCAATAGTCATCGATGTCTCGATTGTTGATCGTGATCGATCCCGATCCTGGACGAATTCTTACCCGTGCGGTGCTGGTTTTTCTGCGACCTGTCGCGATAAAATCTTGGTTGTTGGCTTTGGCACTCATTGTTTGTTCAAAATTTATGGAAGGAGAGGGGCTGGTTGCTGGGCAGTATGAGGATGTTCTTCCCCCGCAAAAACCCGCAAGCGGGTGAGCATGCCACTGGAGAGCTTGTTTCTGGGCAACATACCTTTAACCGCATTGGTGATAATAAATTCAGGACGGTTCTCGCGGAAATCTGCAACCGTGCGGTATTTTTCGTTCCCCATGTATCCGGAATAAAACATATACTGCTTTTGTTCTTCTTTGGCACCAGTCAACTTCACCTTGTCCGCATTGATGACCACGACATAATCACCAGTATCGACATGGGGAGTGTAGGTGGGTTTAGTGCGACCTCTAAGAGCGTTGGCAATTTGAACCGCTAGGCGTCCAAGTATCTGTCCGGAAGCGTCAACAATCTTCCAGTCGTGGGTTACGGTTTCCTTTTTGGCAAGGGTAGTCTTCATCGAAAAATAAGTGAAAAGATTAAAAATGCATTAATTCATCCTGTTCGTCAATCGAACAATCATGAGAATTCTTGGAAGAAATGGATACTAGAATTGACCGGCCCCAAGGTCGGAAATGGTTTGGTCGTAAAATTTACTGCCATATCCCATCACCCGGTCCGTATTATCGAAAACCACAGGCATGTAGCGTTTCTCTACCTCCTTATCTGATAGGGATCCCTCATTCCCACCTTTGCGGATTTTGTAAAACCAAACACTTCCCCAGTCATAGCCTTCGACATAATTTGCAATTCCCGCTAAGTTATAAACCTGTCCCTTAGTCATTCCGACAGATAGCCCCATTAAGCTTTGGATGTTTTTACTTACAGCGGCATCCGCATCCGCAAATGGACTACCGCCATCCCGGCTAAACCCTAACGACCCTTTCGTACAACCTGCTGAGAAAAAAAGACAGATAAGTCCGCCAATAATAAAAAATTTGAGAGATGTCCTCTTCATAAATATCTTTTTTACCTCAACACAATCAAATGGGGCAATCCCAATTTGATCACAAAATGGCAGGAAGGTAAGGAACTTAACTGGAAGTGATTTTTTCCAAAGCCTGGTAGCTTCGTGCAATCATTTCCCTCGGGTCATCAAGGAGGTTTGCGGAGGCCAAGGCGTTGTCCAAAAGTTGATTGGCAACCAAAAGGGCAGTGGTTTCATCTTTTTCTATCAATTTGTGCAGTCCATGAATGATCGGATGCCTTGGATTAATTTGAAATTTCACTTTGCTGGCAGGCATTGCATCATCCGGTCCTTGCATCATCTTCATAATCCGACGCGCGGAAGCACCGCCCATGCCATCTTCTCCCACCACACAGACCGGACTGTTGATTAAGCGCTCCCCCGTTTCCACTTCGGAGACACGCTCCTTCAGGGAATCCTTGATCCACTTGGATATTTTTTTTACCGCCTTTTTATCGAGGCTCTCTCCGCTTGGTTCTTCATCCAATTTTTCTAGTTTCAACTCATCAGAGTCCGCCGAAATAATTTTCTTTTCTTTAAACTCACGCAGGGACTGCATGACATATTCATCAACCGGTTCTGTCAGGAGCAAGACTTCATATCCTCTTGCTTGCAAAGCTTCCAGATAGGGGCCGGATTCTATGGATTTACGGTTTTTCCCATAGAGAAAAAGAATTTCTTTCTGATCGCTTACCATGCGGTCAATGTAGGCATCCAGTCCGGTAAGTTTTCCCTCTTCCGTTCCAGTCGATTGAAAACGAAGCAATTTAGCCAGGTCATCCTTGTAGGTGAAATCCGTGGCAACCCCTTCTTTAATAAGTGCCCCAAATTCTTGCCAGAACTCCAGGTAAGTCGCTTCTTCCTTTTTTGCCTGTTCGTTAAGGAACTTGATGAATCTTTTGGTGAGCACCTGTCCAAGCTTACGGAGTAATTCACTGTCCTGCATGGTTTCACGGGAAACATTTAAGGGGATATCAGAACTGTCGACCACGCCCCGTAAAAACCTTAACCATTCAGGGAAGAGGCTTTTAGGTTCGGCATCAATAAGGACCTTCCTGCAATGGAGAGCCACCTTGTTTTCATTGCGGAACATCCCCATCTTTTCCATGTTTCTTTTTGGAACAAACAGGAGGGAATTTATTTCCAGGGGAGCATCAGCACTAAAGTGGAGACGCATGAGGGGGCCTTCGTAATCATTGGCCTGAAATTTGTAAAATTCCTCGTACTCTTCGTCTTTTATTTCTGCTTTTGACCTTAACCAGATTGCATCCACAGTGTTGACCTTTTCCCCGTTCAGGGAGACCGGGAACTGCACAAAGGCGGAATACTTCTTTACGATATCTTTGATCCTGTCCTCTTTGGCAAATTCATCAAACTCGTCCTTTAACTGAATGACAATCTTGGTTCCGCGCCGTTGGCCGTCTGCCTTTTCAATGGTATAACCACCATTGCCATCGCTGTCCCAACAAAAGCCTTCCCCTTCCTGTTTCCATGTGCGGGTATATACTTTTACTGAGTCGGACACCATGAACACACTGTAAAATCCCACCCCAAACTTGCCGATCAAGGCATCATTTTTTTCTCCGTCACTTTTGAGTGCCTCCAGGAATTCCTTGGAGCCGGAATGGGCAATGGTCCCAAGGTTTTTTACTAGTTCTTCCTCGGTCATCCCGATTCCAAAATCCTGAATGATCAACTGTTTGGCCGAGTCATCGGTGCTGAGGTTAATTTCCAGGGCCAGGTTTTCGTCCAGAATATTTTTCTCGGTCAATTGAGTGCGGCGTAATTTCTCAAGAGCATCGGAGGCGTTGGAAATGAGCTCGCGGACAAAGATCTTTATCCTTGTAGAGGGAATTAACGACGATGTCCAAGACCTGTTTGGTCTCAGCTTTGAATTCATGTGTGGTTGCTTGTGTCATGATAAAAAAGATTCGTTTATTAACATTATGGGCTCTGCCATCAAGAAATTAAGGATTTAGCGTAGTATGGAAATGATTTCGTTTATTGGTTCTTAAATTTTTTCCGGAAAAATTCATAGGCTTGGTTAATTTCTTTTGCTTTTTTTTCTGCAACATCCCGAATTTCAGTTCCCAGGGCAGAAACCTTATCTGGGTGATACTGGGCTATAGTAGTCCGGTAAGTCGTTTTGATTTTTGAAAAATCCTCCAAATCTTCTTTGGGCAGGCCCAGTACCTTAGCCATCTCGAGTTCTTCAATAGTTGGGAAGATTACCTTTTTTGCTTCCCCCGTGTTCGCCTCCACTTCTTCTTCATTTTCAATGGTTTCTTCGTCATCATCTTCCGGGATGAAGTTTTCAGACTTTAGAGGGCCATCAAAGTTTTCACCATTGAAGTCGGTGGATGGGGCAGGCTCATTGTTTTTTTCTGCTTCAGCCTGGCTACTTTTTTGTGCGGTATTGGAGATGAAAATGTCCAGCCGCCATATCATCCACCAAGCGGAACAAAAGATCAGTGCCCAGGAAATTTTTTCCAGGCTGTGGGTGATGCGGTTTGGTGAGTCCCCCGTGATCGATCTCCATCCCGACCAGTCGTGGTAATGGATAAAAAGGGAGGAGCTGAAGTAGTGTGCCAAGAGATAAGAAAGCCCAACCCCGAGGATACCCCCGTAGAGAATTGAGCAAGTGAGGGTTCCTGACTTCATTAAAATTGGACAGGGGGCAACTGCCCGGAACATGTCTTGTAAAAAAACAAAATGATTCCCCCCGCGATGATAGCCCCCCATCTCTTTGCTGATTTTTTTTCTTTCAAGTTGAGAAAAGCGTAATGGTCAGAAGGTAGGTGGTGGTAGGGGTCGGATTCGAACCGACGAACGCACGAAGCGGGCGGATTTACAGTCCGCATCCTTTAGCCACTTGGATACCCTACCAGCAAAGGAAAGATGCATTATGATCCAGCAAAGATAACTGGCAAGACGATAGTCGAAATTCTGCTTATTTACATCCTTGCTTGTATCTGGAAGATGGAAACAATTTAAATCCGAATGAGCCTTAGAACAGGAAAAATGATGGTGGGCCTAACCGGCGGGATCGCCTCGGGTAAATCCAGTGCTTTGACCAAGTTTAACGAGCTGGGATGGTCGGTCATGTCTGCTGATTTTTTGGCAGGAGACATTTTGGCATCTGACAAAAGGGTCCAAGGGGAAATCACCAATCGTTGGGGGAAGGATCTTTTAAAAAGTTGCGGAAGCATTGACAAAGCCGCTATTGCTCGAATAGTCTTTGCAGAGGAATTGGAAAGGAGATGGCTTGAAGAACTTCTTCACCCCATTATCCGTTCCAAATGGATTTCTTTCGTTCAATCCTGTCCTTCCTCCAAGTGCATGGTTGAACTCCCTCTTTTGTTTGAAAATAATCTGCAAAATCACTTCACCTGCACCCTTTCCGCATTTGCCCCCATTCCCACGATTATGACAAGACTGAAAGCACGAGGACTCTCCATCGACGAGTCAACGGCACGGGTTGATAGCCAGCTATCAATCTTTCAAAAAGTAAGCCAAGCTGATTATGTATTGTGGGGAGCTGGTTCCTTGAAATTTTTGAATCATCAAGTGGAGGGGCTGGATAGAATCCTTTCCAAATAAGAAAACACTTTAACTCAACAACCCATGCCAGTTAAAAAAACCACCCGTACCAAAAAAACCAAGCCGCCTCTGGAAACCCCGGAGGAAGCCACTCCGGAAGAACCGGCTACTGATCATGCCCCAGAAGATGCAGTCCTGCCTAATCCGGAAAATGAAAAAAAAGAGGAAATTTCAGACCGGCAGCTCTTTTTCAGTACAGATGGAAATGAACCTGAGGAGGAGAGACCAAGGCCAGAAGAGCCGGACTCCCCAGCAGTTGAAACGGTGGATCAGGCAAAACAGCCAGATACCCAAACGGATCATTCCGGGCCCAAAGATTCGAGTCATGTAAAAGCTCCCGCTGCACCCGAATCGCAGAGGAACCACACGCCCAAACCGCAGGGTGGACATCCCCATGGCCAAGGACAAGGACAGGGTCCGGGCCAAAAAAAGATGACCTGGCAGGAAAAAAAGAAGCTCCGTAGAAAACAAAAGTTTAAATCACCCAGAAGGTTACCCTATGAGGAGACCGAGGCAAAACCTCTGGATGTTGGGCAATTGCTTGAGGCAGAATCATTAAAAAGTGATGAGGAGATTAACCAGTTACTTCAACCATTGGTTAATTCGGGAAAGGACTGCATTCATTTGGATGAGCTCTTATCCCTTAATTTGTTAGACCTTACTGAAAAGGTTGGCCAATTTGAATTAGAGGCAGAACTTCCGGCGGCTCCTTTGCGGGAGGAATTAATCGACGCCTTGCTGGAGCACGCTCTCAAATTTGAGACTCCAGTCTCTTTGTCCGGAATTATTCAGGTCATGGAGGATGGGCACGGATTTATCCTCCAGCAAAAGGAGGACTACCGGATTAAGTCTCAGTCGGTCTTTGTACCTGAAAGATTGGTGCGTAGATATGGTCTCAAAACCGGTCACTCCGTTAAAGGAATCATCCGGGCAAAAATGGAGGATTCCACCTGCCCGGTTCTTTTGCAGGTCGACGAGGTGATGGGGCTTGCGCCGGAGGAAGCAATCAGGGTTACTCCTTTTACTGAGCTTACCCCATATTACCCATTACGAAGAATGTATTTGGAAACCCATCAGGAGGTGGAGTGGGACAATGTAGCGATGCGGGTGGTCGATCTTGTTTCCCCGGTCGGATTTGGTCAGCGCGGTTTAATTGTTGCCCCTCCCAGGACAGGAAAGACCGTGCTGCAACAGGGAATTGCCCGGGCACTGAGAAAAAACAATCCCGATGCCCACCTGATCGTTCTTCTGGTGGATGAGCGTCCGGAAGAGGTGACTGACTTCAGGCGGCAGGTGCCAGATGCGGAAGTAATTGCATCTACCTTTGATGAGAGTGCGGAGAGCCATGTCCATGCGGCGGAAATAGTGATCGAGAAGGCACGCAGAATGGTTGAGCATAAGCAACATGTGGTCATCCTGCTCGATTCCATTACGCGGTTGGCCCGTGCGTACAACACCACAATGCCAAGCAGTGGAAAAATTCTCAGTGGTGGGGTAGAGGCCACCGCCTTGCAGCGCCCCAAAAGATTTTTTGGCTCCGCCCGCAACATTGAGGGCGGTGGAAGCCTGACCATCCTTGGTACCGCTCTGGTCGAGACAGGCAGTAAAATGGACGAGGTGATTTTTGAGGAGTTTAAGGGCACCGGAAACATGGAATTGCACCTGGACCGGGAGCTATCCAACAAAAGGATTTTCCCCGCCCTGGATTTTGAAAAAAGCGGAACCCGCAAGGAGGAGTTGCTGTACCACCCAGATGAACTTAGCAAAATCTACGCCCTGCGCCGTTCGATGAAAGGCGTGCCTCCGGCAGAGGCCATGGAAATGTTCATCCTNCGGGTCAAGAAGACGAAGAACAATCCGGAATTCCTTATGGGGCTGGGCAGATAATCCTCAAAATTAANNCCATATCTTGATCCTGATGAATGCTACGGAAGAATTTCTTGCCGAAGCCTTTAAAGATCAGGGGCTGATCACTCAGGAAGTCATTGACCAGTGTCTAGCCGAAGCCAAAAGTTTTGGAGCTGGAGAATCTTCGGGTGATGAAGGCCTGGACTGTTTTAACCTGATCCTCAATAAGCTCCAGCTTTCCACCGAAGAGGTGGTTGCTTTTTTGGGTGCTGAATTAAGTATGGATACGGTTGATCTTTCCATGATCAGCCTGACCCCTGAAGTTCAGGGTCTTTTGAGTAGTGAACATGCCCGGTTGTATGAGGCGATACCGCTGGGCACGGATGGTTCTTCGGTGGATATTGTTTTGGGGAATCCACTGGATCAGGATGCGATCGATAACCTGGGGCATTTGCTCGGTAAACCGGTGAATCCAAGAATTGCCTACCGTGGAGATATTCTTGAAGCGATCAACCAGCTTTATGGTTTGAACGATCAGGAAAAAGAAAAAGATTTTATCGAGGGACTGAGCCAGGGGGATATTGAGATAGAAGACAGCGTCCGCCCCGAGGATGTAAGCGAAGAAGACGCACCCATCATTAAGTTTGTGCACTCTGTGATCAAGGATGCTCTGGAGAAACGTGCGTCCGATATTCACATGGAACCGTTGGAGAAAAAATTCCGTATCCGTTTTCGGATCGATGGGAAATTAATCGAACAGCAGGATCCGCCAAAACGGTTACAGCCTTCCATTCTTTCCCGTACGAAACTCATGGCCAATGTAAGCTTGGCGGAGAAGCGTGTGCCCTTGGATGGTCGTATCAATGTAAAGGTGGGAAAGAAGGTGATCGACTTGCGAGTATCGACTTTGCCCACGGTTCACGGCGAAAGCATTGTTATGCGTATTTTGGATAAAGAGAGCCTAAGCCTCGGTCTGCCCCAGCTCGGCTTCTTTTCGGATGACCAGACTGTTTTTGAAAAAGTGATCAATATGCCGGATGGCATTTTTCTGGTTACCGGTCCAACCGGGTCGGGGAAATCAACCACCCTTTACTCCGCGCTCAATGCAATTAACCAACCGGACCGCAAGATTATCACTGTGGAGGATCCCGTAGAATACGAAGTCCCCGGGATTAACCAGGTACAGGTAAGGACAGAGGTGGGGATGACTTTTTCGGCCGCCCTTCGGGCAATGCTCCGGCAGGCACCTAACATTGTAATGGTCGGGGAAATCCGAGATTTGGAAACGGCAGAAATTGCCATCAACGCCTCGTTGACCGGTCATATGGTTTTTAGCACTTTGCACACCAATGATGCTCCCAGTGCCGTTTCCCGTCTGGTTGATATGGGCGTAAAACCCTTTTTGGTTTCCGCATCCTTGCGTGCAGCTCTTGCCCAGCGACTGGTTCGGGCAATTTGTCAAAAATGCAAAGGGCCTTATCAGCCCACCTCCGCCGAATTGGCTGTATTGGGAATCAACGAGGAGCAGGCGGCGGGAGCTAGTTTTATGAAAGGTGCAGGATGCCCAAGCTGTGGCGACAAAGGGTATCGGGGCAGGAAGGGAGTCTTTGAAATTTTCGTGGTCAACCAAGAGATTGAGGAGATGATCTACAACAATGTCAGCATTGTAGAGCTTCGTAGTAAGGCCAGGGAGATGGGCATGCGTTCGATGCGCAACGATGGATTCCGCAAAGTGCTGGCAGGGATCACAACCTTGGACGAGGTATTGATGGTAACCACCGACGAGGAATAACCTGGAGATGCTTTACCTCGACAATAATTCTGAAATCCGCGATCTCTTCCGGGAAGTCGAAGGGGTTTCCCAGCACGGGTTAGACGAGTTGTATGACCAGGATGTGATTGAGGGCAAACGCTCCTTTGCCGAGGCGGTTATTCAGGCAGGTATTGTTGGCCGGGAGGACCTAATTACCCTAATCTCCCAATACCTTGGATATGAACTACAGGTGGGCGAGGTTGGCGAAATAGAGGCCGATGTCTTGGGCGTGATCCCGCATGAAACTGCCCGTCAGTATGGGGTGGTCCCCCTGTATCTCTCCGATGATGGGGTTCATTTGCTGGCCTTGGATCCCTTTAATTCATCCATTGTGGATGATCTGACCTTTGCCCTCAACCTGGAGATTCACATTATTGTTTGTGATCCCCAAACCGTTTCCTCGCTGCTCGATCATTACTACGGTGCGGAACAGTCATCCATGAATGATTTCCTGGGCGATGTCGGCCTTGATCAATTTGAGAACCTTGATGAAACCAAGGAGGGCGATCTGGTGGATGCGGCCAACGAGACCCCCATCATAAGGTTTGTGAATCTGGTTATTCAGCAAGCCATCCGGGCCCAGGCATCGGATATTCATTTCGAGCCATTCGAAAATGAGTTCCGTATTCGTTACCGGGTGGATGGGGCTCTTTATGAAATGTCGCCCCCGCCCAAAAGCCTGGCCTTGCCGGTAATATCCCGAATCAAAGTAATTTCTGAGCTCAATATTGCCGAACATCGCATTCCTCAGGATGGGCGTATCAAAATGACTATCGAGGGAAGGGCAGTGGATTTACGGGTCTCGACTTTGCCCACCCAATTTGGGGAGAGTGTGGTTTTGCGGGTGCTGGACAAATCGGCAGTCAATTTGGATCTGGACAACCTTGGCCTTCCGGAAAATGTCAAGAGTGGCATACGCGGTGCAGTCCGCAGACCGAATGGAATTTTTATTGTTACCGGACCAACCGGCTCTGGTAAAACCACCACCCTTTACAGTGCCCTGCGGGAAGTGAATGAAATCGAAACCAAGATCCTTACCGCAGAAGACCCGGTGGAATATGAAATCGAGGGTATTATGCAGGTGCCGGTTAACCACCAGGTGGGGCTGGACTTTGCCCGTGCCCTGCGTGCCTTCCTGCGTCAGGATCCGGACAAAATTATGGTCGGGGAAATCCGCGATATCGAGACAGCAAGGATCGCGGTTCAGGCTTCCCTGACTGGGCATGTTGTGCTTAGCACATTGCACACCAATGATGCACCCGGTGCCATTACCCGTTTGGTCGATATGGGCTTGGAGCCTTTCCTGCTATCCGCCTCGCTCGAATTTATACTTGCCCAGCGCTTGGTCAGGAAAATTTGTTCCAGCTGCAAGCAGGAATTTGTTCCTAAAAATGATATGCTGCAAAACCTTGGTCTTTTACGAAAGGATCTGGGAGACAGAAAGTTTTATTTCGGTTCAGGTTGTGATGCATGCAGCAATAGTGGTTACCGCAGCCGCACCGGGCTGTTTGAAATGATCAAGGTGGGAGATTCTTTTCGTGAATTGATCAACTCAGGGGCGGCCACTCTTGTGCTTAAACAAAAAGCGATTGAGCAGGGCATGCGCACCCTGCGTGAGGATGGGTTACGGTCAATCTTTGATGGAGAAACTACCGTCGAGGAAGTCTTGAAATATACCTGATTTATCTTCAGATTCAGTATTCTCACCCGTTTATGGCAATTTTTGAATATGTAGCTACCGACCCGTCCGGCAATTCCGTTGATGGCACCTTTGAGGCAGCAGATGAAAACGATGCCCGAAATATACTTGCCCAGTACAATCTGACCCCCGTCTCCTTATCTCCTCAAGGTGCTCCTGTCCAGGCGGGCGTACCGGCCATGAATCTTTCTGGGAGTGAGGCTCAGGCCAGTCCCGCAGCAACGAAAGCAAATCCGGGCAAGAAAGCGAAAAAGAAAAAAAAGAAAGCCAGTTTCCTGGATATTCAAATAGGGGGTGGCCCGACTAATGAGGATGTCTCGGTATTTACCAGGCAAATGTCCACCCTTATCCAAGCTGGTCTGCCCTTACTTAGAAGCTTGGAAGTTATGATCAAGCAGCAGGAAAAGAAGCCAAAGTTCAAGGCGATGCTCGAATCAGTTGCGGAAAAAGTTTCTTCTGGTGGCACCCTTTCTGACGGACTGGCCATGTACCCTAAAACCTTTGACAAACTTTATGTCAATATGGTCCGGGCAGGGGAGGCCGGTGGGGTGCTGGATCTTGTCCTTAACCGGCTTGCCCAATTTCAGGAAAAATCAATACGCACCATTAAGAAGGTCAAATCTGCGATGATCTACCCGAGCGTGATTATGTTTGTGGCAGTAGCGATTGTCACTTTGCTGATGATGGTCGTAGTTCCCCAGTTTGAGTCTATTTTCGAGCAAATGCTTAGGGGGGCACCCCTCCCAGGGCCTACTCAAATTGTGGTCAATATCAGTGATTTATTTGCGTCCAGCCCCATTTTAGTTCTGGGAGGAATGGCGGGTCTTATCGTTGGGGTAATCCTCCTTAAGAAAACCAAGCAGGGTGCCAAAGGATTTGATTGGTTGGGCTTGCATGTGCCTGTGGTCAAAGATGTGGTAAGCAAATCAAATGTTTCCCGCATAACCAGAACATTTGGGACATTGTTAAGCAGTGGCGTTCCTATCCTCCAAGCCCTGCAAATTACCGGGGATACCTTAACCAATGTATTTTTTGTCAAAGCCATGTCCAATATTCACAACGCGGTGCGCGATGGCGAGTCTATGGCTGTACAGATGGATAGGGAGCCGGTCTTCCCGAGTATGGTTACCAGCATGGTGGAGATTGGGGAAGAAACCGGAGAACTGCCTGACATGCTCACCCGGATTGCCGATAATTACGATGAGGATGTGGATAACGCGGTGGCGGGAGTCACCTCGCTGATCGAACCTGTCATGATTGTGTTTCTTGCGGTTGTGGTAGGATTTATCGTGATTGCTTTGTTTCTGCCAATCGTTTCGATCATCGAGAACCTGGGATGAAAATGTTTTTTATTCAAAATTCATCTGGATTCATCCCGTTTTCCTGAATCCATTGTTTCGCTTTTTCCGGATCGGTCTGTTTCCAGGCGTTCAACGACTTTCTCAAAGATTCTTCCTTTAAGCCGGGATCAGATATGGAAGACGCCCAGCCCACCGCGCCTTGGGGATCAATCCCCTGTATTCGGGATACAAAAGTGGCAATGGCAGGATCTAACTGAATAGATGGAGGCTGCGAATTAAGCCAATCGGCAGTGGCTGCTGGGTCGACCACGGCCCATCTGCCGGAAAGCTCTTTCATCGCGTGCGATTTCTTTTTGGGGTCGGGTAAATCATTTATCCATGATGATGCCGAATGCGGATCCTGGCTCGCCCACTGATGGATTAAATTTTCGAGTACTCGGTACGCACCAGCTTCATCACTCATCGACTTCGCCCAGTTTGCGGTTGCTTCCAAATCCTGCCGGGCAAGCCGTGCCCCCATTTGCCCCAACAGTGTCTCCCTCATTCGTGGATCATCCGAAGGGTAATTATCTGCCCATTTAATTCCTTCAAGAGGGCCCATTTGGGCATATTTTTCCGCCAATAGGCTGGAGGATTGCCAACGGGCAGACCCTTTGGGTAAGGCCAAAAACATTCGGTTGGCCGCTTCGATGTCAATTTCCATTAGTCCTTTCACAATCCCAACGAGCAATGGATTATCGCTAGGGTCGGGTCCGGAGTGGTTATCTTGTGCCCAGGCAAGAGCGGATTTTTCATCTTTGACCGCCCATCCTGCTAGTGCTTCGGATATTCCAAACCTTCGTTCACTTTTTGCATCGAGGGAAGTGGACGCATATTCCAGGGCTCCCTCTGGGTCGAAGTTTGCCCAGCTTCTCATCAATAGTTTCATTTCCAGGTGCCTGCCATATCCGCTTGGCAGTTCTTCAAATGCCTGGATGACTTGTTTGACATTGGACTTATCCATCGACCGGACTGCATCCAGGTATGAGCCAAGCCTTTCTACAATATCTCCCCCCTGCATGATCCGCTGCAGGTTCGGGGGCATTGCGGGATTGGCTTCAGGAGATCCCTGGTTGGGGATTGCCTCTTTCAGCTTAGCGGAGCTGATGGTAATTTTTGCAGGAATTTTTCTCTTCTCAGCATTTGTTTTTTCAGCAGTCGGTTCGATAGGTGGTGAAGAGATTGTGGCATTCTTGGACCCTAAGTACAGCCCAAGAACAAAGACTGCTCCGAGCGAAACTGCCCAAGGCAGTCCGATTTTTAAAAATGCATTCATTTAATTTCTTAACCAAATTAGCTCCGCAAATTTGGGGGAGCAAGCGGAAGATTGCCCGTGCCAAATCTCAGAAGTCCCTGGAGATGCTGAGGCCGATAACTCGGGGAGATCCGACAATGCCGGGAGCACCAGTTAGACTTGTGACAAGTGAAGAGTAATATTTTTCATTGGTTAGATTTGTTCCAAAAATATTGAGTTCCCAATCATTTAGAGAATAAGCCAAGGAGGCATTCCAGAGAGTGTAGGAATGGTTAACTGTCTCAGCAGCAGTTTGGTCCAGATAATGAATCTTGCCAATGTAAGTTAAGCCACTGGACCAAGTGAAATTATCGGTTAGGTTGTTCGTTACCGAAAAGTTAATTGTTTGCTCAGGAGTAAAGGGAATATCTTTACCGGCAAAGTCATGTGGTCCTAATATTGGATTAACTGGAGGGCCAAAAGGATCATATCCTGAGTCATAACTAAGACCTGAGTGCTTCTTAATTTCTCCATCGGTAAAGCTATAAGACCCAGTAAAAATCCAGTTGCTCGAGGGCCTCGTGTGGAAATCTAATTCAAAACCATGAATTTCCACTTCATCCGCATTATCTACAAAGTAATCAAACGCTCCGGAAGGTTTCTCAAACTGGTAGTCAGAAATTTCATTCCAAAAGAAACTGATGTTAAAGCCCGACTCGCTTTCTGAATCATTAAAGGAAATACCCACTTC
>JGI20157J14317_10000982_pt1 | contig 27548 bp, 15 predicted proteins | sample COG_07_FD_14317 | JGI IMG/M metagenome (IMG submission 14317)
AAGTAATCCAACTGAAGGGAGTATAGTAAATATTTTGGATTCTCCAATCCCAAAGACCAAACGGTATTGGCTTTCAAAGCTTCGCTAGGTTCGGCTCTATCAACGATCAATGCAGATAGCGAGTAGATTCCTAGGCCACTGTCTTGGTCTAGTTCGATTTTTTTATAGGCATCGGCCAAATTACTACTCCCTGTTTGAAGCCCTTCTTCTATTCCCCACGGAAGGAGGTTTTGAAGTCCGTCAATCAAACTAATTTTGGTTGAATCTATTGAATCATTCTTTAATTCGGCTTGCCTAACAAAACCATATCGATCACTGGATTTCCATGAATATGAAAAAGTTAATTCGAGATCGTGATTAATCTCCTCGAATATGATTTTATTTCCTAATGTGTTTTTATAAAGATTTCTCGTGGTTTTGTAGTGTCCTTTTTGGCGAATGGAAAAAGGCTCCCAGAGATCGGTAGATTCGGGTTTTGTAACCCAAAAGATGGTTTTACTTCCTGTATTTTCGGAAGAGTGAATGATTTTATCATCGGTATAGTAGGGAAATAAAGCGTTACTACTATCTTTTCTTCCTGCAGTTAGACCTCCTATACTGGAAATAAATAGCCAGTGGTTGGAGTTACTTACCAAGCTCATGAAAAATGGACGCATTGCATCCACATTGGAGATTTTATAAAAAGTTTCTCCATCGATTTCAACCTCTTGTCCACTGACGGTAGGAATTGTGTATGTCTTATTTTTTTTTAAAAATTGACTTTCTTCAAAGTTGATCATTCAACTAGTATTTTTTTAATTCAAAACTGTACTAATCAATGTTGTTTTATAATTTAAAGCAAGTATCATACTGGCTTACAACAAAGACCGGATCAGTTTAGAGGGGATAATTAAACTAATAGATATATGTTCGATAAAATTTTTCTTTCTGATTGGAATTTCCAGTACTTACTGTGAGGCTAAAACTTCCATATGGAAGTGTCTCAAAAAATTCATGGACAGAAAGATTTGTTATTCTGGCTAACTCGATAACTATCTAACGATAGACTCTTACATAATCGATATGCATAGCGCTTTCACTAAAATCATCAGGAATTTCTCCACCAAGGCTTCCTCCCATAGCAACATTTAAAATGATAAATTGTGGGCTATCATAGGGCCAATTAATCTCGGTTCTGTCTTCAGGGCTATAGGTGTAATATTCTTTTCCATCTACAGAAAAGATAATTTCATCTGGAGTCCAATTCACTGAGTAAACATGAAATTCTGAGGTTGAAGTTGAAACATCAACTTCCTGATAATGAATTGTATCACCAGAGCTTGATTGATTATGAAGTGCTGCGGATACCATACTTTTATCCCAGCCTTTTTGTTCCATAATGTCAATTTCTCCGCACTTTGGCCAACCCACAGTGGTAATATTGGAACCAAGCATCCATAAAGCTGGCCAAGTACCGGCGGCAGCGGGAAGTTTGGCTCGAATTTCAACTTTTCCATAAGTAAAGCTGTATTTACCTTGAGATTTTAGTCGAGTAGAAGTATAGTTAGCAGATTCAAAATTTTCTTTCTTCGCTTTTATTTTCAGAAAGCCATCCTCAACGATTACATTATCACTCCTTGAGGTATAATACTGTAATTCTCCATTGCCCCAACCATCGTTGGTGCCTATGTCATAAGCCCATTTTGAAATAATAGGCGACCCTTCAGTATCAAATTCATCTGACCATACAAGTTCAGTATTGCCCAAATAGGCTCTATCTCCATTTACATCATTAATGATTTGTTGTAATTCAGTTAATGTAGTAGGAATGGGATTTGCATTAGCAATTGCTATTTCATATTTCTCTTGATCTCCCGTCAAATTTTGTACACCAGCATAGATAAGTCGTCGATAGAAGGAGTTCCTCCATCAGCTGGACTCTGAGATTCTGTGACAATAGATTCTATAAGTTCCGCTACGAAGGGAATATTTTGATCTTTGGCACATGATGTGAAAAAAAGAAAGAGAAAGAGAATTCTATATGTAAAGTTGATTTTTTCCATTCAATTTAGTGAGATAATTATCTTTTATACCATCAAATAATTAAGCTTATTAATATTTGAATATTGATTATTTAAATTTATTTAAAAATCGATTAATTAAAAATAAGTTACATGACACCTTTTGATTAAAATTGAGTTTGGTTTATCACATAACTTGTAAGAAACTAACCCATTTATCTGTAATATTTTAAAGTGTTTTACTGTAAAAAATAGTTGAAAAACCCCGCACAATTGTGCGGGGTTTAAGTATTCATCAATTAGTAAAAATAAATATTATCAATGTAGAAAGTTTCAGTTCCAGATCCTCCATCAAAAATAATCTGTCCAATTTTACCATCAGCAGTGAGAGTGGTGAAATCACTCAAAGGTAATACGACATTGGTCCATGTTTCTATTGGAGCAGCCTCAGTAACAGTAACTATAGGCTCAAAAAGATCTCCATCATATTCACCATCAGCTCCATAATCAACAAGTTTCAATTTTAGAGTGGTCCCATTAGGTGTCCAGTAGTCAAATGTTACATGGGTTACAGCAGCAATAGATACTCTATTTGCAGCGTCACCTCCAACATTATCAATTCCAACAAAGTTGAAGTTAGAAAGTTTTTTTACTGCATTATCAGCAATAGTCTCTTCAGTAGAAACAGTTGTTTGTCCCCAGTTTGGTGCAAAAGTGGAAGCTATGTCGGTGTAGGCATCACTGAAAATTGAAATAACTGTTGAAGCCTCAGCAGATGGTACTGCAGGAGCATCCTCTGGAGCAGTTATTACTGGACATCCAGAATCTTGTGTCCCAGAAACAGCTGGACACTCATCTAAAGCATCAATTACACCATCTCCATCAGTATCTGTTTGAGGAATAGCTGCACCTGTTGTTCCTTCTTTAGCAAATTTCATTCTCCAAAAATTCGTACCATCATAGATTTTGAATACTGTCATTGTGTTTCCATCATCTGAAAAAGACACATCGGAATAGGTTATGCTTTCATCAGCGGCTGAACCCGTTTTCAATTCACCAATTTCACCTAATTTGAATAAACCTAAGTATGAACCAGCTCCTGAAATTGTTAAGGTGTTAGCCTCTTCATCAAGAGTCCAAGTACCATCGGATGAATCAGTCCAGGGAGCTATAACTGCAGAACAACTCTCAGGGTCATTTCCGAAGGCAGGCTCAATCCAGGTTTTGTCACCTGGGTTACTTTCAAAGGAACCATCAGAGTTGAACACAAATAAATCATCAAAAAGACAAGCTCTTGTAATAACATCAGCAATTGAATTTGACCACCAAGAAAAGTCAGTTTTGGATGGTCCTATTCCCAATGACGCTGCATCGTGTAAAATTACCCATCTTCCTTCAGCAGGAGAGGGATCTGGTTCAGTATAATCAACTGTAACCTCTTTGGTTGCATTGGTAGCTAAAAATCCAGTTGCAGAAGCAGTTACAACAATAGTGTATATTGCATCTGATTCAGGATAGGTATAAGATACCCCTGGGCCAGCTGATGCTAAAACATCATCATCTGCCGAACTCCCAAAATCAATAGAATAAGATGTTCCGTCTGTAGAAGTAGGAGTTACAGTTATTACGTTTCCTGCTTCACTTGCAACAACTGTAAATGATACATTTGTGATTTGTGGTGTTTCAGGTTCTGAGTCGTCCTTACTACACGCATGAATAATGCACAACCCAGCAAGGGCAAGCATTCCTTTCTTTAGATAATTTTTCATTTGTTTGGATTTAATGTTAAATTGAATATATACTTCTGATTATTTTCAAAAGATTTTTTAAACTAATAACCGGGATTCTGTCCCCAGCTATCGGTTGCGTTTGCTAAATTTAGTTCCTCAAGGGGGATGTGAAATACTTCATTTTTACCCTTTGTAAAATTGATTTTTATTCTTGTTTTTTCTTCCGCTGACAAGTTTTCGCCATCTATGGCTGCATTGTATACCGAAAAAGCTTCCTCTGCTTTACCAGTTCTAACCAGATCAAAGAATCGATGTCCTTCACCGGCCAACTCCAATCGTCGTTCTTGATAAATCGCCTCCAACAGATTATTTTCGCCATTGTATGGGTAGTTGCGTGAACTATTTCTAAAAGCTCTCTCCCTTAACTGATTTAAATAATTTACTGCATTAGCTCCTCCTGATTGTGCTTCTGCCTCAGCCGCCATTAAAAGCACATCAGCATAGCGTATTACACGGTAATTGTTTTGGTAACTGACAGGATCTGATGAGACTGTTGGCTCATCTTTAAGAACCAGATACTTTTTATTGAAATATCCAGAATTTTCTCTACTTTCTCCATAGGTTCCACTCTTGGGGGCAAAAATGGTAACGTTTCTTCTGATATCAATTGAATTGTATTGCTGATAAAGGTATTTTGTAAAGATGTTTATACCCCAACCCGCTTTGTATGTACCATGGACAAAGGGAGATCTTGGCCCATTGGTTTGTGGCATATAATTTCCAGCATTACAGTGGAGACAATCCCAATTATTACCGACAACTCCAGTATATTGAATTTCAAATACTGATTCAGCTGAATTTTCACCTGTTCTGGTAAAAAGATTGGTGTAATCAGAACCTGTAAGTAATTGATAATTTCCACTATTAATTACCTGATTGAGTTGAACTGCAGCTTCTTCATATTTTTGATGATACAGGTAAATTTTACCTAAAAGCGCTTTTGCAGCCCCATTTGTAATCTTGTATATTTCAGAACTTGCTCTTGAATCTGGTAAACTAGGAATGGCTTCTTTGAGATCCTCTTCAAGGAGACTGTAAATATCATCTACACTTCCAACCCTCCTTATCGAGTATTGATCCCCAAAAAGTATTCTTTTGTTTGCAATCCTATTAACTCCATTTCTTTCCTCAACAAATAGTGGTACATCTCCAAAAAATTTAGTCAGCTCAAATATAAAATGAGCTCTAAGAAAATAGGCTTGTGCAATGATGTCGTCCTTACCATCAAAATCGGCTTTATCTTTAAATTCCAATAAATAATTTGCTCTATTGTATGCAGCGTACATCAGTTGCCAAATGAGTTGAATTTGATCATTGTCTGCGGGAGAATGAGTCATTTTATCAACCTTTTGAAGTGTGGGTTGATCAAAGGTGTTTGGGTCACCTCCTGCAATAATATCATCGGAAGCCGAATGTCCAACCATTACGTTGTAAAAGGTTGTTTGCAACATNTCGTAAACACCGATTAGACCTTCTTCGAACTCAGCTTCATCATTAAAAAAGTTTTCCGAGTTGGGAGCGTCNGGAATTATATCTACATATTTGCTACATGCATTTATGAAGATCAACGAAACGAAAAGAGCGAAAGTGTAGTATATTTTTTTCATTTTNCTTAAAAGTTTAAACTCATACCCATTAAAAACGTTTTGGCCACCGGATAAAACCCTTTGTCAATTCCTGAACCAATAGGTTCCCCTCTTCCATCCGTTCCTCCACCAACGGCTGAAGGATCATAGCCTTTGTAATTGGTAAATGTCAATAAATTGTTGCCTGAGAGATAAATTCTACAGTTTTTTATTGAAAACTGTTGTGTTAGTGACTCTTTGAAAGTATAACCGATCTGTATGTTTTGAATTCTAAGATAGGATGCGTCCTCAACAAAATAATCTGAAAAATTATCGAAACTAACTGAAGCACCATTTACCGGTCTCGGAACAGAATTAGACGGATTGCTTGAGGTCCAACTATTCAATGCATAGGAGCCTTTGTTGGAATACAAATTTTTTCGCTCATAATCCCTTACGAGATCATTGCCTAAAGAGGCGAAAGTTGACGCACTAAAGTCTATATTTTTGTAGTTCACTCCTAGGTTCAATCCCATGGTAATGTCAGGAATAGGATCGCCTATATAAGTTTTATCTTTAACGGTGATCGCATTATCTCCGTCAACATCTACAAATTTTAAGTCTCCTGGTTTGGCATTTGCATGATAGACTTTTGTCCCACCATTGGCTGGTTCTGGAGCATTAAAATCTAAGGCATCAATTTCAGCTTGACTTTGATAAACCCCATCAGTCTTGTACCCGTAAAAATAGCCAATAGGATAGCCTGCTTCCATTCTTGAAGTTCTTAAGTTCTCTCCAACCAAAAAGGATCCTCCCTCAAGGAAACCTTCTGTACTCCCTACATATACTACTTCATTGTGAAGTTTACTAAAGTTGTAACTAACATTAAAACTTAAGTTATTATTTATGTTTTTGTTATAGGAGATCAATACTTCGATACCTTCATTGAGAACATCCCCTGCGTTGATTATGGGAGCCGATGACCCAGGTGCTGCTGCCCCCAAAACTCCCGAGACATTTGCCTGTACTAATAAGTCGTTTGTTTTCTTGGAGAAAAAATCCAAGCTAAGACCAAGTTCATCATCAAAGAATTTGGCATCAATTCCAATATTTCCAGACACCGTATTTTCCCATCTAATTTCAGGGTTAGCTAAACCCCCTATTGCTTTACCCGTCAGAACATCGTCTGCGTCTGTTTCATCATTGTTTGTGTACAACGCTTCACCATCCAACAAGGAAATGAATCTATTTAAGTCAATTCTATCACTTCCTATTACTCCATAACTGGCACGTAGCTTTAGGTAGCTGGTGACTGAATTATTCTTTAAGAAATTTTCATCAGAGGCGTTCCAACCCAATGATCCTGAGGGGAAATATCCATATCGATTAAGATTTCCGAATTTTGAAGATCCATCTCTTCTCAATACAGCTGACAGCAGATATTTGTCTTTATAGCTATACTGTATTCTGGCGAAAATTGATTCTAATCTTGAAATAAATCTGTTATCTCCAGCCTTTATTTGATTTTCGTTGAAACGCTCACGGATATTTTCGGGTGGGACATAAGCAAAAATGGCATCTTCTATGCTATTTCGATTATTAATTAATCCTCTACCAGACCTTCCAGTGAATAAACCTTTTACTTCCTGAATCGAAGTTCCCAATAGAACATTTAAATTATGGATTTCATTAAAATTTGTAGTATAAGTGACAAAGTTCTCCCATTTGTAGTCCTCATAAAAATCAAGGTTGTCAGCCAATAAATTTCCATCATCTTTGATGACATTTGGATTGTCTTCAACCGTGCCTTGTTTTCCTGGACCATAATTAAAAACAGGTTTGAATTCATCCGACATCACAGCTGCATGATTGTGCTGAAATTTGGATTCTAGTGTCAAACCTTTGATGAGGGTATAAGCGATTCCAAATGTTGAAGATATTTTATCGATTTTAGTGGTATTGTATGTATTTTCAATCATTGCGATTGGGTTGACCACCTCTCTTGCAGAGACTAATGTTTCTCCGTAACCATTTCCATTTGGATCAGTACTTCTAACAGGGGTAAATGGATCAATATTTAGTGCACTGTACAATACTGAACCAATACTACTTTCTATTAGGTTTTTTTTGGTTGAGTTGGTATAAATTGCTGATCCTGATAACTTTAAATTGTCGAGAAGATCATATTGTAGGTTTACCCTGGCCGTGGTTCTGGTATAATTGGATTTATCTAAACCAACTATACCATCTTGATTCAAGTAAGATGCTCCGAAAGAGTAAGCTAATTTTTCTGTTCCACCACTAAATCCAACATTGGTATTATGTATTGCTGCAGTTTCAAAAACAGCATCCTGCCAATCGGTAAAAGTTTCGATGGGGTTGACTGGATCTTTTAAACCGAACACCAATCTTCTGTTTTCTAAAGTGTTGTATTTAATTCGACTTCCTCCATTAACAGCGGCATTATTAATTAAAGTAGCATAGTCATATGCATTTTCAATTAGATCGACTTTTTTGCTTGTATTTTGAAAACCATAGTAAGAATCAATATTGACTCTAATGGGTGTGTTTTTTCTTCCTGTTTTGGTCTCGATTAAAATTACCCCATTAGCTCCCTGTACACCATATATACCAGCAGTTGCATCCTTTAGGATATTAATACTCTTAATATCATTAGGATTAATTACCGACAAATCTTCAATGATATTACCATCCACCATAATTAAAGGACGACTGTCCCCATTGGTTGAAATTCCACGAATACGGATATTGGATCCACTACCAGGAGAGCCAGATGCTGAGGTAACAGTAACTCCTGCCACTTGACCTTGCATTGCCTGCTCAACTCTTACAGGGTTAAGTTTTTCGATGTCTTTCGAACCTAATACAGATACTGCTCCTGTGACTTCTTTCTTGGCTTGGGTTCCATAACCTACCAAAACAACCTCATCCAACTCACTGATGGAAGGTTCAAGATAAATGGAAATATCGTTGTTATTGACGACAAGCTCTTGAGAGACAAATCCCAAGTAAGAAAATACTAAGGTTGCTCCGTCAGGTACATTGGGTAAAATAAAGTTTCCGTCAAAATTGGTAGTAGTCCCAATAGATGTGTCTTTAATTAATACCGTAGCACCAATGATGGGGAAATCTGTACTTTTGTCAATTATAACACCTTTTACCTCATTTTGTGCACTTAAGGTAATAGCGTACAATAAAACAATTAATGTAAATGTACTTCTAAACATCTTAATTTAATTATGTGGTTTTTTGGTTGGAATAAATTTAGGTTTGTTACTTCAAAAAAAAAGAATTTTAAATACAACAAAATTTATACACCCAAATGAAAAATAAAATAGTTTTGTTTAATCTTTAATATAAGGTCCTTAAGTCCTATAAATACTACAAAAATAGATTATTTAAAATAGATTTTTTTAGAAAAAAAATAAGTTTTGTATAGGTATGGTATAGGTGATAATTAGGGAAATATAACCTCTACAAATTGACGAAATGATCAATAATACTCTCATCTCTGGAAAGTTTCATTTTTTTTCTGAGCCTATATCTTTTGATCTCAACACTTCTAACGGATATATTTAAAAGAGGTGCAATTTCTTTTGAAAGAAGATTTAATCTTAAAAAAGCACACAGCCTTAAATCGTTGTGGGTCAAAGTAGGGTGGGCTTTTTTTACTTTTTTCAAAAAATCCTTATCGGCATTGTTAAAGGCCTTTTCAAAAAATTCCCAATCTTCATTTCCTTTGAGATTTTTTTTGATCATTTTAGTCAAACGGTCAATCCTGGGATGATCATCCAAGGCTTTTAATTCATTGATGATCTTGTTCAAGAACTCATTTCGCTTCACAGTGCTCATGGTGGCTATTGCAATCTCTCTGTTTTTATTTTCAATATCGTTTTGTAATTGCTCATTGCGAATTTTCATAAGCTTTCTTTGGCTGGCCAACTCATTGATTTGTAGTTTTCGCTGATTTCTTTTGTTCAGTTTTTGGCGCTCGCGCTCATAAAAAGCATTATAAAGTCTATTAATAATTAACAAAATTGAAATCGCAAATAAAATATAAACAACATACATCCATCTGGACAGATGCCAAGGTGGTTTTACTTTGAAGTCAAACTGACTCATCTCAGACATTTGATCGCCAATTTTGGAACGTACAGAAAATACGTAGGATCCCCTCAGTAGGTTTGAGTAGGATACATCTGTAGATTCAGCCCATGGACTCCATAAAGTGTCGTAACCCTCAAGTCGATATTGATATTTAACCTGTTGATGTTTCTGATAGTGGGTAGCCGTGTAAAAAAATTGTATGTTATTTCTTTCGTAATCCAACTCAAAATCATTAAGTAAAGCAATTTTGCTTATGTTCTGAAGGTTGTCTTTGACCTCAATCTTGTCGATTGCTATTATGGGCTGTGTGTTTTTTACTTTATCCAAATCAACAAGCAAATAACCCATCCCGGATGCAATAAGGTATTTAGAGTCATCAAACTTGCTGATGTGTTCAAATCCCAGAACATTTTTGCGAATATTATTTTCAAAAAAAATGGACTCATATTTCAACTGTTCTGAGAATACATCTCTTCTCAAAAAATGAATTTTGTTTTTTGAAAACATCCAAAGTCTTCCATTGTTGTCGTTGATCATTTTACCTGTAATATAATTCCCGGGCTTGATCTGTTTCGAGAATAAGGAGTCTTTGATAAATTTGAATTGGGGGGTGTCGTACCTAAAAATACCTTTGGGACTGAAATAAAAAATTTCTTCGTCAAACTTGGCCAAGCTGGCATGAATGCCTTTCTCTACTGAAGAGTCTATCTCCTTATGAACCACCCGATCAAAGGTTTTGTTGATCGAAAGCTTAAAAATCCCTTTATATTCATGCCCAACTAACAAGGTCGTATCGTTGATCATCTCAAAGTATCGGGAGGAGATATTGAATCCCTCCAGTTTATTTTTATACCCCCATTTATTATTTGATTTTTGAAGAACATGAATCCCATTGTAATTCCCTTGCAAAAGAAAATCGTTGGACATGGGATGTTGTTTAAAAGTCCAAGTCCCTCTAATGCTGCTGATTTTAGTAGCTTTTGCCCTTTCTACATAAAAAGTTCCCAAATCATGACCACAAAACAAATCCCCCTTAAAATCATACAAACTCCAAACTTGACCTTCTGTACCCGAGATTAACTTAAAATCGGAACTGCTGTCTGCAACCCTGTAATATAAACCATGATTTGTCCCCAGATAAAAGTAACTCCCTTTCCTAGCAGAAGCATAAACGGCTCCAATTTTTCCAATTTCATCATTGTACTCCAAAAAAGGAGAATTAATGTTTACACAGTCGATTCCATTGTCCAATCCCAACCATAGGTTCTTATTTTGATCCTCAAAAAGACTTAAAATGGTATTGTTGGAAATTCCATTAGCCCGGTTAAGTTCCATGATAACCTTCCCTTCGGCATCCATCCATATGAGACCGGATGAAATAGAGCCTATAGCAAAACTCCCATCAGAGAGTCTCAATGAACAGTATAGTTTATTTCCTTGAAAACTTTTTTCACCACCTATTTTCCATTTTCTTAAACGTTTGTTTTCTAAAAAATAGAACCCGGATATATCGGTCAGAATCAATAGTTTTCCTTCAACCTTGTATAGACCTACAATGACATTTTCCTTTAGAATCTGACTGTTATTGACCATAAAAGCTTTACCACTTTTTACCTCATATAAGCCCTTACCCGACTCCTGGAAATAAATTTTATTCCCCACTTTAAAGGATTTTAGTAAGGTATTAGTAGCGGGAACAAATTGGAATTTTTTATTGCCTATATCAATGATTATCAGTCGGTTTAATGATTGAAAAATTATTTTTTCTCCATAATCAATAATGTTCCAAAACTGTTCGTCTTCCAGAATATCGATATCCAATTCCTTTGCAAGAGAGGTATAATGTAATTCTCCATTGGGTGAACGTTCCCAGAAACCAAAATCCATATAACTCCCAACACAAATTTTTTCATCAATCACTTTTACAGACCTAATGATGGACTGATTGGGACTTGAATTTAATTTCCAATCTGCACCTCTGAACTGGAGTAGGCCTTTATTATTAGCGGTATATACGGTGCCTTTTTCATCCTGTGAAATCATCCAGTTTTGATTCCCGGCAAAAGAAATTTTTGATTTATACTGTTGAATAGGTGGAATCTCTTGAGCAGCGCCTAATAAATAACAAAACAATAAAACCCAAGTGTAATTTTTCATTTCTTTATATAGATTTCAATCTTCAAAATCATAATACATTATAAGTAAAAAAAATTAAAGTTGAGATTGTGACTTTATCCTTTCCCAAATTGAGGCTCTTTTGAAGTTTAATTTAATGATAATGACTATTTTAGAAGTCAATATACTAACGAATAACCTTTTAAAATGAAAAAAATTATATCAATCCTGTTTTTACTTTCTTGTATCCCTTTGTTTGCCCAAGAAATTATCACCCTAGAATATGATAATTCTGGACTCGACTATAGAGAAGCTGAAATAAAAACCAAGGGTTATAATGACATTGGGTATAATTTTAAAAATATCTCTATCCCTANCCTACAAGTGTTTTTGCCAGAAGGTAAATCCCAACCCACAACAGCAATGGTTGTATGTCCTGGCGGTGGCATGAGAGCNAATGCATTTTTCCATGAAGGATTGGATGTAGCAAAAGCTTTAAACGAAAAAGGCATTGCAGCTTTTGTATTGAAATATAGATTGGTTCCCTCTCATTTGATTGGTAAAAAAGAAGGATTAAATGAACCCTACACAAAAGAAAAAAAGCAGTTGACCTATGGGCATCTGGATGCACTGAACGCCATTGCTCATGTAAGGGAAAATGCTACTAAATACAGAATTGATCCCGACAAAATTGGGATTATGGGATTCTCAGCTGGAGGTGCAGTTACCATAGAAGCAACCTATAAATCCAACGAAAAAAACAGACCCAATTTTTTGGCACCCATTTACCCGTGGATGGTCATTGTAGAAGATCAAGAACCTCCCGCCTATGGCCCGCCTTTATTTGTAGCCTGTACCACTGCGGACAAATTGAACCTCGCTATACCCAGTGCTGAACTCTATATCGATTGGGCAAAAAAGGGTTTTGTATGTGAACTACACAATTATCACCATGGAGATCACGGTTTTGGAATGAGAAAAACAGGCCATCCCGTGGACAATTGGTTTGAAAATATGGTAGACTGGATTGCAGCCATTGGAATGATGAACTGATTACTTTTTCTTTTCTTTACCTCCACCACTTATTGCAGTAAGATTATAGTTGACCTTAAAAACAATGAATCTGGGCTGAATGACATAGGAGTTGGTCGTAAATGAAAATTGATTGAAACTGTCTCTGTTGATCTGCGTGTCGTTGAGAAGGTTAGTGGCTTTAACGCCAAACTCCCAACGCGATCCTTGTTGATTGTATGATAACTCTGCCTCTAGAAAACGATATTCGTTAAGGGTCTGTTCCTGGTTTCGGTAATAATTATAGGTATATTTTGATTTAAATACAAAACCTTTTAAGAAGTATGCATCTACTTGCACATAGGGCGCATCGGTGAAAAACTTACTTTGGACATCTCCGGTTTTGTAATCCCTGATGCTGTAGGTGTATCCAATTTCTACATTGGGTTTGTCTCTAAAGTTGGTTGCAACGTTTGCCCTATAGCGTTGGGTAAAATTACTGGACTCGGTGGGAGTATCATTGATAACGTTATTAAAGTCACTAAAATTATAATTGATGCTCAGTCCTCCTTTTAAATTTTTGGATCGCTTATCAATTCTTCCCGAAGCGGTATAAATGTCACGTGGAAAATTAGAATTTGTAGCAGTCCGCACACTATTGATACCCTCCACCCTAGTTGTGTTCTGAATGGCATCATCCCTTGTGGAGTAACTCAGATTGGCAAAGATATTAGTGAAATTAAAGATATTGATGCTCTGATAATTGAGGTTGGCTACATTAAAAGTGGCAGCCTCCAAATTGGGATTTCCTTGAAAAAAGGAGTTGTAGTTTCTAAAAATATAACCCTCCGCCAAATTGTTGATGTCGGTAAATTGTCGGGTAGATCGGTAAACTAATCTCAAAGTTTCAGAATCTTTGAATTTGAGTAAAACACGGAAATCGGGTCTAAAAAAGCTGAATGAATTTTCAGTCAGACCACTGAATTGCCTGGTCTCCGTCTTATAGGAGTGGAGGGTAATCCCTGGGTCGAAAGTAAAAATTCCTGTTATAAACCGATAATGTAGGGCTGCATAGACGTCCTGAAAACGAAAAGAAACATCATTATTCAAATTGTTATCAGAAAAATTTTGTTCGATATTGTTGTCTAAAATTTGGAAAATAGAAGAATTAAAATCTTGTTTAACATCGGTTAAACCCAATGTTAGATTGAGGTTGGCCTTCGGAGTTACAACATAAAAATAGTCCAGTTTCCCCTCTATTTTATCGGTTTTAGTCTCTCGATCTTGATTGATGTTAAAACGCTCTTGATCTGAATTCAGATTTAAAATACCTCCAAAGGGCTGAAATTGTTTGATGGCGCGATAAAAAGGATCCTCTTTTTGGGTCAAATGTTGCATTTCCATCGAGAATATATGATCTTGATTATGGGTATAGTACAACCTAAGCTCTTGGTTTAAAGAATAGGGCGTTTGTTGACGGTACTGTCCAATCTGTTCGGAAACACGATTATCTTGCCTCCCAGAAATAGTGGTCAGATCGGAAATTTCATTCTGATTGGAGGTATTAAATAGTATGTTGTATTCCGTTTGAAGATTTTCGTTGGGATTGTATTCTGTTGTGAATTTATAAAGTTGTAACTCGTTTTCCTGAGTAGTGTACTCTGAAGTTTCCTCCAAGGCATTGGAAACGGTGTACCTTCGGGTATTCTTTTCTTCTAAAATGTTTTCTGCTCGCGTATAAATAGCAAAGCCACTGAATTCTAGTGCTTCAGAAGGAGCATAACTAAAGTTATAGGCACCAAACTGAGAGTCAATGGATTTGGCTCTATTGTTTTGCAGATTGGTAAAGCCAGCATCGTCAGAACTGATGTCTATAGAGGTACCCGTTCGGGCGTTGAGGTTGTTGAAGCCTCCCCCAAAACGATAAAAATCTCTGCGAGAAAGCGGTGGCTCCCCAACGTTATTGATATTGCCTAAAAGGTTTATGCTAAGGTCTTTGGAGTAATAAAAAATCTTGGGAATAGCGATGAATCGATCGTCATTTCCAACCCCACCGATCAACTCTCCAAACCAAAACTTATCCTTTCCACTCTTTAAACTAATGTTGATGGCAATATTGTCTTCATTGTTGGTAACACTTCTGAGTTGATTGACCTCAGAAAAGTTTCTCAACACCTCCACTTTACCTACTGCGTTGGCTGGTAAATTTTGGGTAGCCAGTTTGGAATCTCCATCAAAAAAATCCTTTCCCTCTACCGTGATTTTGGTAATTTCTTTTCCCTCAACCTCAATACGCCCTTCGTCGTTCACTTCGATTCCTGGCAAATTTTTGAGCACATCTTCTAATTTTCTTTCAGAACCGGTATTGAATGAATCGGCATTATAAATGATGGTGTCCCCCTTGATGGTAACTGGCATCTCATAAACCACTTCAACCTCGTCCAAAGACTCTGCTTGCTCTTCCAATACAAAGTTCTTTTCAATGTTATTCTGTTCGTTGAAGACAAAAGCGATCTCTCTTAAGCCAATAAAAGATATTTTCACATCATAATCTGTTGCTTTTTTTAGGGTGATCCTATAGTAGCCCGCTTCGTTAGAAATTCCAAAGCCATCGAGTATTTGGGTTTCTTTTTCAACGGCTACAATATTGGCTCCCATTATTGGCATTCCACTTTCATCGGTGATGGTTCCTTCCAAATCTATATTTTGGGCAAGGACAAAAAAGGTGGGAATCAGGAAACATCCCAATAAATATATTTTTCTCAATTTTATGATTTTAAATTAACGGGGGCTGAAATTTCTTCCTCCTTGTCTAGGATTCCTCTGATACATTTCACGCATTTCAGCTAATTTTTCAGTTCTAATTTTGTTGTACTCTTCCGTGCTTACGACAGTCCCTTTATCGGGAGCTTTGATTTTCATTTTTTCCTTGGGATTCATGATCACTTTAGTACATAATACAGTTGTATTATTAGAGCTAACTTCAAGAATAAGTCCAGGTAAGCCTCCGTGTTTGTGAGGGCCTGTTGAAACCGGAATCTGAGGGGTAAACCAGGCTGTGACGTTCACTGTTTTCATTTTGGGTTTATTATCCTGAGAACTTTGCCTCCCAAACTGAAAAGTCTCTTGGGCAACTTCCCTACTCGTGGTTGCTTTATAGGCAGTATAATTTCCAATTTGTTTTGATTCTCCCGAAAGCACCCACTTGCTATTGGGCAGACTGTCTTTTATCAAGAATATTTTTCCGAAAAGCTCCACACGATTGGTAAAGGTTTTTGATGCAAATTCTTTGTGTAAGGTTCCCTGAAAAGGACTCATAAAAGACATGAAATTAAAACGACCATTCCCTTGGGAGTTGTCCAAACGTTCCTCTTCATAAAAGGAGGAAGCAGAGCTATTAAAATCCAATTCATAGTTCTTTTCCAAATTGGACTTCATACGTTCCATAAATCTTTGCTTCCGCTCGGGTGGAATATTGGCACCAAAGTTGGAATCCATTGTGGTCTTGGACATATAATAAGCTTTCCCCTGAAACTCTTGAGCAAATATTGTTGTCAACGAAAGAAGAAGGAGAGATATAAAGGTGAAATTTTTCATTAATTTATTTTTGTAACATTTCTTTGACTGTTTATTTATGGTTGGGTTTAATCGGATTTAGTTTTTAAAATTTATATATTGGACTTTATTGATGACAAATGCGAACCCATTTGGACTATAAGATATAGTATTATTATGAAAAAAATAAATCAAGCCAATAACAGCAAAAGAAGAGATTTTATCAAAAAAGCTGTTTCAATTGGATCGTTAATGGTCCTTCCCAGCCATGTGCTGTTTGCTAAAAAAGAAATACGAGATGCCTCAGGTAAGGTCATTCAGAAAGCCGTAGTTCTTCCCAATGATAAGGTTAATCTGGCTTGTTGTGGCATTGGAAATAGAGGAGCAAGTGTAGTTAAATATCTTAATGATACTGGTGCTGCCAACGTAGTGGCACTGTGCGATATTAACATGGGAGGTGAGAAAACGCTCAAAACCATGGACACTCATAATAAGGCCAAACGATACCAAGACTTTAGAACCCTGTTCGAAGAGATGAGCGACAAGTTTGATTCGGTAAGTGTTGCCACTCCAGATTTCTCTCATTTTCCCATCACCATTCTGGCCATGTCTTTAGGTAAACATGTATATGTCGAAAAGCCTTTGACCAGAACCTTTGAGGAATCGGAAATGTTGATTAGAGCGGCCAAAAAGTATAATGTCGCTACACAAATGGGAAATCAAGGGCATTGTCAAGACAACTATTATCAGTTCAAAACATGGGTTGAGAAGGGCATTATTAAGGACGTGAAAGAGATTACCGCTCATATGAATGGTAAGCGCCGCTGGCACGGATGGGATACCCAGATGAAAAAGTTTCCTGTTGGGGGAAAAATCCCTAAAACCCTAGATTGGGATAATTGGCATGTTGCATACCCTTATCACGATTTTCACAAAGATTTTATCGATGGACAATGGCGGTGCTGGTATGCCTTTGGAAATGGAGCTTTGGGTGACTGGGGTGCACATATTATGGACGGTTTCCATCAGTTTCTGGACTTGGGATTGCCTCAAAAAATCGAACCCAAAAAATTAACCGGACACAACGATTTATTTTATCCTCAATCCTCAACTTTGAAATTTCACTTTCCCAAGAGGGGAGATATGCCTAAAGTCAACGTCACTTGGTATGACGGAGTAGAAAACCTACCAGAAGTTCCTGAAAATTACGGCGATATAGAAATGGAAACTATGGTCAAAACTAAAAAAGGAATGGTAAAACCTAAAAGTCTCAGACCAGGAAAAGTGATATACGGTAAAGATCTTACCTTCAAAGGAGGGTCCCATGATCGAACACTAAAAATACTTCCTGACCAAAATGCAAAAGACATTCAAAACAACTTACCAGAATACCACAAAAGTGAAACCAATCACTTTATGAATTTTCTAAATGCCTCCAGAGGATTAGAAAAAACATTGTCCCCCTTTGAGGTAGCAGCTCCCTTGAGTCAGGTTTTTTGTCTAGGCACGATTGCTCAACAACTCAACCAAACCCTTTTATTTGACAGAAAAACAAAAACCATTACCAATAACACTATGGCCAATCAGCTCCTGAAAGGTTATCCGCCAAGAAAAGGTTGGGAGGAATTCTATAAATTGGCTTGATGCAATCAAAACAATATTTAAAAAATCTAATTCAACTCAATTTTGCTGTCTTAATTATTAGTACATCGGGAACCCTTGGACGGTACATCGAACTTCCTGTTCCCGTGATCATTTTTTTGAGGGCTGCCATTGGAGGCTTTTTTTTATACCTTTTCTGCAAGTGGAGAAAAATGAGTTTTACAATTCATACTAAAGATCGCAAGACTATTTTTTTTAGTGGGGTATTAATGGGCATGCATTGGATCACCTATTTTATTGCTCTCAAACTATCGAGTGTAGCCATTGGAATGCTCTCCGTATTTACTTATCCCATCATCACTACCTTCTTAGAACCCATTATGCTCGATAGTAAATTCAATAAATCAAACCTGCTTTTAGGCTTAATGGTTTTGGTGGGGATTTACTTTTTGATCCCTGAAATTAGTCTGGAAAATGATCAATTTATCGCCATCGGTTTTGGTGTTTTTTCAGCCTTTTGTTATTCCATTAGAAATATTTACATGAAATCAAAAGCTGCTGAATACGAAGGTTCAATCCTAATGGTTTACCAGTTAATCATTGTTTCGGTATTGCTATCACCAGTGTTTCTTGTTTACGATACCACAGGCTTGGAATCGTCTCTTCCTGCAGTTTTAATTCTTGCCCTACTGACCACAGCTACGGGTCACACATTGTTTATCTATAGTTTTAGAAATTTCAGCATCAGTACTGCCAGTATTATCAGCAGTGTTCAGCCCGTTTATGGGATCATCTTTGGAATGTTAGTGCTGGCAGAATACCCTGCTTTGAGTACCCTCTTTGGTGGATTACTAATATTGAGTACAGTAATGATTGAAAGCATACGTAATTTTAAAAAATAATACCATTATGAGATTTAACACTTTTATACTGATTTTATTTACAATTTGGAGTTGTGAAAAAGCTGTATCACCTCCCAACTTTTTGTTTATCGTAGCAGATGACTTAGGACACAAAGATCTAAGTGCTACGGGAAGCGAATTTTACGAAACTCCAAACATTGATAGGATTGCACATGAGGGGACATTGTTTACCCAAGGCTATGCCAACGCTTCGGTATGTAGCCCCTCCAGAGCAAGTTTGTTGACCGGTGTATACCCAACAGTTCATGGGATTACAGACTGGATTGGTGCAAAATATGGAACAGATTGGCGGGAGGTCGGTCGAAAAACCCAACTGTTGCCCAGCGATTATGTCAAGCATCTGCCTTTCGAAATGACCACACTGCCAGAGGTTTTCAAGTCTAATCAATATAAAACATTTTTTGCTGGGAAATGGCACCTAGGCTCTGTTGAACAAAAATCTCTTCCCACCGATCACGGTTTTGAGATTAACAAAGGGGGGTACCATCGCGGAGGGCCCTATAGTGGAGGATATTTTTCTCCTTTTAACAATCCTTTTCTAGAAGACAAACCAAAGGAAAAAGGAATGACTCTATCGATGAAGTTGGCTCAGGAAACCACTGATTTTATCAAGTCAAATCAAGGAAAACCTTTCTTTGCATATTTGAGTTTTTATGCCGTTCACGCCCCCATCCAGACCACACAAGAAAAATGGCTTAAATACCAAAAAAAGGCTGTAGATCAGGGAATACTTGAAGAAGGTTTTTCCATGGAAAAAAGATTGCCCATCAGAATCAAACAAGACAATCCAGTCTATGCTGGACTATTGGAACAAACCGACGAAGCTGTAGGTCATGTTTTAAACACATTGGATGACTTGAAATTAGATAAAAATACGGTTGTTGTTTTTGTGTCTGATAATGGAGGTGTCTCCGCGGGCGATGATTTTGCAACCAGTAATCTCCCATTGCGAGGGGGTAAAGGCTATCAATGGGAAGCAGGAATCCGTATTCCTTTCTTCATCAAAGCTCCCCAAATAGAAAATGCTGTAAAAAAAATTCATACTCCTGTGACAGGTGCAGACCTATTCCCTACCCTACTGGAGTTGGCCAGTATCGAAAACACCATCCCTGTTGATGGAAAAAGTTTGGTGCCACTGATGGAGAAAAAATCATTAGAAGAGCGATCTCTGTTCTGGCATTATCCTCATTATGGAAATCAGGGGGGAGATCCCAGTGCGATCATTCGCAAGGGAGACTGGAAGCTGATTCATTATTTTGAAGACGGAAAAAACGAACTGTATCACTTGGGTGAGGACATGGGAGAAACCACCAATGTGTTTGATCAAAATACTGAATTGGGAATCGCACTCAAAAACGAATTAGAGCAATGGCTCGAGACTAGTAGAGCTAAAATTCCAGAAAAAGATCTACTTCACAATGAGGAGGAGGAAAAAAAATGGCTCAGTCAGCACAAACAGAAAATGAAATTAAAGGTTGAAAAACGCAGGATGTTTCAACTTGACCCCAACTACCTCCCCAATGAGGATTGGTGGGGAAGTACCATCGACTAATTTGATTCAAAGTGCTGATTCGCAAACTTTATGTATTGCTCCCAATCGTAGTCAGTTACATCGTGTTTTCCGTCTCTCAAATGATATCCCATCGTTCCGTGAAAGGGTTTGTTGACAGGAGGTTGTTTTTCCATCTCTAAAGCCTTCTTCCCATAGATTCTATAGACAGGTGAAGCCTCTTTGGTAGCAATAAATTCGCCATTGGGATCTGCCCAAGCATCTTGACTTGCACTGGCCACATAAACAGGTCTAGGAGCTATGAGTGCGATAAGCATATGCTGGTCAACATCAAGAGCAGTTTCATTTTCATTGAAATAGTGGAAGTTTTTGGCAAACCAATGGGGATAGTTGGTGTTGATGTCTGAAAGTTTTTCTCCAAATCTTCTTCTGGAAAGCGCAGCTCCACCACATCCTGAGTTATTGGAGATCACAATACTAAATCGTTGATCATTGGCCCCTGCCCACAATGCGGTTTTTCCCAATCGTGAATGTCCAAATAAGATTACCTTTTTGGAATCTATCAATGGTTCTGTTTCCAAAAAATCCATTATTCTAGACATCCCCCATGCCCAAGCTGATAATGAACCCCACTCGTTTTTTGAAGGTGCCGTTTGACCCGTTTTATAAAAAAGAGAGTGAATACCATCCGAAAAATCATTCTTATCGGGATCTACATTATTGTAATCTATGGTAACCAAGCCATAGCCTGCATTAATCATTTTGTCAATAGCCCAGCGGGAAGTGCGACCTCCTCTTTTATTTTTATTGAATTTTTTGAGTTCCTCCTCACTCAATTCACTTTCCTTTTTTCCATTGATTAAAATCGATGGATCAGCATTTACCGTATAATTTCCTTTAAAATTATAGGCTAAAAACACTGGTGATTTCATTTTGTTCTTAGGTAAATAGATCAGCAATGACATTTTTACAGATCTCTTTTCTTTTTTAAAAATCAAATTGACTTGCTTTCGAATTGCCCTTCCTCCCAAGGCAGTAGGCTCATCATCTAAGACCTCTATCTTATGAAACTCCAATTGGCCAGGAACAACACCATAAACCTGATTGGCAAAATAAGAATGTATCTCCGGACGTCTCAGACCTTCCCAGTCATTAACAGTCTCAATTTCTTTCCCCGTCTCAGTAATCAACAATGGTGGTAAGTCGTAGGGCATAACCTCCGCTTCCTTCTTTATTGTCGGAGTTGTTTTTTGGGCAGACATTGGTCCAAAAAGCAGCAAAACAGGAATTATTAACAAGTATTTTCTTTCCATAAAATCAACTGAAAATGACTATCTTTTTTTGAAAATTTGATTCATAAAGAAAAATACAGTATAAAGATGAACCCTAAAAATAAAAAACCAACTTTTCTATTTCCAATTCTTACCATGCTTTTATTTGTAGCATGTCAAACGGTTGAAAACAAGAAACCCTTAAATATTTTATGGCTGGTTTCTGAGGATCTAAGCCCATACTACCTCAATGCCTACGGAGATTTCAGAGCTCCCACACCCAACCTTGACCGTTTGGCCAGAGAGGGGGTCGTTTATACTCACAATTTTTCTGTATCGGGTGTTTGTTCTCCCAGCCGAGCTACTTTGGCTACCGGATTGTATCCCAATGCATTCGGAGCACAAAATATGCGTACCCTGAATCAACAAGCTGCGAACAGAGAAATTGGTATTGTAGACTATCAAGTAGTTCCTCCCCCAGAGGTAAAAATGGTCAGTGAGATCATGCGTGAAAATGGATATTATACCTCCAATAATGCCAAAGAAGATTATCAGTTTTTCAAATCTGAATTGGCTTGGGATGAGTCCAGTCTTTATGCCCATTGGAGAAACAGACCTATGTATGAAACCCCCTTCTTTTCCGTCTTTAATTTCGAAGTTACTCACGAATCAAGAATGTGGAACTTTAAGGAAAGTACTTTTGATGGAGGTGAATTCCCACCTGACAGAAACGCCATCAAACAAAAAATGAGAAATAAAAAATCCAATGTACCCCTATTGACTCCAAAGGATTTGAAAGTGGAAGTTCCTCCCTATCTCCCTCAAAATGAAATTGGAGAAAATGCAATGAGGCGGATGTACACCAATATCATACGAATGGACAAAGGAGTTGGAAAAATTCTTGACCAATTGGAGGAAGACGGTCTTTCGGACCAAACCATTGTGGTTTGGTATTCCGACCATGGTGGGCCGCTCCCACGCCAAAAACGATTACTCTACGATTCAGGGCTTCATGTTCCACTAATCATCCGATACCCAAATGGTTTTAGAGCAGGAGAAAGAGACCATCGTTTGATTAGTTTTGTTGATTTCCCCCCTACCCTGCTTTCTATGGCAGGAATACCCGCACCAAGCTATATGCAAGGACAAGCTTTTGAAGGCACATTTAAGGCCAAAACCCCCAGAACTTTTATTCATGGACATGCCGACCGATTTGACGAAAGAATGGATATGATCAGAGCCGTTAGAAATAAACGATTCAAATATTTAAAAAACTTTCACCCCGAGCGACCCTACTACCTTCCACTGGCTTATCGTGAGAAAATGGAAGTCATGCAGGAGCTTTTGCGAATGCGAGATGCAGGAACCTTGGACGAAAATCAAGCTCAATGGTTTAGGCAAACCAAAGCGGAAGAAGAACTTTTTGATACGGAAAATGATCCCCACGAATTGAATAATATTGCAGATGATCCTGCCTATAGTGATGTTTTAGCCACACTCAGGGCTGAATGTAATCGCTGGATAAAAGCCATAGATGATAAAGGATTCGTAAACGAAGTAGATTTGATCAAAAACTTTTATCCCGATGGCAAAGCTCAATTGACCCAAGTACCCATCATTGACATCAAAGAGGGTAAAGTAGCTGTAAACTGTTCCACTCCTGGGGCAAGAATTGGTTATCGCTATGCTTCAGAAAAGGCACCCCACAAAGGGTGGGAAATTTATAAAGAACCCATCACCGAAAAGCCAAATGACACTTTGGAAATCATCACCCATCGCTTGGGATATAAATACGGGATCACATCAGTAGTCAATGGAATAAAAGGAGAAACCACTTACCCTCCAAACAGACATGACTTAAAAAGGAAATAGAAAATGAGGAAGGATTGACAGTCAATCTTGACTTTTTACTCAGGGAAAATTTCCTCCATTCACCTATTTATTTTTAAAATTTAAATAGTAATTTACTTTTAAAACCCATCAACGATGATTCGATTTTTACTGATTTTTTGCCTCTTTTTGTTTCAAAAAGTTGAACCCATCAAAGCCATATCCTATAACATACGATACAACAACCCCAATGACGGTATGAATATTTGGGAAAACCGAAGGGAGACCGTGGCTTCATTATTGAATGAGCAGAATGCTGATTTTGTGGGTTTGCAAGAGGTCGTTTACCCACAATTACAAGATTTGGTTAGTGCATTAAAAAACTATGACCATATTGGTGTTGGAAGAGAAGATGGAAAAACAAAGGGGGAATACAGCCCTATTTTTTACAAAAAAGAGAAATACAAACTCTTGGAGTCCAATACTTTTTGGCTGTCCGAATCCCCAGAGACTGTCTCCAAAGGTTGGGATGCAATGTTGGAACGCATCTGCACATACGGACTGTTCCAAAACCGAATATCCCAAGAAAAAATATGGGTTTTCAATACCCATTTTGATCACAGAGGGGTGCTGGCAAGAGCGCAATCAATTGATCTGATCACCCAAAAAGTAAAGGAACTAAATCAAGAAAACTTACCCCTCATCATTACAGGGGATTTTAACCTTACACCGGATCAAGCACCCATTCAAAAAATGCAATCTGATTTTGAAGATGTACAAAAAAACCTACCTGTATCTGATCCCTATTACGCTACTTCCAATAATTTTGACACCGATAAAAACAGTAAAAAGAGAATTGATTACATCTTCATTAAAGATTTAAAAGTACTCAGTGCCCGACATCTGTATAAAAAAACTCCCATGGGAGGATGGGCCTCCGACCATCATCCTGTGATGGTTCTTCTCAAAAAATAAGAGTTTAAAATCACTTACAATAGAAGGCTTATTAATTTAAGTGAATGCTAATTAAGACGGTATAGGATATCATAGGTTCCCCCTTTGAGTTCAACCAAATTAAATTGATCATCGCCCTTTTTGGTATTTCTTTCCTGACCGTTAATGTAAACTTTTTTATACGCTAGAGGAACCATTAAATGTGCTTCACTTTGATCGGGAACGGTTAGTTTGATCTCCATTCCAGAACTGATTTTTTTTATGGCAACGGCAACCTTTCCTGCGTAGGTAATATTTCCTGTCTCTGCATAGGAAAGATCAACAAGCTTGGGTTTGACCGTAAATTTTTTCCATCCGGGTGCTAAAGGATAAANACCACATACATATTGGGACAAAATGGTCAAACCACCTCCGCTCCAAGCATGGTTGGTAGAGCCACCACCAAAACCTTCTTTTCCTGCTCCCCAGCCCTCAAAGAGGGTGGTGTGTTCTTTGCTGTCGACCATAAACTTAAAACGTTTTTTCAATCGTTTGAGGGCATAGTCCTCTTGACCCATTTGAAATAAAGCCTCGCAAACATACTTTTCCATATAAGGACTGGAAAATTCTTGGGTAAGAAAAACGTTGAACAAGGCATCATACTTTTCAGGTTCTGCAAGACCGGACACCACAGCCAATGCCTGAGCTCGGTCGTCTGCCTCGGCTTTGCTCTGAGGAGACTTGTATTGCTGCCCGTCCCAAAAAACTTGATTAAAGGCTTCCTTAAAATCAACCATGGCTTGTTCAGACCAAGCGGTCTCATGTTGATCTTCCAATGCTAATGACATCAGATGATAGCCTTTTAGGGCAAGATAGTACCAAGCATTGATCAGTAATTTTTTATCGACATTTTTTCCCCAATCTCCCCAATACCATGTTGTTTTAGTGTTTTTGGTGATTCTGTCAATCAGTATTCCATCGGCATCCAACTTCCAAACATCAAGGTATTTTTTTACGCTGGGATAAACTTTTTTTAGGGTTTCTAAATCCCCAGTATTCCAATAGTAATTCCAAAAACCAAAATACCCCACACTGGCCAACATCTGGCCTGGCAATTCCTTTTCCCAATTACCACTTGGCACAGGGGAATAGATGGTGTTGTCTTCTCTTTGCCATGCCATCAATTCTAAAATTCCCTTTTTGGTCAACAATTGGCCTTTGGGGCCAAGTGCATAAAAAGCCTCTCCACTTTCATTGACCACATCGCCCCACCATTGGGATCGCTCTCTGTCAGGGCAATCCATATAGGTGTCTCGCATGGTAACATAAAGTGTTCTTTTGGCTTTTTGCCAGAGTTTATTGAAAAATGGATCGTTTGATTTAAAATATCCCGAAAATTCGGTATCATAACCAGTTTCCCTGTACATGAGATCGATCACCTTTATTCCTTTGGGAATACTATAATAAACTTCTTCACCATTCATCCAGCCGAAGTTTTCATAGTCTTGTTCCCCCTGGGTGGTGACGTATTCACTTCTTACATTGACCGGCCCTCCTCCCTTGTAGTGATCTGTTTTTACTGTAATCTCCTGCCCTTCCTGAGCTTCAATCTTAAAATAGGGAGTAATATGGGCGTTGTAGGGAAGTTGGCAAACAATGCTATCTCCCGAGCTTATAAAAGGAAACGCTATGGGGTTTTCATACCGCTTTAGACCATAATTCTTCCACTGGGGAATGGGTCGCTTGACCAGATTGTTCCATGGAGAAGCTGGGTAGGATCCTAAAGAGATCGCATAATCCCAATTATGGATTTTTTTAGGATTTTTGAGGAAATCAAAATTCCCTAATCGGGCATCGAACCTAATGCTTGACTCGGGGAGTCTCCAATTGGGAAACGGAGGACCTGCGGTTTGAAATTCGGGTCGGATGGCTGCTTTCCAACTGCTGTCTGAAATCAATTCAAAATCTGGAGTTTGGCAGTCAAAAATCAATCCAGCTTTACCACTACTTTTATGAGAAAAACCTTCCTTTCCAAAATACCAAACCAAGACAAAAATGGAGTTGTCTCCTACTTTAAAAAATGAACTAATATCTACTTCATCATAGTAAGTATCGTTGGGGTTGGGACCTCTTTTGAGTTGCCCCTCGAATACAGTCAATCTGCCATTGATCCACATCCAATATTTTGAATCACAAGCGATCTTGGCCACGGCCTTAGTAGGGACTTTTTTAACCTCAAAGGTTTTGCCAAATGCAGTCCATGTGTTGGGCTCATTTTTATGTGCAATGGCGGAAATCCATTCGGCTTTCCAATGGGCCTTTTCCTCCTCTACAGTAGATTGAGCTTGGGTGTAAAGTAAAAAATGTAAAAAAAATAAACTTAATACTTTATTAATCGGATGAACTGAAGGACGAGGCCGGAAGCCCTTCCTTATTGAATAAAGTGGCTTCAAAGTAATTCTTCCAACCATATCTTACATTTATTGGTTTTATAACACGCTCCGAATAAAGATGTACTTTATTGTCTTTGATCTGAGCATTGGCAGGGTAAAAAACACCATCTGCACCAGCAATTTCAAAACCTTCGAGTTTGTCCTTTGCAAATAATCCCGACCCAATATGATCAAATTCTACTTCAATATATATATTTTTTACTTCATGCTTGGAATACAGGGGGCCACAATCTACCAAATCAAATCCATAGTCTTTATTTAATGCCAAAAGAGCCAATCTTTTTCCAACATCTTGTTTGTTATGAGGGTGAATATCATTCTCCTCTCCAATATCTAATAAGATTGCCATACCTGTTTTTGGAGTTACATTCAAAATTTTTCTTTGGGCATCTCTTAGACCTTGAGAAATTTCTGAAGTGGAATAAATAAATGGAGCAATCTGAGCGAAGTAAAATGAAAAGTCATCATTCCAATGGGATCTCCAATCGTTTATCATTCCATCTAAAAGAACAGTATATTCTTCATAATTTCCGACATTAGCCTCTCCCTGATACCAGATAACACCTTTAATCCCATATGGGATTGTTGGCTTTAACATCCTATGATAAAGGATAGAATATTCATTTGGATCATTCAGGACATACGCTTTTAAAAATTTATTTTCACCATTGATAATTTTTTTTTGAAGATCTTCTTCATTATAGTTGTGAACCATCAAATAACCATTGGTTATGATTGCCTGATGTTTGTATTTGAAATCACTGAATGGCAAAGCAATAGAATCATTAGCCGAAAGGATATATGCAGGGCCTCTAAAACCTCCGCCCCACATAAAATCAGTTAACCGAACTGCTAATACGTT